>ERZ1034984.3333-NODE-3333-length-11736-cov-8.413150_pt1 | contig 11736 bp, 10 predicted proteins | sample MGYA00520589_ERZ1034984 | MGnify/ENA primary metagenome ERZ1034984 (study PRJEB33766, sample SAMN09781790) | gut metagenome | biome: gut microbiome | host: Homo sapiens | place: Madagascar | study: EMG produced TPA metagenomics assembly of the PRJNA485056 data... | reverse complement strand
TAAGATTACTGAGAAATTTTTGAAGGAACAATTGAATACATTACCAAACTATTACTATATAGATAAGGATAGAGTATATGGAATGGATGTTCCGTTTGTGGATTTTAAAAAGGTAAAAGTATTACGTCAAGGCGTATATTTGGGGGATGTCATTAAGAATCGTTTTGAGCCAAGTCATTCTTTTTATATGGTTGCAGATTTTGACTATAAAAGAAAAGTGGATGTAACTCTAGAAGAAATGGACCTTTTTATGCATGGTGAAGTTTTACAAAAGGAATGCGAAAAAGGGTATGTGGCTGTATGTTTTAAAGGACATCCGTTTGGCTTTGGCAAGAGTGATGGAAAACAAATCAAAAACAAGATTCCTAAAGGACTTCGTTTATTACCAAATTCACATGTAAATATAGACTAAAAATGCCAGGAAATTTATTCCTGGCAATTTTTTGCGATTTCTTTTGCAACATTAAAATAGTCTTCTAATTGATCATCACTTGGCGTGTAGCATTGATTGATCACATCGTGGCATGATTCGATTCCAGATTGTTGCATTCTTGTATCGATTTCTTTGGCAACTTGGTTAAACCATCCGTATGCGGCAAAGGCCAACCCTTTTTTGTTCTTAAATTTACATGGACGAATGTGTTCAAGGAAAGCGGCTACACTTGGTGCCATGACATTGTTGTAGGTTCCTGATCCAATACATACAACTTTGGCATCCATGATTTCACGCATCACAATACTTGATTTTGTATCCGATAATTTATAGACTTTTACATCCATACCAGCATCGCTGAATCCTTCGGCTAAGCTTTCGGCAATCTGTTGCGTATGTTTCCATACGGATTCATATACAATTACGGCTTTATTTTCTACTTTTTGAGCAGCGATACCTTTATATGTTTCAATAATATCTGCAATATAGTCTTTCCAGATAATACCATGTGCCGGCATGATATATTCAATGTCTAAATTCATGCCTAGAATTAGGTTTAATTTAGCTTGCACTGGTGTTGTATATGGTAAAACAATGTTCGCGAAGTATTCTTTAGCTTGTTTTAAACAATACGCTTTATCCAATCCTTCATCTGTTAGATTAAAGTTTACAATGTGCTGTCCAAAGGCATCGTTTGAGAATACAGTTTTTAACTGTGGACAATATGTCAACATGTTGTCTGGCCAGTGAATCATCTGCATTTCGACAAAGACAAAGTCATATTTTCCTGTGTTGATTGTATCATTTGTCTTTACGACCTGATATGGAACTTGATCAAAGTATTGTTCAATCATATTCTTCTTTCCAGAAATAGATGCGTAAACTTTTGCGTTTGGATATTTGGCATATACTTTTTTAAATCCACCCGAATGATCTGGTTCTGTATGTTGAACAACAATATTGTCAATTTCTCTTCCTTGAAGTACGGATTCAACTCTTTCCAATAGTTCTTCTGTGAATTCTTCTTCGACTGTATCAAAAAGTGTGACTTCATCATCTACAACTAAGTAGGCATTATATGTACAACCTTCATCAATTGGATATAAATCCCCATGGAAGTGGCGGTTATTTAAGTCTCTAACCCCAACCCAGTACACGTTATCTATAATTTTTTTAGCTCTTTTCATTTTGTTCACCTCTTCCTCTATTTTAGAATTATTTAGAGAATATGTCTATTCATTTGCATCTTTTATATTTTTTGAATAAAAATTATAAAAAGTCAACTAAAAAGTGTAAGTGTTTTCTTTTATAAAGAGTATAATAATAGTTAGGAGGAATTGTCGATATGATTATTCAAAGTAAAAGAATTTGGGTCGTAAATACATGGTTGGCAGCCCAAGTTGAAGTAGAAGAAGGAAAGATTGTAAATATCTATCCATATGGAGAAAAAGATGTAGATGAAGATTATGGAGATAAACGAATTGTCCCAGGATTTATCGATGTGCACACACATGGTGCTTATGGATTTGATACAAATGATGCGAATGAAGAAGGTCTTCGTAACTGGATGAAAAACATTGTTAAAGAAGGTGTTACAGGTATTCTTCCAACAACAATCACACAGTCTGAAGAAGTTTTGACAAATGCGGTTAAAAATGTTGCGAAAGTTGTTGAAGAAGGGTATGAAGGTGCAGAAATTTTAGGTATTCACTTTGAAGGACCTTATTTGGATCAAGTATATAAGGGAGCACAACCTGAACAGTATTGTGTAAAACCAGATCTTGAACAATTCAAACGTTACTTGGCAGCTTCTAATAATTTAATTAAAATCGTGACTATGGCTTGTGAACACGATGATAATTTTGAATTAACTAAATTCTTGCGTGCAAATGGAATTGTATGTAGTCAAGGTCACTCAGGAGCTACTTTTGAACAGGCTCGTTTAGCTATTGCGAATGGTGCAAACTCAATGACTCACGTATTCAATGGTATGACTAAATTCCATCACCGTGAACCAGGATTAGTTGGTGCTGCAATGCGTTATAGAGATGTATATGGTGAAATCATCTGTGATGGTAACCACTCAACTTATGAAGCATTAAATGATTACTTTACAGCTAAAGGGCCAGATCACTGCATTATGATTACAGATTCATTAATGGTTAAGGGACTACCTGTTGGTACAAAAGTATTATTTGGGGGTAACGAGATCGAATTATATCCAGATGGAAGTGCACACTTAACAGATACGAAAGGTCTTGCGGGATCTACATTGCATGTCAATGATGGACTTCGTATTTTAGTAGAAAAAGCAATGGTTCCTTGGCAAACAGCTATCAATGCTTGTACATTGAACCCAGCTCGTATGTTGAATGTAGATGATCGTAAAGGATCGATTCAAACTGGAAAAGATGCAGATTTAGTTGTATTAAATGATGACTATTCTGTTGAAATGACGTACGTAAAAGGTCAAAAAGCATTCTAATATAATAAAAGCACATTTAATGTGCTTTTATTATGTTTTCGTGTTTTATAGTATCATCTAGTTTATTATCGGTGATTATCATGTCAAAATCATCAATATTGGCTATTTTTGACATATACTTCTTATGAAATTTTGTATGGTCTGCCATACAAATTTTTTTATTGGAAGAATCAAGAATCGCTTTTTTAACTAAAGCATCACTCATACTGGGAATGGATACGCCATAGTCTAAGTCAAGGCCTAATACGGAGATAAAGGCTTTATCAATATAATAGTTTTGAAAGAATTGAATGGTGCTTTCAGATAGAGCTGCCTGAGTTACAGGATTATAGGTGCCTGGAGCCATAATGATTTTTGCCTTGGTATTTCGATCTACATATTGAAGAATCTTCCAGAAATTTGTAAAGATTGTGATTTTTTTATGGTGTATACGTTTAAAGAGCTCAAGGCAGGTTGTACCACAATCTAAATAGATGGAATCTCCATCTTGAATGAGTGTACTAGCATAAATCGCGATCTCTTTTTTATCCGATTGTGACATACCTTCTTTGATTTCAAAGGAAGGCTCAGTTGAACTAGACTCATTGAGTGTGGCTCCTCCATAGCTCTTTGTGGCGAGTCCTTGGTTTTCTAGACTATCTAAATCTCTTCGTATGGTCATTAAGGAAACGGAGTATACTTTTGCGAGTTCACTTACTTGTACGGTTTTATCTTTTTTTAGTTTTTCATAGATTTCATATCTTCTTTGTGTTGTGTTCATAATTCTATTAAAGCACAAAAAGAAACAGAAAGGAACATGTTTATTTGTGTTCTTTTGAAATAAATTGTTTGATGTGAAAAGGTTATTGAATCAAAATTTCTCTGGTGTTAGTATACAGATGAACTTAAGGAGGATCCATCATGGAATTAATTATCGATTCATCAAATATTGAACAAATTAAAGAACTAAATGAATTATTAACAATTACGGGTGTTACGACAAACCCTACAATATTAACGAAATCAAATAGAGAAGCAATGGATGTAGTAAAAGATCTTTGTGAGGTGTTGAGCGAAGATCAATTGTTATTTATTCAAACGGTACAAACTTCTTTTGAAGGAATTATGGAAGAAGCTAAAATGATTTCTTCTATTCGTAAAAAAAATATGTATGTAAAGATTCCAGTTACACATGAGGGATTAAGAGCTATTAAAGAATGTAAAAAATTAGGAATTCACACATTGGCTACTGCCATTTATACAGCGGATCAGGCTTTTTTAGCTGCAATGAATGGAGCTGAATATTTAGCACCTTATACAAATCGTATGTGTAATTATGGAGATGGTGTTCAGGATGTGAAAGACTTGATTGAAATGTTGAGAGTGAATCATATGCCGGCCAAAGTGATTGCGGCAAGCTTTAAAAATACATATCAAGTACATGAATTGATCAAGGCTGGAATTCAAGCTGTAACTGTTCCTTGTGATGTTTTATATCAAATGATTGATCATCCGGGAACAAAGATTGCGGTGGGTGAATTTAGCGTAAATTGGCAAAGAGCTTATAATCGTAATACATTGGAAAAGTAGAGAAATCTACTTTTCTTTTTTCTAAAATAATTAGCACTTAAGTGTTGACAGTGCCAAAAATGGTGTTATACTATCATTAGCAATCATAAAGAGTGAGTGCTAAGTACAAGGAGGTGCTTATTTATGAATATCGATCAAATGTCAGAGCGTTTGCAGAAGATTTTAATGGATGCCATTAATTTGGCAAAATCCAACCAACATCCAAGTGTAGATACTGTGGATATGTTGGAAACGATTTTTAAGGATGATGTATTGGACGGCTTGTTTGAGCGTATTGGCTTGGATAAAAGTCGTGCATTACAGATGGTTCAACAAGAATCGAATCGTGTCGCAAAGAGCTCAAATAGTAATATAAATTTATCCAATGAAGTGCAGAAATCGTTTGAAGATGCACAAAACTGGGCGAGTCAACATGATGAAACTTATCTTTCTGTAGCTAGCGTATTCTTAGCTTTATTGTTTAATCGTTCTTATATTTCTAAAGAATTGGTAAGAACTTTTAACTTGAATAAGGATGCTTGCTACAAGGCTGAATTAGAGCGTCGTAATGGTAAAAAATTTGATACGCCAAATTCAGAAGAGAATGTAGAAGCTTTAAAGAAATATGGTCGTGATCTAGTTCAGGATGTGCGTGATGGTAAGATAGATCCAATTATTGGACGTGATGATGAAATTCGTCGTGTTATGCAGATTTTATCTCGTAAGACAAAGAACAACCCTGTCTTGATTGGTGAGCCAGGTGTTGGTAAAACAGCCGTTGTTGAAGGAATCGCATGGCGTATTATGAAGGGTGATGTGCCTGAGTCATTAAAAGAAAAACGCTTGATTGAATTGGATATGGGATCTTTGATTGCCGGTGCTAAGTATCGTGGTGAATTTGAGGAGCGTTTAAAATCCATTTTGGATGAAGTTAAAAAATCGGATGGACAAATCATCTTGTTTATTGATGAAATTCATAACTTGGTTGGTGCAGGTAAAACCGAAGGTAGTATGGATGCGGCTAACTTATTAAAGCCAATGTTAGCTCGTGGTGAACTACATTGTATTGGTGCAACAACATTCAATGAATATCGTAGATATATTGAAAAGGATGCCGCTTTAGAGCGTCGTTTCCAAAAAGTACAAGTTGCTCAGCCAAGTGTAGAGGATACAATCAGTATTTTGCGTGGATTAAAAGATCGTTTTGAAAGCTTTCATGGTGTACGTATTTTGGATGAAGCTTTAATTGCGGCGGCTACTATGTCCGATCGTTATATCACAGATCGTTTCTTACCAGATAAGGCCATTGACTTAGTGGATGAGGCTTGTGCTACGTTAAAGGTTGAAATGGAAAGTATGCCTCAAGAGTTGGATGAATTACAGCGTAAGATTTTACAACTTCAAATTGAAAAGACTTCTCTACAAAAAGAAGAAGATAAAAGAGCGGTTGAGCGTCGTGAAGAAATTGAAAGTGAATTGGCTTCTTTACAATCAAAGCGTGATGAAATGCATTCTAAGTGGGAAGACGAAAAACGTGGCTTGGCTAATGAAAAAGAGGATAAACAACGTTTGGAGAAAGCTCGTTTGGATTTAGAGCAAGCGCGTAATGAAGCTCGTTATGAAGATGCTGCTAAACTTCAATATGGAACGATTCCAGAATTGGAGGCTCGTATTCAAAAAGAGCAGGCAAGTCAAAAAGAGGATGCTTTGATTCAAGAAACGGTCAATGAAGAATTGATTGCGAAAATCGTTTCTAGATGGACAGGTGTTGAAGTGACTCGTTTGGTTGCTTCTGAAAGAGATAAATTATTGAATTTGAAGGAAGAACTTGAAAAACGTGTTGTTGGTCAAAATGAAGCTCTAGAACTTGTAACAGATGCAATCTTGCGTTCTAAAGCACAGATTCAAGATGAGAATCGTCCAATTGGATCGTTCATGTTCTTAGGTCCAACTGGTGTTGGTAAAACGGAGGTTGCCAAGGCTTTGGCTGAACAGTTATTTGATGATGAAAGACATATTGTGCGTATTGATATGAGTGAATACATGGAAAAACACAGTGTGGCACGATTAATTGGTGCTCCTCCTGGATATGTAGGATACGATGAGGGAGGTCAATTAACGGAAGCTGTTCGTCGTAATCCATATAGTATTGTCTTGTTTGATGAAATCGAAAAGGCGCATCCAGATGTATTCAATGTGTTACTTCAAATTCTTGATGATGGTCGTATTACAGACTCGAAAGGTGTTACGGTAGATTTTAAGAATACAATTATTATCTTAACATCTAACTTAGGTAGCCAATATGCCTTTGAATCTGGTGATGTACATGATAAATATATGGAAGAAGTAAAGCGTCATTTTAAACCAGAATTCATTAATCGTATCGATGAAATTATAGTGTTTAACGCATTAGATGATTCAGCCTTTATTAAGATTGCCCACAAGTTTGTCGGCTTGCTACAAAAGCGATTGGCTCAACGTGACATTACATTGAATGTAAGTGATGCTGTGTATAATCAGATCGCAAAGATGGGTGTTGATCCAGTGTATGGTGCTCGTCCTATGAAGCGTTATATTCAAAGAAATCTTGAAACACAGATTGCCAAGGAAATGATTAAGACTGGCGCTATGCAAGGGGATGTAATCAATGTAGATTGTCATAATGGCGAGTATACATTTGATATTCAAGGAAGATAGTGAAATATCTTCCTTTCTTTTCTTGTTTGGAGGTATAATAGTTTCAGGAAGTGATGTTATGTCTTTAAAAGATTGGATTCAAGAAAGTAATAATATAGTATTTTTTGGTGGTGCTGGAGTGTCTACAGAAAGTAACATTCCAGATTTTCGTAGTGACAATGGATTGTATAAAAAGAAGTATCCATATCCGGCTGAGATTATGTTGTCACATAGTTTTTATTTAAGTCATCCTAAAGAATTCTTTGATTTTTACTTTAATCAGATGATTTATCCAGATGCCCAACCGAATAAGGCGCATTATGCTCTTTCAAAGCTTGAAAAAATGGGAAAGCTAAAAGGGATTGTGACACAGAATATTGATGGCTTACATCAGATGGCAGGTTCTAAAAAGGTCTATGAATTACATGGAAGTGTTTTAAGAAATACTTGTACGCATTGTCAAACAAAATATTCTCTAGAGGATATGATGAAACTAAGAGATAATGAAGGTATTCCTAGATGTAGCAAGTGTGGTGCCATCATTAAGCCAGATGTTGTTTTGTATGAAGAAGGCTTAGATGAATATACATTGTATTCGGCTATTCATGCGATTGAGCAGGCAGATCTTTTAATTGTAGGTGGTACAAGTCTTGTTGTATATCCTGCGGCTGGTTTAATTAACTATTTTCATGGCAAACATTTGGTTTTGATCAATAAAGATAGTACGAATATGGATTCAAAGGCGGATCTTGTGATTCATGATTCGATTGGTAAGGTTTTAGATGATTCACTATGTGAAGTTTATGTGAAATAAACACTAAACTTGAAATTTAGACATAAATAAACTAAAATTTTATCATGTCAGAAAGAAACAAGAAATCTTTTATCCGTGATGGATTATATAACATAGAAAGAACAATGCAGTTAGATCCGGCAGCACATTCAAAATGGGAAGTGTTTTGGTTGTATCCACATATTAAGGCAATTGGTTTACATCGTATTGCCCATTGGTTTTGGGTGCATAATCATACATTTATTGCGCGTTGGGTAAGCAATCGAGCAAGGCATTGGACAGGAATTGAAATTCACCCTGGTGCTGTGATTGGTCGTGGTTTGATGATTGATCATGGTATGGGAGTTGTGATTGGTGAAACGGCAATTATCGGGGATGATTGTCAGCTTTATCATGGTGTCACACTTGGTGGTACAGGAAAGCAGCATGTCAAAAGACATCCAACTTTAGAGGATGGTGTATATATTGGCTGTGGCGCAAAATGTTTAGGAAATATCACTTTGAAAAAGGGGTGTCGTGTAGGGGCAAATGCGGTCGTCTTAAAAGATGTTCCTGAAGGGGCAACTGCAGTAGGTATTCCTGCAAGAATTATAGAGAAGAAATAGGTGGTTGTATGTGGAAATATCGTTGTAAATCCCATTTAATAGCTTTAGTTATAGCTTTTTTAGTTGGACTTTGCTTAAGTGCGGTTGTATTTGCGAGTGGTATAGATATGAGTTCGGATATGTTGTCGAGTTCATTAAGTTCTGTGCCAGGTGTAGATACAGAATCACTGAAACAGGTTTTAACGTATCTACAAAATAATATGTGGATCTTATATGTGGGTGATGCCTTATTGATTTCAGGAATCATCAATATCATTTATATTGGACAATATGTAACATCACGATTCAACATCAGCCCATGGATCGTTATGTGTTTGATTTTCTTTTTACCTGAATACATGATCTATATAGGTGCCATCTTGGTTGTGCCTGCATTTGTTGTATGTATTTATGGAATGTTAAGTTTACGTAAAAACATTTCGAAAGAACGTCGCGAATTTAATTTTACAAGTGATGATGAATTGGTTCGTATGTATAAGATTCATCATGAATTGGATGAGTCTTATAAGGATCTTGCAAAGACTTGTCGTAAAAATGTGCGTAAATTAACAGGTGTTTATGCGTTAGGTATTGTTGCCCTATTTGCGATTTTAATTGCCGTAAATAACATGATGCTTCTAGCTGTATTGTTGATGTTCTACTTATTTGCGTTTAATTTAGTTTTACGTTATCGTGCTGTATCACTTTTACCAATCACAAAATTATTATATGAAGATTGTAATCCGGAGGCTTGTGCGAGTGCCATTATTTACTATTGCACAAATTCAAAGGGACATACACGCTTGAGCCAGCACACATTGCTTGCACAATGCTTGATTTATTTAAATGATGCTGAACTTGCTCAAGATGTATTGATTAGTTATCCGCGTAAGGATGCATCGAGTTCTTTACAATATTGGTCATTAATGTCTTACATCTATTATATGTTGAAAGATGAAGAGGCTTTATCTCGTTGTAAAGAAGAGGCACAAAATATTCGTCTTCATTATGGACGTGCGGGTGTCATGATTCAAAGTGAAGAAATGGCGGCCATTGAAAATAAAATCCATCTAATGGATGGAGATTTGAATACTTGTAAGAAATATTATTTACAAGGTCTACAAAGAGCGAATTTTCCTTTCCAGCAAGTAGATTCATGTTACTACATTGCTTTGATCTCATTTGTAGAAGAAGATTATAAATTGGCTCGCTTGTATTTTGAAAAAGTACTTGAGCTTGGAAATCGTATGTATTTTGTGAAAAAAGCGAAAAACTACTTAGATAAGATTGAAAAGATCAATCCTGAAACATCCAGTGATGAAGTAGAATATTCGTAGTAAATGAAAAATAGATTTCGCAAAAGCCAGTAATGTGGCCAAACATAAATGTGAACACAAAACTCAATCCGATGTTGATAAAAAACAGGATTGAGTTTTTATTTAAGTGAACCGGAATATAAAGAAACCATTCAAGGATAAACCAGGCTACAAAAAGAATGGAAAGCCATACGTGAAGGTCTTTTAAAAGTGTTATATCGTTATAGGGAATACTACATGAAAGAATCATGCCTAAACAGATTAGGGCATGATTTTTTTTATTGTAATTTACGTTATATTTCTCCCATATTTTTTTTGAATAATAATAAAATCCAATGGCTGAACTAAAGGCCCATAGAAATAAATATATGGGGTGATGTAGTTGATTTCCTATATAAGTCTGATTGTCATAGAAGACGTCAATCCAGCAAAATGGAAGGAAATTCAGGATGGCTTGGATTAAATAAACGTGAATATATGTTAGAAATTTCATCATTGTTTCATTTTAGACAAAAAAGTTCAAAAAATCAAAAAAATAATGAAAGTTTTCTGGAAAAAGTGCTAAAAAAAACGTTTAAGAGTATGGAGGTGATGAGATGTCCGAATGGATTGAACAAGATCACATGGATGAAAACCACTTGTATGTTCATTTGAAAAATCCAGAATTACTCGACCTATCCATTTTTAATCGATTATCGAACGATGATTTTTGTCTGCCTTGTATGTTGACAAACGAAAAAACGGCATCGATGGTGTATGCGATAGAAGGCTATATTCCTTTACATGATTTTTTAAGTCAGTATGTGTTTGAAAAAGAAGAAGGATATATATTCTTGCATCAGTTATTTGAACAAGCCATCGCATCCAATCGCAATAAACCAGTTCTATTTGACCCAGACTACGTATTTGTCTCTAGTTTTGGAGACCGCTTTGCGTTTGTCGTGGTGCCCATTCAAATATCAAACTGGATGTTTCAAAAGGATATGTCAGAAAAATGGGTGGAGTACATCGCAAAAACAATGCAGACTACAACCGCTTTTGAAATCCCTGGATTTTTATTGAAGTTTTTAAAGAGTGCTGAGTTTAGTTTACCCAATCTTGTCTTAGGTCTGGATAATATACGAAATTTATATTATCCGAAAAAGTTTTCTTTCTTTAAAAACAAGAGAATGCAGACATTTAAAGTCAAAGAACCCATACAAGCTTTCCATAAAGAGAAGCCTGTTGAATCTGTTTTGGAAGAAAAAACACAGCTTTTACAAGTAAAAGTAGATTTTTATGCCTACCTATTATGCGATCAGGAAAAATATGCATTGTGCAATGAAATCAATCTAGTGGGAAGAGCGATGGTATGTGATGTCCGTATACAGGATGCGAGTATATCTTTAAAACATGCCAAGATCGTATGTGAAAATGATCGGTACTATATACAAGATCTAAAGAGTACGAATAAGACGTATCTGAACGAAAAAGAAGTGAAACGTAAGATGCGATTAAAAGATGGCATGACGATACGATTTGGTGATGTCGTGTGTGAATTTAAAGAACAATAGATATAAGGTCATACATACCTATAATGCCAATGTTTATCGTGTTATGGATGAATTGAGTACGTGTGTTTATATTTTAAAAATCTGTCCAGATTATGAAACGAAACGATATAAACATCAATTTAAAACAGAGATCAATGTGCTCTCTAACTTAAATTCGATCCATGTCCCTAGCTTGATCACTTGTTTTGAAGAAGACTTTGCACAATGTTTTGTCGAAACGTATATTCCAGGAATCAACGCAAGACAATACTTTCAAAACCATCGTTGTTTATTCAAAAAGTATCGCTTGCTAATTGATGTTTTAAAAGTCCTGCAAGATCTGCATCAGATTGGCTATCTCTATATTGA
>ERZ1034984.3332-NODE-3332-length-11742-cov-6.712244_pt1 | contig 11742 bp, 5 predicted proteins | sample MGYA00520589_ERZ1034984 | MGnify/ENA primary metagenome ERZ1034984 (study PRJEB33766, sample SAMN09781790) | gut metagenome | biome: gut microbiome | host: Homo sapiens | place: Madagascar | study: EMG produced TPA metagenomics assembly of the PRJNA485056 data... | reverse complement strand
GCCATTCGTCGATCGAAACCACCCGCATTTATCTCGCCGCTCCTGGCAGCGTTTGCTGCCGCCAGCTCGAAAGTTTACAGCTTGTGGAGTGATCGCACAACAATTTCAATGAATTGTTAAACACGCTTCGTATTTTTTGTCATTTATCGGTCGGCTGACAGAAATTGAGCCGGCTTTTTCTATTTTTGGGCGCAGGAAATCAGAGGTCATCGAATCTAATTTTGATGACCTCTATTTGTCGTGCATAAAATTCTGTATTTTCTTTGCCTTATCCAAGGAAGTATGCTATAATGACCCTGAATAAGAATAACCATCCATTTGTTTCGTATTTATTGTCCAACAATTCATTGAGATTGTAGAACACGCTTTATTGTTTTGGAGGCGATCACCATGCGCGAATCCCTGGCCGACTTTTGTCACAGAGAACACCGCGAAGACCTACTCGCTGAATGGGACAGCGAACGCAACCTGCCACTCACGCCCGAGACCGTATCTCGCGGCAGCAAGCGCCGCGTTTTTTGGCGCTGTGCGAATGGGCACAGTTGGCAAGCCGCCGTCCATACCCGAAGCGGCAGCGGCACAGGCTGCCCATATTGCTCAGGTCGTTTGCCAGTCCCCGGCGAAACAGACCTCGCAACCCGTTACCCAGATCTCGCCGCCGAATGGCATCCAACCAAAAACGGCGACCTCACCCCGTCTGACGTGCTCCCTGGCAGCCATCGCTTAGTTTGGTGGCAATGTCCCCATGGCCACGAGTGGCGCGCCCAGATCAAAAGCCGCGTCTCCGGCGCCGGCTGCCCAGTCTGCAGCAATCGCGCACTCCTGCGCGGCGTCAACGACCTCGCCACCAACAATCCCGAGCTCGCTCGCCAGTGGCACCCAACCAAAAACGGCGATCTCACGCCGAGCGACGTCGTCCCCGGCACCCGGCGCAAAGTCTGGTGGGTCTGCGACAAAGGCCACGAATGGCGCGCAGCCGTCTCCGCCCGTGTCAACGGCAGCGGCTGCCCAGTCTGCACCAGCAAAAAGATCGTTCCTGGCATCAACGACCTCGCCAGTCAATATCCTGCCGTCGCCAAAGAATGGCACCCAACCAAAAACGGCAGCCTCACCCCCGAGCACATCGCCCCCGCCAGCAACAAAAAAGTCTGGTGGATCTGCGACAAAGGCCATGAGTACCAGGCCACCGTCGCCAGCCGCACCCAGCGCAACGGCGGCTGCCCATACTGCGCCAATACCAAGGTGCTCCCTGGCTTCAACGATCTCGCCACAAAATATCCGCGCGTAGCCGCCGAATGGCACCCAACCAAAAACGCGCCCCTCACCCCGGATCAGGTCCTCCCCGGCAGTCGGCGCAAGGTTTGGTGGCAGTGCAAAAACGGCCACACCTGGCAAGCCGTCATCTATTCACGCACCGGCAACCAAAACAGCGGCTGCCCATTCTGCACAGGCTACGCCGTCGGCAAACGCCGCGCCCGCTACGAGCGCATGCTGAAAGGCGCAGACGCTCACCCGCCTGATCCCCTCAGCAAAGAAGAACAGCGCGAGTGACACCACAGAAATTCCAGCCCCGCAGCCACAGGCGCGAGACTGATGAATATATATAGAACAAAAACTAAGGAGGAATACAAAATGAACAGCAAAAAACATAAGCTGTCCAGACGCATCTTAGCCATGCTGCTCGCCATCTGCATGTTCGTCACGATGTTCCCTAGTGCGATGTTTGCAGAGCTGGGTGATGGCAATACTGGTGACAGTGGACAGGAAACGACTTCTGTAACAAGCACTGCAAATGGTGTGACTGTCAACAAATATGTAACAGGCGATGCGCAAAACGGCTACAAATTGACCATGGAAGCCTATGCATCCGAAAATCTGGAAACAACCACCAATGCAGAACCACTGGATATCGTCTTGGTGCTGGATATGTCTGGCTCGATGGAAGATGGTTTTATAGAAGGTTCGACGACATATGAAGAAGTTGACAGTAGTCAGCTTGATACGTCTAAGACGTATTATGTCAATACTGGTTTGGGATATTCCAGAGTAGAACATGATGGTATTGGGTGGCATTTAGATTTTCCAATTTTAGGATCTTTTGTTCGTTTTGATCCCGATGAAACTCAATTTTATGAGAGACTTTTCACTGAAGCGGTAGCTAAAATTGATGCTCTCAAAAGTGCAGTAAATACTTTCATTGGTGAAGTTGCTAACAATGCTTCTGATAATGAGGTAAATCATCGCATCAGTATTGTTAAATTTGCTGGAAAGATAAGAAATAGTGAAGGGAATGATTGGTATAACGAGGGGTGGCAGGCATACAACTATTCGCAGGTTGTCGAAGAACTTACTAATGTTAACGGCAGTGGTGCGCAGACATTAAAGAATGCTGTGAATGAATTACAGCCAGCAGGTGCAACACGTGCAGACTATGGCATGCAGCTTGCTGCCGAAGAATTATCCTCGTCGAGCAACGATAAAGTGGTTGTCATGTTCACCGATGGGACCCCAACCAGTAACAATACTTTCGATAGTTCTGTTGCAAATGATGCGGTGACGGCAGCCAAAGAATTAAAAGATTCAGGTGCTTCTATCTACACAGTAGGTGTCTTTAATGGTGCCAATCCTGACGCAGATATCAATAATACTTCTGATGAAAACAAATACATGCAAGCTGTTTCCTCTAACTATCCACAGGCTTTAAGTTATACCAATCTTGGAACCAGAGGCGAAGGCAACTACTATTTCGCTGCAGAGGATGCGGATGGTTTGACAGGTGCTTTTGAAGATATCTGGGAAGATGTGACAACCGGTCAGCTGGCAGTTTATCCGGACGACACTGCTGTTTTGAGCGACACGCTGACCGACCAATTCAAATTCCCGTTTGAGTTCACCAGTAAAGAGCAATATCAAGCAAAATATGTGCCAGCTAAAGTTGAAAACGGCGAAGTCACTTTTGATGAAACAAGAGCTAAGGACGTAAATGTACAGCTTACCGTTAATGGAAAAGGACTAGAAATCACCGGTTTTGACTATCACGAAAAGGTCGTCTCTTACGATAAGCAGAATAATGATATCTCCGGCGGCAAGCTCGTCGTTACCTTCCCGATCGAAGTAGATACCACTGCTTGTCTGACTAATTCAAGTTTCGAAAGTGGATGGTATGATACAAACGTCAGCGAGAGCGCTGGTCTGGCTTATAAAGTGACAGAACAGGATGAATCAAACACTCAGTTTACCATGCTGAACGACAGCCCACAGATTTATATCGATAAATCTGGGCTGAGTATGAACGGCACCGACGTAACCGTGCAAATCTATGTGGACGGCACCCCTGTTACAGGTGAAGCGTTAACAGAGCTTCTTGAAAATGTTGACGATGCTCTCACAATTTCCAGAGTAACTGGCGAAGGTGATAATTTTGATGCATTCAGACTGGTAAATACCAATGAGGAAACAGGCATTCTGACCTATGACTTTAACTTCAACGAAGATCCACAATCTGGTCACAACTGTGTAGATATTGGTGTGAGTGTACCGGATCAATATGTCCTGCAAGGCGTTAAATACAATCAATCGGTTGGTAGTGGAGAACCGAAGCCTGTAACCGATAAAGATGGTACTTATACGATTGACAATCTTGCGTCGGATCAGAATTCTCAAACTGCTGACTGCACCATCTATTTATACACTAAGTACAGCGTGGATTATTATCTTAATGGAGCTGCTGATAAAAATAAAGTAGATGGAGAGCATAACGTTACCAACGATACAGCAACCTATATTATCGGAAAATCCGTAAATCGCACTACGGACCCATTCAAAGGTGAAACGGGTTCAGGTATGGTTGATTGGATGAATCCTGATGTCTATGAAACGACCATTAAGCTTTCTGGGCTGCCATCTATTGACGGTAGCACAGTGACCGGCTGGTGGACTGATAGCGCAATGACTGGTGATCCAAGCTATGTCCCAACTACGACGTCAACCGTTGAAGTATCTGCTGTTGTTGGTAGTGCCGTTAATCGTGTGATCAATTTCTACGCAAAGTCGACCGCGAATCCAAAGAACCTTGAGAGCATCACCAAAGAAGTTGTCATGGATACTGAGGATAATGCAAACCTGATTGAAGAGTTGAATAAAAAGGGTACCTTTGTTTATCCGGATGAAGATGCAAATGGTGAACCAATCCTCACGGTCAACGAAGGCGACAATGCGACCCTCGTTTATAAAATTACCGTGACAGGTGACCCAGAAACAAGCTTCACCGTTACCGATAAAGATGAAAATACAGAGGCCGCTTTAGTAAAAACAGATGATGAGATTACAGAGGAAAACGGTACTTTCTCAGGCACTATTCCTGATGATAGGGAAGCCGTGTTCTATGTCTCTTATAATCATGGTGAGATGAGTGTTGGTCAGAATAACTTGTCCAACACAGCAATCGTTAGCAATACCAGCGGCGGAGATAAGCCGGACCCTTCTAAGGATACAGAAGAAGTGCCGGTTGATGTCGTGCCAGATGGCCCTGCTTATAATGAGTTGAAAAAACTTATCAAGGTCAACATTAACTGCACTACGATTGATAACCATAAGTTGGAAAATCTAGAATTGAAAGAAAACTCAGCTGGTCAAGAAGATTCTTATTCTGTGACAGTTGAAAAACAGCCAGATGGTACTTACCTTGCTACAGTCACCGTGAAAGATGGTCTATATGTTGATGAGCTGGAAGAAATGTATCCTAAAGGTCATGATTTGACTGATGACTCTCAGGATGATACTGTTGTGCTGAAATACAATACAACAACTAATGCTTGGGAGATCAGAGATAAGGATCCTGTAAATACTGATACAGATGGAACTGTAATCTTTACAGTTTTCTGCGAATACGATCTCACAGGCATTACCAAAACTCTCGTAACAAATGGGGATGAGAAAACAGCAGCAGACGCTGGTGTAGATGTATCTGGTGACAAATACTTGTTCCCAGAAAATACAACTGACAAAATCACCATCCCATACGACGGTAGTGTGACCCTGCTCTACAAGATCACTGTTAGCGGTAAAGCTAGCGCTGGTTTTGCCGTTACCGATGATGGGGCTGTTTTAGTAGAGTCTAATGTAACGAAAGCTAAAACAGTAATAACAGGTACCGATGACTATGCGGGTAAAATCGTTGGCACCATCCCTGAAGGTGCAAATAGCGTAACCTTCTATGTCGAAAAAACCTTTGGCAAAAATGGTAGTGAACTTGAAGCGGTTGATGGAAAAGACGGCCTGTATCTTGTAAATACTGTCGACTTAGCTGGTAAAGATGATGAAACAGTAAATCCTGAGGATCCAACAGAGGATGATACTGTTATCGTCCCAGGTGAAGAAGGTGTTCAGACCTTTAAGCTGACCTACGATGGCAATGCCATTGACGGAGCTACAGTTGAAAATGTTCCAGACGGTAGTGATGGGCATAAGAATGGAGACAAAGTTGGAATAAGTGATCAAATTCCTACATACAATGAAGATAACGTTGTCTTCATTGGTTGGAGCACAAAGCAAACCAGCATAATCTATGGTGCCGGTGAAAACTACGGTGAAGTTGTGACGGACAGTGTGACATTTGCAGATAAGGACATTACTCTCTATGCTGTCTGGGGCTACGACACCAACGGCGATAACATTGCTGATGCTAAGCAGGTGTTTATCACTCCTGCTGACATCACTGCTTACACAGGCGGCCAGGACTATAGTGGTGTAGTAGATGCTGATGGAAATATCATTGAAGATTTAGAAACCAATGCAGGTTTACCGGAACCAGGGTATTTCATCACCCTGCCATATGATGCTCAGCAGTGGGTACATGAACAGGAAGATGGAAATGCAACCGCAGCCGATCTGAGCAAGTACTTAACATTTACCTACAGTGGTTCTGTGGAAGGACAGACTGGTGATACAACGCGTGAATGGGGGCTGGTATCGCAGGGCAATTACGACGCGACCCGCTACGTTTATTCGTTGACTGCAGGTGTAGTCGATGGTGATGAAAGCAACACAATTCCTGTTCGTTTGAGTTACTTCACTGATTCCAATGGTGATGGAAAACCAAGTAGTGATGAAATCCTTGATGAAAACATTGTCATGACAGAAGATAGTGTATATAATACTTTCAGTATGACGATCAATTCAGGTGGTTTGAATCAAGGAGAAATTAAGGCAACATTTAATGCAAGTACTGAAACACCGGTAACAGATGGTCCGGAATATTCTGTAGCCGCTGGCACAGGCACTCTTACCGTTAAGAGTGTGGTTAATCAGGACACCACCAATACCAACGCCATTGTAAGTGATGCAAGCAGTGTGGACACGAATGTTCAGACCGCTGTTGCAGGTGAAGGCGTTACATACCTTGTCAACGACAGCGAAGTTCAGGTTCCAGTTGCAAACGATCGTGTACAGCTGCTGGTCGACAGCGTATCCAACAATAAGGACTTCAATGATCAAATGGGTCAGGATGCGATTGCAACTGTAGGTGGTAACACCGATACCCATGAGTACGAACTGGTCTACATGGATCTCGTCGATACACAAAATGGTAACGTTGAAGTAACCCTTGGCGATGACGACAGCTTGACCATTTACTGGCCAATGCCAGAAGATGCAGATGAAAATGGCGACTTCCAGGTTATCCACTACACCGACATGAACCGTGAAGGTACCGTAAGTGATCTTGATACGGTGAAGAAAGAACCATTGACTGCAACAAAGGTAACTGTTAACGGTAAAGATTATCTGACGTTTGAAGTTTCCAGCTTCTCGCCATTTGCTTTGGTTTACACAGCAGATGATGGTGGCGACGATTGGCCTCCATACTATCCATGGCACCCAGATGGTGACGACGATGGTCCTTCTGGTCTGAACACGGAAGATCACTTCTCCTACGTTGTTGGTTATGCGGAAGATTACCGCACTGGCGAAGCTACAGATAACGAAGATCTGTGGCCAGTGAAACCAAACAACCAGATCACCCGCGCTGAAGTTGCGACGATCTTCTATCGTCTGCTGGAAGACGAGGTGCGTGATGAATACGACACGACGACCAACGATTTCAGCGATGTCACGGCAGACAGCTGGTACAACCAGACTGTTTCCACGCTGGCACGCATGGGTATTGTCAAGGGTTATGAAGACGGCTCCTTCCGTCCAAATGCTCCGATCACCCGTGCAGAATTTGGCGCGATCGCTACGAGATTCTTCGCAGAAACTGGCGCAACCTACGAACCAGGAACGTTCACGGATGTAACTGGTGACGAATGGTTTGCAAATGCGATCCAGGATGCTGTGAACCTTGGCCTGATCGGCGGGTATCCAGACGGCACTGTTCGTCCAAACAACAACATCACCCGTGCAGAAGCCTGCGCGATCGTAAACCGCACGCTGGGCCGTGTACCGGATGCTGATCATCTCCTCCCAGAGGATGTAATGAAGGTATGGCCGGACAACAACCCAACGGATTGGTTCTACGCTGACATGCAGGAAGCAACGAACGGCCATGAATATGCATGGATCGAAGAAGACGGCCATGAGATCGAAGAATGGACCAACCTTCTCGACAAGGATTGGACCGATCGCTAAACGTTCTTTGTGAACACTGGACGCCCTGCAGCGAAAGCTGCGGGGCGTTTTTGCGTTGACGTTTTTTGTTGCGCGTGTGAAGCTTGTGTGGTACACTGGAAGCAGATAGAAAGAATCGCTATCAAACAGGCAACGGAGTGTGCCTGTTATGGCGTAGAAGCATGTTGGCGTGTCGGCAAGCGTTAGCATGTGGAGCCCTGCGGGAGGGGTTGTGCAGCAGTACCCCAAGCCGACTAGGCTGATTGGCCGAAAGAAAATGCTCATAAGCTCTGTCGAAAGGCAGGGCTATTTTTGTTGACGTTTTTAATTTTGCATGATATATTTTTCTCAACAGATCCCGTCATGCCTCTGGGTGCGCGCAGCACTTATGCACAAATCGACGGGCCTTTTTATTTTAAATCCGGAGAGACTGCATTTAATGGCAGGTTGGAAAATGCATCTGGAAATCTAATATTTTTGCGCGCGCTGGCGATTTCTCGCGGCGGGCGCATTTTTTATTAGTGTACTATTGACAGTGGTACACTTGTGGTGTATGATAAGTGTACTAGAATAAATAGTACAGACGAGCGAAAGGAGGTCTTGGCATGTTTCGTATCAATCAGCGGAGTGCGCAGCCGATCTATGAGCAGATCCTGGAGAATGTGGAGACGCTGATCATCAGCGGTGTGCTTCTGAAGGATGAGCAGCTGCCGAGTGTGCGGTCTGTGGCCAGGGATCTGGCGGTGAATCCGAACACGATCCAGAAAGCGTACGGTCTTTTGGAGGAGCGGGGGATCATCTATTCGCGGCCGGGGCGCGGCAGTTTTGTGGCGGTGGACGCTGGCGATCTGCAGTGTCAGCGGCTGCCGCAGGCTTTTGCGCAGCTGGACGCGGCTGTGGACGGCCTGCGGGCGCTGGCGGTGCCTTTGGACGATGTTTTGGCGCGTGTGCGCGCGCGATTTCAAGAAAAAGGAGGAGATGACGTATGATCACTCTGGACCATGTGAGTAAAAAATTTGACAAGCGCTTTGGGGTGCGCGATATCACGGCGGAGATCCCGTCGGGATGTGTGTGCGGGCTGGTCGGATCGAACGGCAGCGGAAAATCGACGCTGCTGCGTTTGATCGCAGGAATTTACCGACCAAACAAGGGCGGCGTGGCGATCGATGGCGCGCCGGTGTTTGAACAGCCTGGCACGAAGGAGCGGATGTTCTACATTTCGGACGATCAATACACGGATCGCCACAGCTCGATCGCGCAGATGGCGCAGTGGTACACGCGGATCTATCCGAACTACGATAAAAAGCTGGCGCTGGATATGGCGGAGCGTTTTGGGCTGGATGCGAAGGCGCCGTTCAAGACGTTTTCGAAGGGGATGCAGCGACAGGCGCACATTATCCTGGGGCTGGCGGCGAAGCCGACGGTGCTCTTGTGCGATGAAACATTCGACGGGCTGGATCCTGTAAAACGCCGGGCTGTGAAAAATATTTTCTCAGAGCTTGTGATGGATGTGGGCACGACGGTTGTGATCGCGAGCCACAATCTGCGAGAGCTGGAGGATATCTGCGACCAGATCGGCCTCTTGCATCAGGGCAAGCTGGTGTTCCAGCGCAGTCTGGATGATCTGGAAAGCGATATCTACAAGCTGCAGACGGCGTTCAAGATGGTGCATCGCGAGGAGGATTTTGCGGCGCTGGATCCTGTGACGTTTGAGCAGCGCGGTCGCATGATCTCGATGATCGTGCGTGGCAAGAAGGAAGAGATCGAGGGGCAGATCGCGGCGATGGATCCGCTTTACGCGGAGATGCTGCCGCTGACGCTGGAAGAGATCTTTATCACGGAAATGGAGGTGCTGGGCTATGACATCGCAGAAATCTTACAATAATCTGGGCAAGAATGTGCGCGATCAGCTGCACAAGATGCGCAGCGCGATCCTGCTTTTGGGTGTGCTCTATCTGGCGGCAGGGCCGGTGTGGTTTCTGCTGCAGATGACGAGCTATCCGAAATACAGCAGTCTGCCGCTGCTATCGACGCTCTATGTGGGCTACTTCCATGTGTTCTATTTCCTGGCGTTGGCGCTGGGCACGGTGGGTGGTTTTTATGCGACGCGCTACCAGAATGTGCCGCAGCAGTCGAACTTCTACCACAGTCTGCCGGTGACGCGACAGGGGCTTTTGAGCGCGCGCATTCTGGCGCTGGTGTTGGTGCAGGTGCTCCTGCTCATCGTGGTGACGATGGTGGACGTTGGTGTGGTGCTGATGACGGCGTCGCATGTGAGCGGTGCGCTGGCGGCAAATCTCGTGGGTGCTGCGGGGATACATTTCTGCTACATCATGCTGGTATTTCTGCTGGCGCTGGCGGTGTCGCTTTTCGCTGGTCAGCTCACGGCGAACACGATCGGTCAGGTGCTGATGACGGCGGTGCTGCATCTCAGCGTGCCGTTTGTGGCCGCGGTGTTCATGGGAATCTGCTCGACCTTTACGAGCACGGTGGTCAATGTCGGCCTCTTGGAGCATCTCACGCGCTTTAACATCCTCACAGGATTTATGGCGATGATCACTTCTGCAAACGACCACATCAACACCCTCAATCCTGGGCTGGTGACGGCGGAAGACGCGGCGAATTTTGCGCCGCAGCAGCTGGTCTGGGATCCGGCTGTGACGATCCTCTATGTTGTGCTGGCGGTGGTGCTCTTTGTCGGCGCGTATGTGCTCTATAATCGCCGCGCTGTGGAAAAAGCTGGCGACACGCTGCTCTATCCGATGGTTGGCAACGTGATCAAGGCGCTCTATGTGTTCCTCGGCGGCGTGGTTTGCGGGCTCTTCTTCTGGTCGCTCGTTGCCGAGACGATGATCGGTTTTGTCATCGGTGCGGTGATCGCGATGGTTGTTGTGCATCTGATCGCAGAAATGCTCTACAGCATGGATGTGGACGGTGTGCGTCGCCATTACATCTCGAGCGTTGTGGGGCTGGCGGTGGCGCTGGTCGTGAGCCTGGGCTTTCACACGGGGCTTTTCGATCTCGACCACCATCTGCCGGATACGGCGAGTGTCAAGGGTGCGGTGATCGCTTACAGCGACGACAACGACAGCCGCTTTGACGTGAAGAGCAAGTTTGCGACAGATCCGCAGACGGTCGAAAAGATCATGACCGCTGCTGCCCAGGCGGAAGAAAAGAATCTCGCTGATATCGACTGGGGCGATCCGGATATGCCGGATGTTGTCGACCTCAACCTCGCCTACGGCACAATGTTTGGTAAGACCACGCGCCACTTCACCCTCACGGTGGAGGATGCGCAGGCGATCATGGCGCCGCTCCTCGGCGATGCGAATGTGAGCGCTGGCGCTTGGTCGGCCATTGCAGAAGCGACGATCAACGATGTTGTCGAGCTGTATGTGTGTCCGCCATTTGGCGATCTGGTCGGCGGCTATGAAACCTGGCTGATAGAATCGGAGAACAGCTACTCCGAAAGCGGCGAAGGCAAGCTTGTCAAGGACAAGGAAGATGGCGCTCGTCGTGCAGAAGAACTTTTGCAAGCGGTCCAGAGCGATATCGCCAAGCGCGATCGGAGCGTTTTCGAAAGCCGCGTTGTTGCTAAGCTGGGCTATGGTGTGCTCGCTGAAAATGATTACAACGAAGCGGACATCACCTATGGCAATGTCTTCACGATCTACGAAGGGGACAAAGCGACGACGGCGCTGCTCGCAAAATGGCGCGAGGAAGGCTTCCTCGATGACGAACAGACGCAGCTGAACGAGATGCTCGAGGGTTACGAGGCAACCGTCTATGATCCGGATAAGGGCAACGGCGAAGGCGATCTCGGCACCATGAGCAGCGAAGCATTTGTGAATGCGTATCTCGCTGGCGATCTCGTTTCGGACAGTCAGGCGCGCAATTACAACGTGCCTGTGGAGAAGGACATTGTTCTCGGGCTCTGTGATGGGCCAGTCGACGATGACGATACAGCGATCTTTGCAAACTACTATGTGCGCGAAGGCGCGCGCGATGCGCTGCAGATGAGTGGCGAATAAAGCGCATAGAAAAACAGCAGTCCTACGCAAGAAACTTGCGCGGGGCTGCTGTTCATGTGCGCCCGGCATGGGTAACAACTAGGTGGTGAAAGTCCACTGCGCGCTC
>ERZ1034984.3327-NODE-3327-length-11757-cov-9.482396_pt1 | contig 11757 bp, 8 predicted proteins | sample MGYA00520589_ERZ1034984 | MGnify/ENA primary metagenome ERZ1034984 (study PRJEB33766, sample SAMN09781790) | gut metagenome | biome: gut microbiome | host: Homo sapiens | place: Madagascar | study: EMG produced TPA metagenomics assembly of the PRJNA485056 data... | reverse complement strand
ACATTACGATATAAAAAAACGCCCCTCGGAAAACCGAGAGGCGAAAAATTATTTTTTTAATCTGTCAACGCCGTTAACAGTCTTACAATAGGAAATTCAATTACTTATTGAATCTCTTTCTTGTGAAGTAAACAACACCTGTTGCAGAAACAAGAGCTAAGAGGATAACTACTGCCATAGAAGCATTACCTGTCTGTACTGCGTTGCTACTTGTGCCGTTAGCCGGTGTGTCAGAAGTAGCTGTGTCAGCTGTTGACTGACCCTTTGTTGCAGCCTGTGTAGCAGATGTAGCATCAGGTGTAGTAGGAGCTACTGTAGTAGGCTCTGTTGCAGCAGGCTCTGTTGTTGTAGGCTCTGTTGCAGCAGGCTCTGTTGAAGTAGGCTCTGTTGTTGTAGGCTCTGTTGTAGCAGGCTCTGTTGTAGCAGGCTCTGTTGTAGCAGGCTCTGTTGTAGCAGGCTCTGTTGTTGTAGGCTCTACTGTTGTAGGCTCTGTTGTTGTAGGCTCTGTTGTTGTAGGCTCTGTTGTAGCAGGCTCTGTTGTTGTAGGCTCAACATATGCCTCAACCTTAGCGTCTGAGTTAATGTGTTCAAAGAGATCATTAGTCATGTCGCCGTTAACTACTGCTACATATTCTGAATCAGCATCAACTGTGCCTGTTGCAGGATTGAGCTTACCAAGTGTAAGATCAACTACATTGAGGTCAACATTTGTTGTACCTGTACCGTTAACTGTGAACACAGCCTCAACAAGCTTCTTGCCGCCTGCAAAATCATAAAGTGCAAGGTTTGAAGCATTGCCTGAAGCATCATTCATATTTACCATGCCGTCAGCGATTTCAGGCATTGTAAGTGAATCAAGTGTAAGGAGGTTCTTATCATATGTAAGAGCCCACTGTACTTCTTCAAGCTGTGCGTCCTTAGTGTCAAGGAGATAGTAAACTGATACCTTGTCGCCTACATTAAATGTGCCTGAACCTGTAGCCTGGCAAATATTAGATGTAGCGTTGATTGTTAAATTATCAACTGCAGGAGTTGAAGGCTCAACCTTAACAGTAGCCTTAGCGCCTGAACGTGTTGAATAATCAAAGTTTGTAATGTCGAGTGTGAGTGTTACATCAACGAGTGAATCTTCTTCAAAACCTGCAGAAACTGTGTTAAGAAGCATGTTCTCACCATTGAATGTAAGGTCAAATTCTTCGCCTATAGGAGCTGCGCTCTGCTCGGGAAGACCCCAGTTAGCTGCCCAATCATCGTTTACAGCAAACTTGAACTGATAAGCATCGTCTGCAGATTCAATATTTTCATACTTAATCTGATATACCTTGTCAGAAACCTGAGTCATGTGGTTAGCTTCAGCGTCAACACCCCATGCTACACCGTTGAGCCAGTTGTCTTCACCGTTACCAACAACTGTAATGCTGTTAACATCAAGGTCTGTTACCATTTTAACGCCGTCACCTGTTACAGTAATCTTGTTTGTAGCAGGATCGAATGTTACAGTAACATCACAAGCTGTTTCTACATCGAAAGTTACATTGTTATCTGTACCGTCAAGACCGATCCACTGCTGAGCGTCGCCTGTGTTTGCAACAACCTTGAGCTGATAGTTTTTACCTGCAGGAACAGCAGAGAATGTCTTTGTGAATACGCTGCCGTCAGCTGTCATAACATTTTCAGGAGCTGCATCAGGTGTACCAACCCATTCATAACCTGTAAGATTTGTTGTACCGGCAACTACATATGTAGTATCGGCAGCAGGAGTTGTTGTAGGCTCTTCTGTTGTAGGCTCTGTTGTAGTAGGCTCTTCTGTTGAAGGCTCAACCTTAACAGTAGCCTTAGCGCCTGAACGTGTTGGATAATCAAAGTTTGTAATGTCGAGTGTGATTGTTACATCAACGAGTGAATCTTCTTCAAAACCGGCAGAAACCGTGTTAAGAAGCATATTCTGACCATTGAATGTAAGGTCAAATTCTTCGCCTATAGGAGCTGCGCTCTGCTCAGAAAGACCCCAGCTAGCTGCCCAATCATCGTTTGCAGCAAACTTGAACTGATAAGCATCGTCTGCAGATTCAATATTTTCATACTTAATCTGATATACCTTGTCAGAAACCTGAGTCATGTGGTTAGCTTCAGCGTCAACACCCCATGCTACACCGTTGAGCCAGTTGTCTTCACCGTTACCAACAACTGTAATGCTGTTAACATCAAGGTCTGTTACCATTTTAACGCCGTCACCTGTTACAGTAATCTTGTTTGTAGCAGGATCGAATGTTACAGTAACATCACAAGCTGTTTCTACATCGAAAGTTACATTGTTATCTGTACCGTCAAGACCGATCCACTGCTGAGCGTCGCCTGTGTTTGCAACAACCTTGAGCTGATAGTTTTTACCTGCAGGAACAGCAGAGAATGTCTTTGTGAATACGCTGCCGTCAGCTGTCATAACATTTTCAGGAGCTGCAGCAGGTGTACCAACCCATTCATAGCCTGTAAGATTTGTTGTACCGGCAACTACATATGTAGTATCGGCAGCAGGAGCTGTTGTAGGCTCTTCTGTTGTAGGCTCTACTGTTGTAGGCTGCTCTACTGTTGTAGGCTCTACTGTTGTAGGTTCTACTGTTGTAGGCTCTACTGTTGTAGTCTCTTCTGAACCGTCGGGAACTGTTACAGTATTAGCAACTGCGACATACTTATCAAATGCATCCTGATTTAATACAGATCTGTCTAAGAGTACTACTTCATCACTAGGGATTTCCAACTCTGATACAGGGTCTTGATTTGAAATAGTAAGATACTCTACATCAAGGTCAACAGTAGTTGCTACAGCCTCGGGATTGATCACATCGAATTCAACAGAAGAAAATACTATTTCTTTTTCTGATGAAAAATAGAGGCTTGTGTCACTTCCTATACCCATAAGTAAACCAGGAGCTACATTTTTGTTTAATTCGAAATTTGGATATTCGAATGAAGTACTCTTTCTTGTATTAGCTGAAACCTTGAGAACAGCAGGATCATAGTTCATTTTATACTGGAAGTTCAACATACCATCTCTGTCCTTGGTCTGGAACATGTATGTAACCCTTACAGTCTTCTGATCTGCGCTGAGAGTAACCTGCTTCTCAGAAAAGAGGTTTGAAGTAGCTGTAACTGTGAGACCCTTTTTTGCAGGAGCTGCAGTTGTAGGCTCTGCTACTGTTGTAGGCTCTGCTACTGTTGTGGGCTCTGCTACTGTTGTAGGCTCTACTGTTGTAGGCTCTGCTACTGTTGTAGGCTCTGCACCAGTAACGATGTCAACCTTACCCTTTGCACCCTGCTTTGTAGCATAGTTAAAGTTTGAAAGGTCAAGTGTAAGAACGATGTCATAACCGTCTTCGTAACCAGCTGCATCTGTATCAATGATCATGTTCTGACCGTTGTATGTAAGGTCAAACCACTCATTGAGAGGAGCTGTGCCCTGCTCAGGAAGGCCCCAGTTATCTGCCCATGAACCGTTGGCAGCAAACTTGAACTGATAGTTCTCATAAGCGTCAAGGCTCTCAAACTTAATCTGGTAAACCTTTGAACCCTCAGATGTTTCTGTCATGTAGTTAGCTTCAGCATCTACCTTCCAGTCCTTACCGTTGAGCCATGCATCTTCACCGTTACCAACGACTGTAATGTGGTCAACAACAAGTTCTTTCGGAATTACAACACCTTCACCTGTTGCAGTGATTTCATTTGTTGTAGGGTTGTAAGTTACTGTTACATCACATTCCTTTGTTACATTGAATGTGAAGTTGTCATTGCCGGTATCGCCTACACCAATCCACTCTGAATCGTTTTTAACGACCTTGAACTGGTAGCCGTTACCGACTGCTACGTTGGTAAATACTTTTTCGTAGTTACCGTCGCCGTTTTCTGTCATTACATTATCTCCGCAAGTTGCTTCAGTCTCAGCCCACTTGTAACCTGTGAGTTCTTCACAACCGGATACGAAATATGAATCGCCGGCAGCAGAAACGCTCACTACAGTTGCAACGAGTGATGTCACAACAAGCATCATAGACAGTAAAAGGCTAAGTGCTTTTTTGAACATTTTCTTTTCCTCCTTATGTGATAATGCTTCTATAAGCAGTTTAATTATACAACAATCAACCACCAAAAGTCAATGCTAAAAACTCTTGGTGGCTGATTATTTGACAAAATATTGTTTTTTTGTAGGAATGCACAAATAAAATATCATTTATTTGTTATTTGTAACCATTCACATTGTGAGATTGCCAGTTCCAACTGTCTCTGCACATATCCTCAAGGTTCTTTTCGGCAATCCATCCAAGTATTTTCTTGGCTTTTGTTGCGTCGGCAAAGCATTCTGCAATGTCGCCTGCTCGGCGTGGCTTTATAACATAAGGAATTTCAATCGAATTTGCCTTTTCAAAAGCCTTTACAATATCAAGAACGCTGTAGCCCACACCTGTTCCGAGATTAAAAATCTCAGTTCCCTTGTGCTCTGCGGAATATTCAATAGCCTTTACATGACCTTTTGCAAGGTCAACAACATGGATATAGTCACGCACACCCGTGCCGTCATGCGTAGGGTAATCGTTGCCGAAAACACCGAGACACTTGAGTCTGCCTGCGGCAACCTGTGTTATGTACGGCATAAGGTTATTCGGGATTCCGTTAGGATCTTCACCGATTCTGCCGCTTTCGTGAGCGCCGATTGGGTTAAAGTAACGAAGAAGAACAACAGACATATCGGGATTTGCGTTTGCGGTGTCTGTAAGAATTTGTTCCATCATAAACTTTGTCCAGCCATACGGATTTGTAGGAGAACCCTTTGGCATTGTTTCAACAAGCGGAACAGTTTCCGGAGTACCGTAAACCGTGGCACTTGAGCTGAAAATAAAGTTATTCACACCGTGTTTTTTCATCACCTCAAGCAATGTGAGCGTTGAATCAATGTTGTTACGGTAATATTCAACAGGCTTCTCACAGCTTTCGCCTACTGCTTTAAGACCTGCAAAGTGAATTACCGCATCAATCTTATTCTCCGAAAAAATCTTTTCAACGGCATCTCTGTCACATACATCGGCCTCATAGAGCGGAATTTTTCTGCCTGTCAGCTCTTCAACTCTTTCAACCGCTACGGGACAGCTGTTTGAAAAATTATCTGCAATTACAACATCGTGACCTGCGTTGATGAGTTCAACACAAGTGTGCGAGCCGATATATCCGGCGCCGCCTGCAAGCAAAACATTCATTTTAAAATTCCTTTCTTAACAATCAGCATTTTTCAGGCTCGGGATAGTCAACACCAAAGGTTTCGGCTGTAACCTTTGCCATAATCTGAGGATCAAGAGGCTTGTCGGAATAGTCTGTGTCACACTCTGCGATTTCATTGACAACATCCATACCCTCAATAACCTTGCCGAATGCAGCATACTGACCGTCAAGGTGCGGAGCGTTCTTGTGCATAATGAAGAACTGCGAGCCTGCTGAGTCGGGCATCATTGAACGAGCCATTGAGAGAACACCCTCTGTGTGCTTGAGATTGTTTTCAAAGCCGTTCACGGCAAATTCGCCCTTGATTGAATATCCGGGACCGCCCATACCCGTGCCCTCGGGGCAACCGCCCTGAATCATGAAGCCGTAGATTACACGGTGAAATGTAAGACCGTCATAGTAACCCTTGTTTACAAGGCTGAGAAAATTATTTACAGTATTCGGAGCAATTTCGGGATAAAGCTCCGCTTTGATTGTTTTTCCGTTTTCCATTTCAAAAGTAACAATAGGATTGCTCATTTTAAATCGTCCTTTCAGTTTATTAACACTATTTTAGTATATTCTTGATAAAATAACAAGTGTTTTAGTGATTATTTGCGAATAAATCAGCCTTTTTCAATGCTCATTGTAGCAAAAGCATTGAGGTCTGTTCCTGCAATATTTCCGCTGAGAAACTCATAATATCCCTGTGAACCGACCATGGCGGCATTGTCACCGCAAAGAGATTTTTCGGGCATATACATTTCCCAATCACGCTTTTTACACTCTTCTGCAAGGGTTCTTCTGAGAAGTGAATTTGCCGAAACACCGCCTGCGATTACAAGCTTTTTCTGTCCCAAGTCTTCAGCCGCCTTGATAAAGTTTGTAGCAAGGCAATCGACAACGGCATAGCGGAATGATGCACAGACATCGGCTTTGTTAAGCTCAACACCCTTTTGTGCCGAATTGTGAATGAGGTTGATTACGGCTGTTTTAAGTCCCGAAAAGCTGAAATCATACGGCGCATCGTGAACTGCGGGACGAGGAAGCTTGAATGCAAACGGATTGCCGTTTTCCGCAACTCTGTCCATTTCAATTCCGCCCGGATACGGCATTCCCATTGTCCTTGCGGCTTTGTCAAAGGCCTCGCCTGCGGCATCATCACGGGTTTTGCCGATAATTTTCATCTTTGTGTAGTCCTCAACCATAACAATATGGCTGTGACCGCCCGACACAACAAGACAGAGAAACGGCGGTTTTAATTCTTTATTTGAAATATAATTTGACGCAATGTGTGAACGGAGATGGTGAACAGGCACAAGCGGAATTCCTGTTGCAAGTGAAAGTCCTTTTGCAAAATTCACTCCCACAAGCAACGCTCCGATAAGTCCGGGGGCATATGTAACGCCGATTGCGTCAATGTCGGAAAGCCTGCAGTCTGCATCTTCAAGAGCCTGTCTTACAACAGGAACAATTGCCTCTGCGTGACGGCGTGATGCGATTTCGGGAACAACACCGCCGTAAAGCTTGTGTTCCTCAACCTGAGAAGCAACCACCGAGGAGATTATGTTTCTGCCGTCCTCAACAACCGCTGCCGCAGTTTCGTCACAGGACGATTCTATTGCGAGTATCTTCATAATTTTCCTTTCACTACGAAACATTTATGATGAAGTTCCGTAATATCGTTAATATAATGTTTTATTACATATATATGTCAAAAACAGCGTGTCATTAAAACAGCGTTTTCGGTTGGAGAGGAGTAGTAATTTTTCCTCTCTCCCACCTTGATGAATCCGAATTTTTCATAGAGAGAACGGGCGTTCCCGTTACTTTCACGAACCTCAAGAGTGAGAAAGCAAAGGTTATTTTTCTTGGCATAGGTCACAAGCGTTTCAACAAGCGCCGAACCTATTCCCCGATTTCTGTGTGTACCGTCAACGGCAACATTGAAAATGTAACCCTCGTCAACAACAACACTCATTCCTATATATCCGACAACGGCATTATCTTCCGTTGCGGTAAAAAACAGCGAGGTTTCGTTGTTCAGTTCTTCTTCAAGGCTGTTAAACGACCACGGATGCGAAAAACACCGCTGTTCAAGCTGTGCAACCGCCTCAAGCTGATTTTCGGTCATTCTGTCAATTTTCATACGCTTTTAATATTTCCTTTACAGAATTAACAATTTCATCACGGCAATGTCTGTACACCTCAATGTCGCCGCCGTAGGGATCGCTTATACCGAGCACGGCGATTTTTTCGGGCTGTACAAGAAAAAACTGCATCAACATTTTTGCGTGACTTTGCGACATACAGTAAAATTTTTCGTATTTTTCAATGCCGGCATCAGCTACGGCTGTTGAAGCTTTGCCCGAAAGGTCAATTCCGATTTCCTTACAGGCAATCACGGAATTTTCCGACACGGGAAGTCCCGTTGAGGTTGCAATGCCAAAGCTTTCCGCCCTGACGCAAACACCGTTTTTCTCTGCCATATCATTAAAAATTGCCTCTGCCATGGGACTGCGACAGGTGTTGCCCGTGCATACAAAGGCAATCGTTCTGTTATCCTTTTGCATCATACCAAGTCCTTCCGATTGCCGCATCGGCTGTGAGCGGAACGCTCATTTTAACTGCGTTTTCCATTTCTTCCTGAACGATGAGTGCAACTCTCATGCTCTCATCCTGCGGGGCTTCGACAATAAGTTCGTCGTGAACCTGCAACACAAGCCTTGCACGGAGATTTTCGGCTTTCATTCGCTCGTCAACCTTAATCATTGCAATTTTGATAATGTCTGCGGCTGTGCCCTGAATAGGCATATTTCTTGCAACTCTCTCGCCGAATGCACGGATCATATGCTTGCTCGAGGTGAGTTCGGGAAGATTTCTTCTTCTGCCGAACATCGTTTCAACATAGCCGTCAGCGTTCGCCTTTTCAACAACATTTTTCATATAGCTGTCAACACCGCTGTAATGGGCAAGATAGCTTTCAATGTAGTGCTTTGCCTCTTTATTTGAAACACCGATATCCTTTGCAAGTGAAAATGCGCCGATTCCGTAAACAATACCGAAGTTAACCGCCTTTGCACGGCTTCTCATAATCGGAGTTACCATATCAAGCGGCATATTGAACACCTGTGACGCTGTGATTGCGTGGATATCTTCGTTATCCTTGAACGCTTTAATCATATTTTTGTCACCCGAAATATGGGCAAGCACACGGAGTTCAATCTGCGAATAGTCGGCGTCAACGAGCGCCCATCCCTCTCTTGCACAGAAAAACTTTCTCATCTCTCTGCCAAGCTCGGTTCTTACGGGGATATTTTGGAGATTCGGCTCTGTTGAGCTGATTCTGCCTGTTCTTGTTTCGGTCTGATTGAAATTTGAATGGATTCTGCCGTCATCTGCAATGACCTTTAAAAGTCCCTCGCAGTAGGTTGAATTCAGCTTCGAGAGCGTTCTGTATCTCAGCACCATTTCAACAACGGGATGTTCATACCGCAGGCTTTCAAGCACCTCTGCATTTGTGCTGTAACCGCTCTTCGTTTTCTTTTTGCAAGGGAGTCCGAGGTTTTCAAATAAAACTACGCCAAGCTGTTTGGGAGAATTGATGTTAAACTCACAGCCCGCACTTTCGTAAATTGCGGTTTCAAGCTCCTTAATCTGTGCAGAAAGCATTTCGCCGTAGCTTTCAATGCCCTGTCGGTCAACACAGACACCGATATTTTCCATTCTTGCAAGCACCTTTGCAAGCGGAATTTCAATTTCACTCAACAACTTTTCCTGACCGTGAGCCTTGATTTTATCTCCGAGTTTTTCGCACAATTCTGCGTAACAGGCAAATGCCTCGTATTTTTCATTCTGCTCATCAGTGCAGACAGGCAGAGCGATTTCGTAAGAGGCACAAAGATTTTTGTCCGAATAATCCTTTGACGACGGTTCAATCAGATATGCCGCAAGCTCAATATCAAACACAATATTTTCAACATCAATATTTTTCTCATCGGCATAAGCGTAGAGCGTTTTGATGTTTCTTGTGTACTTTTCAAGTTCACTGTCGGCAATAAACTTAACAAAAAGTTCTTCATCCGTGCTTATATACACCTTGCCGTCAAAAAGTACGGCAAAGGATTTTAATTCTTTATTCTCTGTTTCAAAGTTGAGATAGAGCTTTTTCTCTGACTTAACATTTTTTAAAAGTTCATTTTCATCAAAATCAGACACAACCTCCAGCGAATTTTTCTCAACCTTTTCGGGCTTTGTATTTTTGTCAGCCTTGATGCCGTATTTTTCTATTAAAGAAAACAGTTCAAGCTTTGCCATAAATCCGGCACATTCATCGGCATCTTTCATATCTACAACATAATTTTCGACACTTGTGTCAACAGGAGCGTTGCAGTTTATTTCACCGAGCATACGGCTGAGAATTGCATTTTCCTTTGACGCAGTCAGCTTTTTACGCACACCGTCCTTGATTTCAAGTTCATCAAGATGGTCATAGATATACTCAACCGTGTGATATCTCTGAATGAGGTCGCCTGCACCCTTTGGACCTATTCCCGCAACACCCGGAATATTATCCGAAGTATCGCCCTGAATCGCCTTGATTTCTATAAGCTCCTTTGGAGTTACACCGTAAACTTCAAGAATCTTTTCGGGGGTATAAAGTATATCCTGTTTGTTTGAGCAAAGATGAACGCTTGTTTTGTCCGACACAAGCTGAAGGCTGTCACGATCACCTGTTGCAATAACGCACTCGTTTCCGTTTTCTTCACAAGCCTTGGCGAGCGTACCGAGAATATCGTCAGCCTCAAAGCCCTCACAGGTAACAAGCCTGTAGCCTAAAAGGGTAAGAAGCTTTTTCAGCGGTTCCATTTGTGACGCAAGCTCCTCAGGCATACCTTTTCGTGTTGCCTTGTAGCCTGCATAAGCCTTGTGTCTGAAGGTCGGTGTTTTCAGGTCGAAGGCAATCGCCACGGCGTCGGGATTTTCTTCATTTTTAATTTTGTACAGCATTGTAAGAAATCCGTAAATTGCGTTTGTAAACTGACCATCCTTTGTTGTAAGCGGTCTTATTCCGTAAAACGCACGGTTTACAATACTGTTTCCGTCAACAGCAAGTAATCTCATAATTTATACATCACATTCTCAATTTTTCCGTCTTTAATGTAAATTCTCGGAACACGCTTTCCGACAAGACAGACGGTTTCGTAGTTTATAGTTCCTGTATTTTCGGCAAGTGAATCTGCAGTAGGCTCACCGTTTTCGCCTGTACCGAATACGACAACCTCGTCACCTGTCTTGACATCTTCAATATCGGTAACATCAAGCATTGTCTGATCCATACATATTCTGCCCACAATTTTCGCTTTCTTTCCGTTTACCGTCATATAGCCGTCTTTTGCATTCTGTCTGATGAATCCGTCAGCGTATCCGATAGGAACGGTTGCAATTTTCATCTTTCTGTCGGCTGTAAAAGTTCTGCCGTAGGAAATTGTTGCACCCTTTTGAACCTCTTTTACAAAAGCGACAACTGTTTTAAGAGTCATTGCAGGAACAAGGTCAAGTCTGTCGGCAAGCTTTGATGACGGAGCAAGTCCGTAGAGGATAATACCTGCCCTTACCATATCGCAACAGGTTTCGGGGTAATCTTCAATTGCGCCGCTGTTTGAGCAATGAACAACGCTGATATCAACGCCTCGCTTTTTAAGGCTGTCACGCACATGAATAAAGTTTTCATACTGCTTGTTTGTGAACTCTCTGCCCTCGGCATCTTCATCAGACACACAAAAATGAGTAAAAAGCCCCTCAACCTCAAGATTTGGCAGGCAACAAGCCTCGCAAATTTCTTCAATAGAATATTCATCCCGTGGGAATTCCTGACACATAAAGCCGATTCTTGACATTCCCGAGTCAACCTTGATGTGCATTTTGCAGATACAATCCTTTTCAACACATTTTTCAGAAAGCTCCTTTGCATACTCAAGTGAAAAAACAGCCTGAGAAATATCATATTCAGCAAGATTTTCAGCCTCTGAAACGGGAGTGTAGCCAAGAATCACAATAGGGAGTTTTGAACCGCTCTTTCTGATTTCTATACCCTCGTCAATATTTGAAACAGCAAAAAAATCCGCTCCGAGTTTTTCATAAACCTGTGAAAGCTCAACTGCACCGTGGCCGTAGCCGTCAGCCTTTATAACACAACAGACCTTTGTATCGTCTGCAACCTTATTTCTTATTACATTATAGTTATGCTCAATTGCATTAAGTGAAATTTCAGCCCAAGTTCTTTTTACCATATTCATTTCTATCTCTCCACATACCTTTTACAGTCAATTTGCAATCAATGTAATTATAATACTTTTGATTCTTCAAATCAACACAAAATCCCCCTTTAAATGCATATAAAAGTTATTTTATTCGTAATTATGTGCAAAATGTTACTCCTGAATTTTTGCAAATGCACAAATTATCTGCATAAAAGCCCTAAATACTGCAATTCACTTGATTTATTTA
>ERZ1034984.3323-NODE-3323-length-11765-cov-5.567464_pt1 | contig 11765 bp, 19 predicted proteins | sample MGYA00520589_ERZ1034984 | MGnify/ENA primary metagenome ERZ1034984 (study PRJEB33766, sample SAMN09781790) | gut metagenome | biome: gut microbiome | host: Homo sapiens | place: Madagascar | study: EMG produced TPA metagenomics assembly of the PRJNA485056 data... | reverse complement strand
ACCGTGCCCCTGCCCGATGAACCGGGGGCAGACAAGCCCGCCACGGCCGCCGAGGCCGCCGAATGACCCCCGCCACCGCAGCAGCCCTGCGCTGCCCCGTGTGCGGCGGGCCGTTGCTGCTGACCGGGCGCAGCCTGCGCTGTGCCAAGGCCCACAGCTTTGATTTGGCCAAGGAGGGCTACGCCTATCTGCTGCCAATGCAGAAAAAGCACACCGCCGACCCCGGTGACGGCAAGGCGATGGTACGTGCCCGCCGCGCTTTTCTCTCGGCGGGGCACTATGCGCCGCTGATGCAGACGCTGGCGGAGCTCTGCGCCGCACTGCCGCACGCGCACATCGTGGATGCCGGTTGCGGCGAGGGCAGCTATGACAAATATCTGTACGATGCCCTGAACGGCCCGCAGCTTGCGGCCTTTGACCTTTCCAAGGAGGCCGTGCGTCTGGCCGCAAAGCTCCTGCCCGAGGCCGCGTTCTGCGTGGGCGGCAGCTTCTGCGCGCCGGTGCGGGACGGCTGGGCCGATTTACTGCTGAACATCTTTTCCCCGATGGCCGAGGCTGAATTTGCCCGGATGCTGCGCCCCGGCGGGCATCTGATTTACGCTGTGCCCACGGCGCGGCATCTTTTCGGGCTGAAGGAGGTTCTCTACGAGCACCCCTATGAAAACGAGGTACGGCAGACCGAATATGACGGCTTCACCTTTGTGAAGTCCGTGGAGTCCGAGGCCGTGCTGACGCTGGAGGGGCAGAGCGTACAGGATTTGTTCGCCATGACGCCCTATTATTGGAACACGCCCGCCGATGGTGCCGCAAGGCTGGCCGCGTGCAGCAGCCTGACCACCGAGATTGGCTTCCGGTTCCTTGTGTACCAGAAAATGTAAAGGGGAGAGAGCCCCGCGGCCATCCGAACGATTCCGGGCACCCGCAAGGCGCTCTCCCACCTGCCTCACAGCGGGAGATTTGCCGGCCCATAGGGCTCCTGCGCAGGGGGGATAATGACCTCCTGTGTGGTTTTCTGCGGGTTTTCCTCGCGATAGTGTTCGTCGGGGATCTCGCTCAGATCCGTCCAGAGCTCCTCGCGCTCCTCCTCCGCGCCGTGGGGTCCGTATTCATCAAACATCCTCAACACTCCTTTTTATATAGTGTATAAGCGCAGCCTTTGCGGCCTACACTGTAGGCATAGTCTTTGCAAGGGGAGTGTGGATTATGCGTTCACGGCGGGGGATATTCTGGTACAGTCTGGGGCTTACGCTGCTGCTGCTGTTGCCGATGGTGCTGACGGTAGCCTTCTTTACCGACCAATATCAGAAGCAGCAGCTTCTGCGGCAGGCTTCAGCGGCGGAGGACAGCCTGCGCGTGGAGCCGGGCGCACAGGGTGTGTTCCGCCTGCTGCTGGTTGTGCAGCAGGACAAGCCCGCCTTTGTGCTGGCCCGGGTGGACGGCCCGCAGCAGGCTGTGACCCTCTGCGCACTGCCCGGCAGCCTGCTGGTGGATGCCCCCGCAGGCCGCACCACGCTGGCCGAATGTGCGCTCTCGGCCGGGGCGGGCCGCGCCGCCCAGCTGCTTGGGAACACCGTTGCCACAGGGGAGAGCGCCGCGCCGCAGCTTGCCTATCTGGCGGCCACCCCCGCCACCTGGGTGGAGTGTGTCGGCCGCAGCGCCGCCGTGCGGTTTGACACCGCCGCCGTGCTTTCCGCCGCAGCGCGGCAGGCACTCGGCTACGGCAGTGACCCTGTGGCAGACTGCACCGCCGCACAGGCCGGGGTGCTTATTGAAAGGCTGCAGGGGCTGCTGACCGGGGCCGGGGCGCAGGCGGATGCCCGCGCCGCTGTCTGGGCTGCGTTTGCCCGGCAGGACCCGATGCTGCTGGCCACCCTGCCCGATGGCCTGCGCCGCCAGAGCGCCCGCCTGCTGACCGATTTGCTTGCCGCCGACTTAAACGCGCTGGAGCAGACACTCGTCTACCTGAGCAGCCGCCCCGCGCTGGCCGTGGATTATACCTCCGCCGCCGTGCAGCCCGCCAAGGGCGGCGTGCAGCTGACCGCAGACGGCCTTGCCGTGGTGGCCGCCCTGCTGAAGTAAAAGCGCAAGGGCGTCAAAAAATCCCAAAAAATTTCCTAAAGTCAACCCCCAAACGGATATTTTAGCAAAGCGCACAAGAGCGGTAGCGGAAAGCGGGTAAAGTGGCGGGGTAAACTGTGCAACTTGCACAACGCGAATAGACCGATAAAACAGACGCTTTAAAAACTGGGCATCTGTTCTATCAGTCTCTTTCGCTCACATTGCGGCTAGGCAAGGTTTGTTTTTCTGTTGGTGAGCATCTTTTGGGCATCGCCGCGCCAGCGCGGTGATGCTCTGTTATTTTTTGTTGCTCTCCACCAGAAAAACTAAAAAGGTGCCTCCGACGGATTTAAACGCGCCTAATGCCATGCGCAATGCGTCCGCGTTCGCGGAACTTACGATTAAGGAGGACAGCGGCAAGCCGCTGTCTTTTTTAAATATTAAAGAAATTATAGATTCTTTGTTTATCGCTTAAGTTTATTTGTTCTAGCTGTTCTCTGAACAGGTCGTTGCTACATCTTCCGTTGAACATTTCACGCGGGTAGCTGTTTATGAAGTGTTGCGCTTGGGTCGCGTGGTACTGTGTTTTGTTCTTCATGCTCTGACCCTTGGGGAAGTGGCGGCGCAGTAGTTTGTTATTGTTTTCATTACTGCCGCGCTCGTATGGGTGTCCGGGATGGCAGTAGAACGCAGGAACGCCCAGCGCGTCAAATGCGTTTTGATTTGCAAATTCCGAACCGTTATCTAGGGTGATGGTAAAGAAAATTTTGTTGAAGTCCTCGCCTAATTGTTCTTTTAGCTGTTGCATTGCTTTTGTAGTGGCATCGGCGGTTTTATCCTCTACCTTGATTACTATTTCCTCGCGGGTGTAGCGTTCTGTAAGCACTAGGCAGGATTCGTTTTTTCCCTCGGATGTGCCTATTATGCTATCTATTTCCCAGTGTCCAAAGCTGTCGCGGGTCATTATAATTTTTGAGCGGCGGTCAATACTGCGGTGGTCTAAACTCTTTGAACGCATAGTTGACTGTACTTGCTTTTTTCTTTTCTTTCTGTGTCCTACTGGAAGATTTTTATAGGTGGTGTTTGGTATAAGACCCTCGGCAATGTAGCGGTACATAGTTTGCTTTGTGACCTTTACACCGTAGGTATTGCCCACTTTTTCTATTGCGGCGTATGGGCTATATCCCATTGATATGCACTCGGCTATTGCTTTTACATAGTTGTGGTTGTTGCCGATTTTCAAACCGTTGCTATGTGCTGTGTACTGGTATTCTGCATATCTTTGGGCGGTGCTTGCATCATAGGTATAATAGAAAATATAGGTTGCACCGTCTAATTGCTGTACTTTTCCCTTTTTCAATTCTCTACTGATGGAAGATTGAGAACAACATAATTCTTTTGCAATTTCTCGCTGTGAATGTCCTGCTTTATACAGGGCTTGTATTGCTATTCTATCGTCTGGTCTAAAGTGCCGTCCTTTTGGTCGTGGTTCTACATACATTTTATTTTGTTCTCCTCTCGGATAGGTTCTACTAAAATTTTATTTTTTTTGGTATAAAAGTAAAGGTCGGAGTAGTATTTTTTCATTCCACGAATCACACCGCGCCAAACGGTCGCTTGCTTCGCCGCGCTCCCGATCAGCGCGGCGTGATTCGCTCCATAAAAAAATCTCCACCCCTACCCTTGACTTTTACACCAAAAAAGCGCCGTGCTAGCACGGCGCAGGGGAACGATATACCAATACGGAAAACAGGTTATAACGGTAACAGCGGCTAGGGGAACTTCTCGCACTCTCTTGCCATGCAATGTGAGCAACAAGGCAAAGTGGTGCGGACGGCGCTAAAGCAAATAGAGAGAAAAATAGCAGTTGCCGTAAAGTTCTACTCTTGCCTTTGCGCGATAGAAGTTTATGCTATGGGAAAGTTGTACCCGCGCAGGCGCTGCAATTAACTCGGTCGGGGCCGTCGTTCTCACAAGATACAAGGTCGGCACAGTTTTTACAGGTCTACAAGGGAAAAGGGCAAGCGCAAGCAGGGCGGGGGCAATAGCCCCGCGCCCCGCTTTTGCGCTTGCCGCTTTTTACTTCTTTACCGTCGTTTGCATACGGCGTTTTGCTTTTGCAGTCGGATTTGTAGTTACTTCCAAGCCCAGAGGACCCGCAGGGGCTTGATTATTGATAATTTCGGCTTCTGTCAGAATATCGCCATCTTCAAATTTTTTCTTGAGGTTATCCACGATAGCTAGGGTATCGTAGGCGCTATAATCTTCATCATGGACGAACCACAGACCACGGCGAAGCGGTTTAATCATTTCGGCGTTGGTTGCGTTCTCCATTTCCCAAGCATCGTAACTGCTCCACAGCTGGAAACGCCAGACTTTTTGACACTGAATTACAGTATGCGTAACATCACGCATAAGTTTATCAACGTGTTGAAAACGCTGGGCAGAGCCGTAAATACTAATATAGCTGTGTCGGCACGTCAGCAAGGTATTGAGAAAATAAGCGTTGAAGTTATCTTTAAAACTGCGGCTGTTCATCTGAACGCTTAACTCGTCCATTGCTACAATCGTTACTGTGAGGGTGTCGTTTGCATCATCAATACTACGGTTGATTTTTGCAGCGTTGACTACCTGCGCAAGGCTATCCAAGTGTTCATACGGAATAGAGAGGTCTACATTGGACAGAACTTTCACCTTCTGGGTAACAAACTTTTTACGCCGGTCACACCAGACGAGTTTATCATCATACCGATTATACAGGCCAATCACCTTATGAACGAGGGACAAGGTTTTACCGGAGCCGAAGTAGCCGCAGTAAATATCGAGCGCACCGACAGGACATTTATTCCAGCCCTTATGCAGAATATACCAGTACAAATCTTTAATGCAGTAATAGATATTCTTAACAGGGTGGAACACGATGCAGCGGAAAATGCGCGACAGGGCAAGCGCGAAGCAGAACGCGATAATGAGCAAGTACACCATTAGAATTTACCTCGTCCAAACGTGTGTACAAAATCCTTAATCATGCCGAAAACGAACAGGAACAAGGTCAGTGCGACAAGGATAGAGAGCAGCCACGGAAACAATTCACCAAGGTTTTGCGGAGCAGCGGCAGTGATGCCGAAGAAGGTCAGCAGGTCATAAAATAAAGATGCCATATTTACACCTCAAAAAATTAAGATTTTGATAGCCGCTACAAAGAACGCCAAACTAAAGGCAACAAAAGCTAAAAGACCGATTGCTTCAATAGTGGAATATTCCTCAAACGGCTTTTCAAATACGTCCGGCTCGGCGGTTTCTGCGGTTGCCTGTTGCGAGATAATTTCAAGTTGCGAGGAAATGCCCGAAAGTTGCGCGGTATAGTCGGGTGTGGGGTCTTGCGCGGGTAATTCCTCGGCTAATTCTTCCGAAGCGTCAGAGGGCGCTAGAGCGGCTGTCAGAGCGTCAACGGATTGTTGCAGGGCGTCCAGTTTTTCATACAGCGTAGGGTCATATGTTTGCACGCCCTGCACCTGTATTACTTCGTGGGTTTCGTCTGCGGTGTCGTTGGTTGTGTCCTCGGTAGTGGTTTCTGTCTGCTCGGCGGGTTGGTCGTATTCTTCCGCACTTGCACGGACGGTGAAGAACAGCGACAGGAGCAGTAACAGGGCGATAACCGCCAAGCAGAATTTATTGAAGTTGTCTTTTAACATGGGTGTGTACCTCAAAACAGCAGTTGTTTTACAATCCAGATAATCAGCGTTGCGAACAGATACCAGATTGCAAAATCGAAGATGCTAAAACTTGCTCCATAGAAATTAATTTTCAGAGAGAGCAGTTCACCGATTTTTTGCATAAATTCCATAAACATAGGCGGTCACTCCGTAAGAACTTTAATGATAGCCGAAACAGCGATACATAAACACAGCATTACGATATACACGGTATAGCTTGCGGGCAAGATACCGAAAATACCGCCTACGGTGTCGGCGAGAAACTTTAGAACGCCAGCCAAACCGGAAAATACATCTTCCCATCCTTGTTTTACCTCGTCTATAATGCCGGGGAGTTTACCGCCGTACTCGTTGAATGCGTCTTTCATATCGTCGCCAGATTGTGCAGTTTCGGCGGTGCTGAAATCTCCGTTCAGTACATCGTCACGACCTACACCACCGGGGGCGGCATCTGCAAACACAGGCACGGCAGTACATACCATACAGCAGAGCAGAGCCAGCAGGACTATTACTTTTTTCATGGTATCACCTACCTGTAATAAATTTGATAATGCGGATAACCGTAACGACAACCACGCCAGCGCAAAGCGCGAGAATACCGCTATTCGGCATCCAAGGGAACAACTTAAACAGCAAGGACAACAGCCAGAGAATGAAGCCAAAAATACTGGTTAGGAGTTTCCACAGACCTTTTAGAATGGTTTCGACGATGTCTTTTAAGAGGTCGGTTAGCCACTTAAAGGGATTCCAGCTTGAACCGCCGCTGTTGTTGCTGTCACTGTCTCCGCTCGGTTTAGGCGTAGGGGTAGGCGTGGCGGGGTTAGGTGTGGGTGTTGCGTCGGGGTTGTCGGGGTCGGGTGTAGGAGACGACGAGGGTGTTTCCGTAGGCTCAGGACTGGGCGAGGGTGTAGGTTCTTCCACGACTGTACCGCCGTCCTCGTAATCGGTGATTTTGTCGTTTTTCAGTTTTAAGGTTACATCTTTGGCGGTGCCGAAGTCGCTACCATCTGCCTTGCAGAACTCGAAAATGTACTCACCTGTTGCGTTGAACAGGAAGTTGTTTATGGTACTGTGCCAGTTGGAACTGTTCACGCCTGTTAGGGTTTGGCTTGCTTCATCCCACGACCAGACACGCCAGTATACGCCATCCGGCACAGATACGGTATACTGTCCGTTGGCTATGGGTATTTGTGTAGTAGAGATATACTTTTTATTGTCTACCCACGGTAATTTTGTTTCGGTGTCTACTTCGGTTTTCTTCAAAGCGTAGTAGGCATCATAGCGGCGATTGTTCAGGACGTAATAGTGAAGCGTCCAGTCTGCCGCGTCGGTGTCTGACGGATGGCGACCAACGCCACCGCCGCGAGTTGCACCGCCGCCCGGTGTCCATGTGGGGGCAGGGGTTGCAGAGGGGGACGGCGTAGGTGTCGGAGTGGTTTCGTATGTGATGTAGTAGTAATTGTTAGTTACAGTATCATAGGTGTAATACTGGTTTGTAGTGTTGTTGTAGATAATGGGATTTGTGCTAATGTTTGTGATGGTGTCGCCGTTTTCGTTGATGGTGGTATATTCGGGGTAAATGTACGTTAGGTTGGTGCTGTTGTCTACATAGATGTTGCCGTTCCATGTGTTGTTATTGATAACGATAGTTGAGTTTCTATCCAAAGACGGACTATCAGTATCTTCAAAAACATCTGCCGTCCATGTTGGTGCAGAGGTTGAAAGAGAAATGTTTGAATAGACATTACCTGTCGAGTTGAATTGCGTACTGACCGTTGTGTAATATGCAATAAAAAAGGCTTGCCCTTTTGTAAAATAGCGTTTTTCTGTTGCCGCACCAGAATATGATGTCACATAGCGCGAATAACTAACGGAATACATTTCCGTCGAAAGTGTTTTGAGGGAAGTCAGAAAAGTGCCATATGTCGGCTTTGCAGGGGTTACATATTCATTTTTATAATTCTTTTCTGTATTAACGACACTTGCGGCAGGGAAAGACACGGTATAATATCCATCATGCGGAGCAACAAAACTATAAACATGGACAATATTACCTGTGAAATTGCGGACATTGTCGCCAGATGCAAGGTGTGACGAAACGGAGGTAGACTCTCCGCTGTGTGTAGTATAGTGGTTTTCATAGCTCTTATAATTGAAATTATACCAATAGCGCCAATCTACACCATCCCCCGGATACCATGTATATCCATCGGGAAGATAACCGCCCGCAGTTGTGTTATAGCCCAAGAATGAAAATGTTCCAGAGATGGCAAACGTACCATCTTTGCCTACTGAGGGTGTGCCATCATCACTTGCATAACCGGGTAAATCTTTACGGCCGATGCCGGAGGGGGCTTTGGTGGCGGTGGCGTTTTGACCGATAAGTTTATATACATACGGCAACAAAAATTGTACTAATTCATTGCCCATGTCAGTATAACCAGTAATAGCCGGATATTTAATTACATTTCCCAGAATGTTACAGGTGTGCAAATATATTTTGCACACGGAACACTGCTGAACCGTTACAGAAACAGGAAGCCCTACAATAGAGCCATCAAAACTACTTATACCACAATCAACCCACTGATGTTCATGCTCGGGAACTGAATCATTTGCAAACACAGAAGGGCAAACCATAGAAAAGCACAACGAAATACACAAAAGCAAAGATAAAATGCGTTTTTTCATAGAATCCCCCTTGCAAGAAAAAACGAAAATAGGTAAAATAAACTAAGAGGTGAAATAAAATGTTTGAATTTACATCAATCGGACAGTTAATTACAAACATTGCAATAATGCTTGCAAACTGGGTGGTAGGCTGGTTTATAATCGAGAGAATCCGTTTGATTTTCAAAGGGATTAGAACTCGCAGAGAATGGAACGAATACTATAACGAGCAATCCAACGATTACCGCAACGACAGCCGCCAGTGATGGCGGCTTTTTTTGAAAGGGAAAACAAATGCAAGACTTACAGAGCATTGTTTTAGGTGTAATTGCGGGACTGATAACAAATTACATTCAAAAAGAAATCGAAGCATTGAAAGGCAATAAACCGTTATCAATAGAAACTCTTACAACACGTTTTTGGGGAAGTTTCATAAGTGCAATAGTCCTTTTGTTGATTTTCCCTCAAATTATCGGAGACGGCTGGTATTTAGTTCTAATCAGAATTATTTTTGCTTTGACTGCCGCAGGATGCTGTTGGGGATGTATCGGGGCTTTCAATTGTCTGCGCCAAATGTATAAAGAAAGTCGGGAGATTATATCCGATAATAGCGGCAATAGTACAAAGAATCTTTTGATAGAGCGGCAAGGAGAAGAAGCCCATATTAAACCCTCACTTTCTACGAAAAAGGCGGCTGATACACGGAAGGAGAATCAATCCCTCCGCAAAGCCACAAACAAAACACAAAAACGTAAGCACCATAAATAACTCCTTTTGCCGCCGATGGCGGCTTTTTTAGTTGTAAAGGGGTGTGGGTTCAACTTTTGTTCCGTCTGCATTGAGCCAGACGCCCAAGCACATCGGGTCCCAATCGGGAGATTTACGCATTGTCTTTGCGTATTGTTTCGCGTAGTGCTGCGAGAGCCTACCGCACGCAATGCGGGAGCAGAAGCGGCGAACGGCAATAAGGCGGTAGTTTTTATTCATCGGTGTAATCCTCGCTTTCACCAAAACTTTCCAACTTACCCCAAATATATCCAGCGGCAAGTTGACCAAGGAACGCGCCGATAAAACTTCCAATAAAATGTAAATCAATCATATATAAAAACCTCATTCGGTTATAAACAAAAAATGGGGCAGGGCTTGCGCCCTGCCCCGATGGGCTTACATCAGCCGCGTGCAACGTTCATCAGAGAACGGAAAATGCCGATGCCGACAGGCACCAGACTTGCCGCCAGACAGAACAGCAGGATGGGCTGACCAGTAATCTGGGTGATGATGTTGCCGGACAGGGTAAACACATCACTCATAGCAGTGATAACAGCGTCCACAGCAGTCTTTGCAACCTCGACAGTTTCGCCGCCAGCGGCGAGCATAACAGTATTCATGGTTGCTACTCCTTTCTTCAAAGATTTTTATGTAATGGCTTGCTTTTGGTGGCAAGCCCTCACAACTGGTAGTCATGGGGTACAACCTCCACAGATGTAGTTTTATCTTCGTAGACGGACGCGAGGACGGAGTAATTAGGAGACATCCGACCATACAAGCGGGTAATGTCCTGCTTGGCGTTGAACAGCATAGTTGCATATTCTTTGCCGCCGACGAAGCGCTGAATCTGGATAACGCTATCAATCTGGTTGTAGTCGATAAGTGTTTTTTGCGTGATACGCATATTGCACCTCAAAAGGGTAAATCTTCTACAACTTCTTTAAAGGGGCGAACCTCGCAGATATTGTAGTATTCATGCTTTAGGCGAAAGATGCACCCTGCACAGCGCGTGTAGACCTGCGGTATATGTAGGTAGTGTACAGTATCCAGCAGTTCAAAGCGGAACGGCGTGGGAATATCTTTCCGTTTATAGGTGTCGAACACGCAATATTGCTTGCCCATCTTGCAATCTAGTGTTGCGTTCGGGCAATCATTGCAGTAGTAGCAGGGGCAAGGGCGGGCGTAGGTAATGCCGTCTATAACCTCTACAGGCTGATGGCAAGCGTCAATCCACATCGGCATAATCCGCACGACCTTTCACGGTTTCCTGCCAAATATCTTTCCAGAGGTTGTAGTTTTTGCGGAACGTAGACCAGCAACCGTTATCGTATGCCCAGCGGGCCAACTCCTTGACGGAGTAGCACTTGGGCATATCGAACATAGTGGCAACCTGTTCTTCTTCGCTTACACCCTCGTTTTGTGCGGGCGGGTCGAAGTCGTGCAAGCCTACTATGTCGGGGTCGTACTTGTATTTATCATCTTCGTTTTCATGCCAGAGGTACACATAGGATTTATAGAGGTTGAAGCATCTGCGGATTGCGGCATTGCTTACACTGCAAAGAGCTTTGTTTCGCAGTTCTTTTGCAACGCCGCTTGCGTAGCGCTGATTTTTGAAGCGTACCACAAAATGAACGTGGGGCTTTTTGAGGTCGCCCACATTCCACGGCGGGCAATCGCCGCCGTGTTCTTTGGCGTACTCTTTCAAATCCTCGGCATCGTATGTATCTTTATCGTGCAAAGCCCATGCGCACGACCAGTGTTCTTTTACATAATCGATTGCATTTTGTTGGCTTTCTGGGTATAGCGTGAAGATGAATTGATAAGCTTTTGGGGAGTCTGCCACTTTAACCACCTCTGTTTTCGTTTTGGCTTGGCTTTTGGCTCTCCACGGACGTAGCGCCGTGGAGAGCCAAACCGACGTTCACAGTTTGGCGGCTATGGTGGCGGGCGTGGTGGTGGCGGGTGCATTTCCATAGGGCCGTACCTCGTTACTCCACGACCTCGAAATCCTTGAGGATGTAATTCTCGTAGACTTTCTGAACCTCAAAATCAAGTTTGCGGTTCAGAATGTCAGTTTCCTTGCCGCCGCACTCGGCGACCAGCTGGGCGTAAATGTCGGGAGTGGCACGAACCTGCAACACCTCAACGCCGCCGACGTTCTCACGGTTTTTCTTCACGCAATGCAGACGGAAGAAATTGTAGTTTTTGACCTGTCCGGCATCTTTGCCAGACTTAGCGGTAAAAGAACCTTCGCGGTGTTCGGTTGCCAATACAGTGTACTTCATTTTGTAGACCTCGCTTTTTTACTTTAGAGACAGCATCTTTTTATGTCTCTGTGTTCTTAAATCAGCTCGGTTAGCTGATGCGTTTAGTCTACAACGTTACTAATCCCAAAAAATTTTGCAAAACCGCTTGACGTAAACCCGTAACCGTGTTATTATGATAACACCTCTTTTGCGGGTTTATTTTTTATGCCCTTTTTCAAGGGCGCCTGCAATCGCGAGGGAGGCTTATTAACCGATAATGGAGGTGCCGAACAATGACTGTCAAGAT
>ERZ1034984.3320-NODE-3320-length-11775-cov-15.759642_pt1 | contig 11775 bp, 11 predicted proteins | sample MGYA00520589_ERZ1034984 | MGnify/ENA primary metagenome ERZ1034984 (study PRJEB33766, sample SAMN09781790) | gut metagenome | biome: gut microbiome | host: Homo sapiens | place: Madagascar | study: EMG produced TPA metagenomics assembly of the PRJNA485056 data... | reverse complement strand
CGTCGTCCTCAGGTCGTTGTAGCCTTTCAGCACCTTGCGGTCGCCGCAGTAGGGGTGGATCGCCTGCATCGGAACGGGCGAAGGATGGCCCTGCCTCGCAACCGCGATCGACGCGTCCCACAGGAAGGTCGTGGGCCGGTCGATGTCCGGGCGCATGACCGAGAAGCCGGTCGCGGATGCGCTCGCAGGCGGTCGGAAGGGAGAGCCCGCCCGGCGACTTCAGCCTCGTCTTTCACGACGACCAGGGTTCCCAGCACGCTTCCCGGGCGTTCCAGCGCCGCCCCGAGTCCCATGGAATCGCCCAATCCATGTCGCGGCCGAGCAACCCGCGGGACAATGCGCCCGCGGAATCCCTCTTCAAGACGCTCAAGCGCGAGCTGGTGAACGGCAAGGGCCACAAGACGAGGGAGGAGGCGAAGCGGGACGTGCTCAAACACATCGAGCCCTGCTGCAACAGGCGGAGGATACACTCATCGATCGGCTATAACGCCCCGTGCGACCCAGAGCGAGATGTTGCCTGAAGAAGCTTATTTTTCCGTCCAAGAAACCTTGACCAGCCCAAATCGTCTAACCCGAAACGGTCTAGAATTTCCACCGCAGCCCCTGGCGAAAAACGTATTCACGTCAACATCTGAGAACCGCCACGGGTCGTAGTCGGTCTTCTCGGCCAGCACGCGCCTGCTCATGCCCACGACGCGCTTGCGGGCCATGCTGTTGATGGGGTCCATGTCGCCGCGGGCGCTCAGACGCTCGTGGCAGAAGTAGTTGGCCGAAACCCCAGCGGCTCGCGCCCCTTGCCCTCGAAGCGGTTCACCCGCACGGTCACCTTCCCGAACAACCGCTCCATCGTCTCGGTCAAAAGGTCGCGGGTGGTCAGCATGGCTGCATCCTTTCCTCGAGGAGCTATGTGTGGGGAGGGGTTAGAAGAATACAACTCGGGTGAGGATAATCGCGCGTCAGGAGCGGGAAGCTAGGCGAGCGGCGAAGAAGTTTGTGAGGGGGTTTGTGAAACGGTTCTACACCCCCTCATCAACGCAATCGTCACCGTCGAAAAGAAGAAGAACGACACGCTACGAATCGGCGATCGCAGGTCTTCCTGCCTGGAAGTTAGCAAACCGGTGTTCTACGGCTTCCATGCCAGCGTCAACATACTTCAGCAAGCCGAGAACATCGTCAATGCCCCTCGGCGAACGTTGGCGCTCTACACCAGTAATCAAAGCGTACATTTCGATGGTCACATCAGAGACGAAGTCGATGAGCCGCTGCATCTCGGCATACGTAAGCGGATACTGCTCAACAAATCTATCATAATCAAGCGCGTCGGAATCGCTGTGTGCAAACACCTTGTTGCGATGCGTGCGCAATGAATCCCTAAGCTTACTGAGACCGCTGAGACGCTTCTGCCAGAGTTCAATGAGCGTCCCGGCATCCATGCCGACATAAACCGGCTCGTGGCGCCCACCGCCAAAAAGCAATTCGGTGTCTCGCTGGGCATCGACCTCATTCTGATAGAACATCTCCTCCTGAGCTGCCAAAGGATGACGAATCGGTTTCTCGCTATCGAAAGAAGGACGATCGCCATACACGTCTCGCACGCGCCCGTCTATCTCCCCCGCCATCTTGCCACAATTCTTGATGAAGCCTCCAACCCAGATATCGCTTCCGTCATCGAAGAGCCGCGCACAATTCATGAAGCAGGAATCAACAAGCGCCATGCGCGTGTAGCCGAAAAACCACGGCGCGCAGAGGACATCCCGGCCAAAGCGTTTCGGTGCATCCTGCAACACGCGAAGAATCACAAGCTCGACGTTGGCACTGAGCGCCTGCTGGTATAGAAAATCACAGTGCGCAACAAGATCAAGCAGACCTGCCTGCTCGACCTCGGCCGCCAAATCAGGCAAAAGACCGTGGATTAAATCACTTTTGCTGTAAACCTCAACCACGGTTCCTCCTTCAAGAGACAGAACATAGGGAACAGCAAGGAAGATACACCCAAGATGCAGGGTTACCGGCAAAAGCTCGTGAAACCCGGCGAACGGAGAGTCGCGACACCTTAAAGCACAGACATCAAACAACGAAGCATAAAACGCTGAGGTAAATGCAACCAGCACGCACGACACGGAAAGCACCGAAACGCGCCGAACCGCCGCCCTCGGGCCACAAGAAAGGCTCGCCATGTCGAAGCCCGCCCATTACAGTAAAAACAGCTAGTTCGGCGGTTGGAGCAATCGATCGCAAAACGGACTACGATTGACGCAAGTCCCGAGGGACTGCCGATCGGGCGCCCGCGGACGGCCTTCCGCCCCTGCCCCAAGAGGGCCCGGGGGGCGTTGCCGACGCGGGCGCCGCTGTTTCCGACGACTGATAGGAAACTGCCGGGCCTTCCGCCAAGATGAGCCACGGCCATGTAATGTGGGTGTCGCGGGAAGCAGCATTCCGATCGACCGACGATTGGAAGGATACCACCATGCCATCCGCAATATCCCCAAGGCCGTTTTGGGCATCGACGTCGGCAAGTCGTCGCACTGGGCATGCCTCGTCACGCGCGAGGGAGAGGTCGCGCTCAACAGGCGCGTCCGCAACTCGGAAGGCGATCTCGACGGCCTGTTTTCCCAGGTCGCATGCGATACGATCGTTGTCGTCGACCAATGTCGCAACATTGGCTTGCTGGCAATCTCGCGCGCGAGGCTGGCGGGGCTGGACGTCGCGTACCTGCCCGGGCTCGCCGCGCACCAGGCCGCCAGGCTGTTCGCGGGCGACGCCAAGACCGACGAGCGCGACGCCCTCGTCATCGCGAAGACGGCGCTGGGCATCCCCGACGCGCTGCTGCCGGTCCCCGAGCCCGACGAGGCCCTCGAGGCGGCCAGGTCGCTCGCAGCCCAGAGAAGCCACATGGTCACCTGCGCCACCAGGGACAAGAACCGCCTCCGCAGCATATTGCTGGAATCGTGCCCCGCGTTCGAGGCGCTTGCCGACCTGGGCGACCGGCATTGGCTGAACATGCTCGAGAAGCTGGGAGGCCCGTGGGGCTGCATCGACGCCGGGAAGCCGGCGTTCGGCGCCGTCACGAAGGGCGCGAACCGGGCGAGGATGGATGCGGCCTGGAACGCCGCCATGGCATCAACCAGGCCCTCAAAGCGACGGGTCGACGCGGAGAACCCGCAGGTCAGGATGCTTGCAAGGAGGATAAGGGAGGCGCTGGAGGAAGCGGACGGGATCGACCGGGAGATCGCCGCGCTTCCGGCGGGGGACGGAACGTACGAATGCCTCGTCACCATCCCCGGCATCGGGCCGAGGACCGCGTCGGAGCTGGTCATAGGCGTAAACATCGAGGATTTCCCGGATCACGACCACCTTGCCTCCTATTGCGGCATCGCCCCGCGCAACCGCCAGTCGGGCACCTCGATATCGTCGGTCTCCGCATCCAGGCAGGGCAACAGGAGGCTTAAGAACCTGCTCATATTCTCATGCAACTCCCTGGTCAGGAGCGAGAACCGCTTCGGCGAGTACTACCGCGCCTGCAGGGGCCGCGGCATGTGCCACGGAGAGGCGCTCAAAGCCGTCGCGCGCAAAAGGCTGAAGGTGATCTACGCGATTATGCGGGACAAGGTCCCGTACTCGGCCTAGCGAGCCGATCGAAAAAGGAAAGGCGCAGGCCCCTTACGGGGCCCGCGGCAGCGTTGTCCTCATCGAGCGAAATTCGCCAACAAATCAGTTGACAAAACTATAGGAACACCCCCTGCTGGGCACTACTGAGCAATCTACTGGGTAGTACCCAAGCGCGAGTTGGCAAGTCCGCCAAAGTCCAGAGAAACGGTCCCGAAGAATATATTGCCCTCGATCAGATTCTCAGAAAATAGCTCATCGGTGGTTTTTGCGGTCTGAGGTGTCCATATAATTGCAACGCATGAGGCTTGTGCGACTTACGACGAACAACAAGAGGGCAAAACGCCGACAGAAGGGAACCTCCATGGCCGACAAATACGAGGAGATGGCGCAGCAGATGCGCGCCGACGGCGTCGATGAGGCGATGATCGCGAGGTTCGTTGCCAAGGAGATGCAGGAAGACGAGTTCCGCCGCGGTCGGGGCATGACCGACATCGAGGCCGCCCGTGCGTGGAAGCGCATGCCTGAAAACATACAGCAGCTGTTGTTGGGCAGCGTCCTCTGCCCCAACTGCGGCACGGCGTCGTTTGCAAGCGGCTACTCGCTGCGCATGCGAGATGGCTTCGTGCTCATCGAGGGCAGGTGCGCCGCATGTGGTGCCGAGATCGCCAGACTCTGCGACTAGGCCAGGAACTTTTCCGACAAAATCAAGGACCTCACCTTCAGGGTAACCGAACGCTCCACTTTCCTTAGCAGCGAAATAGGCAAGTCGGCTTCTCAGGAACACCTCGATTCTGGCAACGGCATCGAACATCAGGAGACACAGCCTTCTGTCGAACTCACAGGCCCGCATTACCTCGTCGAATGTCATCCCTATCACGGAAAACCGTCTTGCCGCTGTCCGAGACGGTTTTGTATGGGAACCGATATGCAGAGAGCCTGTAGTGCCGATGCTCACTAAAACCTCTTTGAGCTCGTCGACGTTGCCGCAGCAGGCCCTTTGTCCTCCGTCAGCAGCTTTACCTGGTCGTCTACGGAAACCCACATCTTGGTGTATTTCATGTTTCGCCCTCTGGATACAAAAAGAGCTGGAGTTGCGCATCAATGAGAGGCTTTCCAGCTATAGTTCAAACTATTCTACTTGCTTCGCAGGATTAAATCAAGAAGTGTGATGCCGTTAGTTTTTCAACCTATCGTTAAGTTTCGCGCGCGATGGAGCGGGCATGAGCGCTTTGGTATGGAAAAACGTCGGCACCCCCGCCTACGAAGCCTTCCTCAATGGAGTCGAAAAGCGAAATAACGCGGGTTGACAACAATAGGAGCGTCATTGCGGACACTACCTCCATAGGGCACATGCTTTCTGCACAGTCGTCCATTCCGCAATCGCTTTGAAGCCCACCATATAGACACGGCGCGTTCAGCATTGATTTATGCCGTGCGCAAAGCAGCATTGATAGCAGCGCCTAAAACCCGTTGGAGGTCATTTTCGAGAACGGGTTGCGCTCCCCACCTTCGAAGCGTCACGCTAAACTCGCTCAAAACGTAGCCGATGCGCCCCAAGGCAACAAACAAGCCGCTAGTACTGCATCTGTCGCAAAGGGCAAGCATATCCACGATTTGCGCCTCTAGCACATCTTCAGTAACGTACACCAGACCTTTTTCAGATGCGGTTTTGATATCAATCGCTTCGTTATCGCTCAATACTTCAGCCGCCCTTCTGTCTCCCAGCCCAAGAGATGGCCTTACCGAACCAATCGAGTCAACGAAATCAATAAGGGAAGAACACATGTCTTTTGCTTGTCCTCTTGTGTTCTCATCGTATTCCAGTATCACAAGACCGCCTTCGGCATATCCAAGCCTTCCGACACTGCCTCCAAACTGCTCGCCAACCAATCTCTCCGCATCCTTCTTCACATGTCTTATGGTGCTTTCGGTCATCACGCAAGCCGTTATCAAATGCGCCTTGAGCTCATCCGGCAAGTCCAACAAGGCGAGCACTGCAATAGAGTTATAGGATAGAAGGAACTTGGTGCTTGTCGATAGCGCGCAATTCCGACAGACGACAGACCTTCTGAACGGCATGTTTTGATTCTCTATTGCATTTAGAACAAATTCCAGTCGTCGATCTCTTGGCGCAATTCTCGCACCGGTTTCTATGCCGAAATATATGATTGTGCCGTTCGATTCAACACCATTAACGTAGGGATCGACCGAAGGCTGTTGCTCGCGCATCATCTCAACAAGCTCGTCAAGAGTCTCCTCTGGCGAGCCCGAGAACGTCATGGTCTCAGGCATCGCCGACATCTCGCTAAATCCGACACGCTTCAGCAAACTGGACATGTTTCCTATTTCCACCACGGACCAAGGACCATCGTCCATCGCAACGACATCACCAACATGCTGCCCAACCAGCTGGAGGTATATTTTCGAACTCGTCCCGAATACAAAACCGGCCGGACCCTCAAGGCCTTCCGATTTCACTGCCCTCCTCGAAACGGGAAACACTAGCGTTTTCTCTCTTCCCTCACCTGATCGAACCTTAACATACGTATCGGGGCGGACTTCGACAGGATTAACAAGCTCCTCGCCAATTCCCGCATTCCAGACGGCAAACAGTACCAAGGCCCTTTTGCTTACCTCGCCGCCGCCGAAAGCTGCCCGAATCAGGTTGTCGTTCTGCTGGCTTTCGTTCGAGTCCTCCCTTTCCAGATTCGCGGCAACGATATTCATCTCCGGAGTGTCACTTTGCTTGATGTACGCAAGAAGCTCAGGGTCCGGAGCCAGCGAGCTTTCAACCTCCCATTGGGCAACCATACCCGCCAATGCATCGGTTGGCCGAGCCTTCAACGCCTTCAGCGCTATTCGGCCAGCCAAATGCGAACTGCCCGCAGCTCTCAAATGGCAAGCTACAGCTTCCGCAGTGCGAGGATCTTCAATCGCTTCAACGTCCATCGAGTTGATTACCCGATCGAGCAAATCCCCATCCTTGTCGCAATTCGCCACCGACCGGAAAAACGACATCGCGAGCGCATACGGCGCATGAGGCAAAGGCCCCTCGACGAGCTGAATCAATTCCTCAACACGATTCTTCTGCACCAGATATGGCACCCAGGCGTGCGAGAACAGCATCTCCACGCCCTTATCGGGAGCCCTCATCAGCTCAATCGCCCGCTCGATATGACGCTCAGATTCTTCCGGGTTGCTGCTTTCAAATAATTGATATGCCGTTAGATGGAAAACCGGCTCACATGCAAAAGCGTGCCCTAGTTTGCAATACGTCTCGTACGACATCCCCGGATTAATGTGGGTCGCGTACAGACTCAGCAGCCTTACGTTAGGAAACGCCCATTCGTAATTCCCTTCAAACGCAACCACGACCCGAGGCCTTTCAGCTTCGTTCAAGTTCACTAGCTTATGAGCTGCGTCTAATAAAAGATCAGGGTTCGCTCTCGCTTCAGCCCAAACGAAAATGCTCTTTGCCGTTTCCGCATCCTGGCAATTTTGCAGCTCAATGCCCTTAAGCACATCCTGCCCAAAGCACGCAAGGCCCTCTGGAAACTGGTCGACGCAGCCACGAACGCACTCTTCCGTCATCCAAGAAAACGCCATCGACAAGACGTATCTAAGCTCCCCTACAAGAAAATCGGGGAACCAACTGCGGAAGCTGCCGATGACCTCCGAAGCAAGCGTCAGCAGCTGCGAGCCATCAAGCATCGCCTCTGCCGCAAGATTAGAAAGGCGTAACCGCTCGCTTGCTATTGGATTCCACAGAATTGCAGCACCATCCGACATATCCACCGCCGGCTTATATGCATGTCGCCTATACATACATTCGAAGTTCAGCAACCCAACCAATTCGCGAGTTAAGGTTGCATCGGGAACCTCAATCTCAATAGGGTTCGATGTTCTAGGAGCATCGTTTAAAAGCATTTCGATAGCGTTATCGAGCGCGCCAGTTTCAAAAGAGCACAAACGGAGGATTCTACGCACTTCGGCAAGTCGTCCTGCACTCACAGCAACACCAGCCAGGATTAATACTAGGTCATCACGCCCCTTGATGTCCTTTTCGAAAGAGAAATCGACCCTCGACCCTGCGCAAAGGTCGCAATATGCCCGAAGATACGCAGATGACACAGAGCCCTCAACGGAATCAAGAAGCGCCGAAATGTCCTCAATATCACCAGCATTGCGGCCGAGCGGCTCAAGGAGCTCCTTCAGCAAAGAGAGCTGAGCTTCCTTGCTCGCTTCATAGTTCGTAACGCTTTTGCGAATAGTATTCGTATCGCGCTGAATCGATTCAAGCTTAGTCCGGTTCCTCCTATCCGCCAACGTTCCGATTTCAGGACTCAGTATCTCATCCAATTCATCCAGAAACTCAGATACCAACGCTACGGCATTATCGTCCGAGCTCGACCCGAGAAAGAACCCGATCATCTCGCTTCGGTCAACATCCATCTTGGATTCGTGAGCAATCAGCTCCTCGACGAGCTTTACCTCGTCGAATCTACTCGCAAGGTCAACCGAAGTTGAAATCATGGCAGCGCGTTTTCGATAGTCCGCGACAAGTCTGCTTATCTCCCTTAACTTGTACCATTGGCGAACCTTAGATCCAACCAACGACAAGCCCTCTGAACACGCTTTGTCAGAAAGTAAAGACGCAAGCCCAAACATAAAGCCACCTATCGACCAACCATCATTCGCTCAATTATAAAACGGCAACCACCCATGTGTTAGCGCCGGGATAATTTAGCCACTGCTCAGCCGAGATAAAAAAGCCAACCGCAGCCGAATTAAAATCGCCGTTACACCAGCGCGGTTGTAGTTATACGTTTTCTTTACTTCGCGCCTTTAATGACTGACGCCATCGCTTCGACTGAGAAAACCTCGCATTCCCTCCCGCGGTAAGACGGGCCCTTCATCATGAAGACCGATGCCCTGTCGAACAACCTGTCCAAAGCGCACAGCAGTGCGTCGCCGCCAGTGAAGAAGTCTCCCCATTGGACCGTCGGCGTGTTGCTGGTGAGAATGAGCGTGTTTGGGCCCTCTTTCTCGTAGCGGCGATCGACGGTGTCGAAAAACAGGTTCGTGCACTCGCCGCCGAACTTGCGCCTGCCTATTTCGCCGATGATGAGACATGAGGGCTTCACCATGAAATTGACCACGAACTCTGCCCTGTTCTCCGCAATCGCCTTCTCCAGCTTGGCCTTGAGCTCGGTTGCCTTCAGGTAGTAGGTCTTGAACCCCAGCGTGCAGCACCTGTTGCCGTAAGCCTGGGCGAGATGGGTCTTGCCGATGCCCTCCGGGCCGATGAAGGCGATATTCTTGCGCGCATGCAGGTTTGCCAGCGACGGAAGCTGCCTGAGCACCTTGTCACAGGTCACGTGCGGGTAGATACGTCATAATTGTGTAAGCGATTAGGTTTCAGATACTCGTGAAGACTGGAATTAAGAGGAGGACCTTCGGGCCCTCCTCTTAATTTTGAGAGTGGTTTCGTGTCGAAAGAATTTTTCACATACGACCAGCAACTGGAAAAGCTTGCGAACGAAAAGGGACTTGCCATACCTAATCGTGACCATGCAGCCGCTATTCGTTTTCAACATAGGTCCAACCGATTATCGCGGCACCCCACAAACGTTACACCGACTTTACAAACATTTGTTCTATCGCGGCAGTGTTGACTTTGATATAATATAGATGCTTGCTATTTACTGTCCGTTGTGCAAGGAGGGTTTACGATGTCGGCTTTAGCGCTTCAACTTCCCGATGTCGTCGACCCCTACGACGAGGCGCTCGCCTACGAATACCTTTATTCGATACCGCACTCTTCCCTCAAGACCATATCGGAGCAAACCGTCAATAGGGGCGTCCTGCCAACCGAGGCTCTTGACGAAATCATCGTGCTTCAAGACGAATACTCCAAGGTTAAAACCTTTTTCGATGACCGGCTTGGATCCTTCGATGTTGCGGTCAACAACACGCCTTCGTATCCCTCAAGGCTCGCAGTCGCGAACGAGCGAGTGCCTCTGATCTATTACCGCGGCAACATCAATCTTATCGACAAGAAAAGCGTTTCCGTCGTCGGCGCACGAGCAGCATCCGCCGAAGGATGCGCCCGTGCGGCGCGCCTCGCTAAGATTCTCGCCCAAAACGGGATTGCCGTCGTATCCGGCTTAGCTGCCGGCATAGACACAGCGGCGCTTACGAGCTGCATCGAGCATGGCGGATCGGTTATCGGGGTCATCGGCACCCCCATCGACGAGGTCTACCCAAAGCAGAATATCGGGCTGCAGCAAGAGATAGCTCGCAATCACTTGCTCGTAAGCCAAGTCCCTTTCTACAGATACGCGCATCAACCCTTCAACTCAAAGAGGCAGTACTTCAGAGAACGAAACGTCACTATGGCCGCCATATCAAACGCGACGGTCATAGTCGAGGCCTCCGACAAAAGCGGCTCCCTTATACAGGCAAGCGCTTGTATCAAACAAGGCCGCGATCTGTTCATCATGAAATCTTGTCTCAATAACCCGAATATCACATGGCCAAAACGCTTCGTCGATGCAGGGGCGCACATTCTCGACGAGCCCGACGACATCTTGCAAATGATTGGGTCCTAGCTTGGATACGCCACTCTGGACCAGGATCAGCCGGGTAAATTCTTTCAACCATCGCGAGCTTGATGGCGAAGATATCTGCCTCTTTCTCCATACCCGCGAAACGCACCAATATGGCGAAATCGACCAGTGGTCCTATGCCTACCAGACAATAGAGAACTTTAAGATTTCACCTGTCGCGCTGCAGAACAACCCTGCGAGAAGGCGATACAAAGAACAGGCCGTGCAGACTATCACGAACGACCTGGCAATGCTGTTCCGCGATGCCAACCCGCGCGCCCGATTTCTCTTGGTGCCGGCGGTTACCTCAAAATCGAGAACGGACCCAAACTATGATGACCGCCTGATCAAGGTCTGTTCGACGGTAGCTTCGCGATTCCCGAACGTGGACTCTTTCGAATTGCTGTCGATTTCTCGAACCATCGCTTCAGCCCACACCGGCGCTGGGACAAGAAACGTTAACGCCCTTTTCTCGAATATTATCGTTGATACGTCAATCGCAATCAGGGATTACGCCAGTGTGCTTATCTTTGACGACGTTATATCCAGTGGCGCCCACTTCAAAGCTTGCAAATTGGCTATACAAAGAGCCTATGGGAACGACGTTCTCATCGAAGGGGTCTTTTGGGCGAGAACAGCTTCATGGGGCGAAAGCGAAGGCCTGTAACCGTCTGCTCAAAATAAGCCTGTCGATTTTTGCTTGACGGAATACAGCCGGGTCCGACTGCGCCGCCACGTCGGGCCGCACCGTTATAGGCAGAAGGGCGCCATGCCTAGAGACACCGCCGCCTCCACAACCGGCCCCATGCGCCCGCAACCCAAGCAGCCATCGAAAACGATGCGGACCCTCATAACCGCCACGCATAGCCGCCCAGTCCAATATTCGCAAGATCACGCCTATAGGCAGGAGGCGCCGACCCGCCTCTCCCATTCCTTCATCGCCGAGGGGCCGAGGGCTAGTCGAGCCTTATCGGCCTCTCGGGCCTCTTCCTCCCCGAGCAGTACGGGCAGTAGCCCGGCTTGGCCCCCACCCTGTCGCGGACGGCCATCTGGTAGACGTGGCCGCACTCGCCGCGCCACCATGCGGGCTTGCGGCTTGTGGCCTGCACGCCGGCGGGCTTCAAGCGCTTGTTCATGTGCGGGTGCCACATCGCCGCTATGCCGGGATGCGTGGTGGCCAGGTCGTTGTAGCCGGCGAGCACCTTGCGTCCCGAGCAGTACGGGCAGCCCGGGTCTGCCTTGCCCTTGCGCGCCCGGTTCGCTATGAGGCCGGACCACTCGTGGCCCTCTTTGCACTTCCACCAGACGCGCTTGTTGGAGTTGGCGAGCACGTCGGTCGGCTTCAGGTCGCCGTTGCGCTCCTTGCTCCACTCCCTCGCGATCTTGGGATGCGTCGTCCTCAGGTCGTTGTAGCCTTTCAGCACCTTGCGGTCGCCGCAGTAGGGGCAACCGCGGTCGGCGCCGCCGGTCCTGTTGTAGGCGGATATCTGCCATGCGTGCCCCTGCCCGCATCTCCACCAGACCCTCCTCGCGCTGCCGGAGACGATGCCGTCGGGCC
>ERZ1034984.3316-NODE-3316-length-11799-cov-5.216792_pt1 | contig 11799 bp, 8 predicted proteins | sample MGYA00520589_ERZ1034984 | MGnify/ENA primary metagenome ERZ1034984 (study PRJEB33766, sample SAMN09781790) | gut metagenome | biome: gut microbiome | host: Homo sapiens | place: Madagascar | study: EMG produced TPA metagenomics assembly of the PRJNA485056 data... | reverse complement strand
AAGGTATTTACTTCTGAGGACGGACGCGACAAGTTTGTGGAGATGGAGGAAGAGGCATTCCGCGTAATCCTCGGCGACTACGTAACTACGGACGACGGTACGGGTATCGTACACATCGCTCCTACCTTCGGTGCTGATGACGCCAAGGTGGCAAAGGACGCCAACATCCCTGCTCTTTACCTTATTAATAAGAAGGGCGAAACACGTCCTATGGTTGACCTCCAGGGTAAGTTCTACTCTATAGAGGAACTCGACAACAACTTCGTGGCAGCTTGCGTGGACAAGGAGGCATACGGCCATCATGCCGGCGACTACGTAAAGAACGCATACGACCCGAAGTTTAACGTGGACGGCGTTTGGGACAAGGCTGCTTCAGAAAAGGCTGAAGACCTCAACATCGTGCTTTGCTACGAGCTGAAGCAGGAGGGCAAGGCATTCAAGAGCGAGAAGCACGTACACAACTATCCTCATTGCTGGCGTACGGACAAGCCGATTCTCTACTATCCGCTTGACAGCTGGTTTATCAAGGATACAGCTTCTAAGGAGCGTATGGTGGAACTCAACAAGACCATCAACTGGCAGCCCGAGAGCACAGGTACGGGACGCTTCGGCAACTGGTTGGAGAACCTCAACGACTGGAACCTCTCACGCTCACGTTTCTGGGGCACTCCGCTTCCTATCTGGCGTGACGCAGACCGTGGCGAGAAGTGCATCGGTAGCCTTGAGGAACTCTATGCAGAAATAGAGAAGGCCGTGGCTGCTGGCGTAATGTCAAGCAACCCGCTCAAGGATAAGGGCTTCGTACCGGGCGATTACAGCCAGGCGAACTATGACAAGGTGGACCTCCATCGTCCTTACGTTGACAATATCGTCCTCGTGAACGACGAAGGCAAGCCTATGTATCGTGAGACCGACCTGATAGACGTATGGTTCGATTCAGGTTCGATGCCTTACGCACAGCTCCACTATCCGTTCGAGGGAGAGATGGCACGCGGCACAGAGGAAGACCGTCAGGCGCTTATCCATAGCACATACGAGGGAACAGCCATCCCGCCTAAGTTCTATCCCGCCGACTTCATCAACGAGGGCGTCGACCAGACACGTGGATGGTTCTTCACACTCCATGCCATCGCCACTATGGTGTTCGATAGCGTAGCATTCAAGAACGTTATCTCTACCGGACTTGTGCTCGACGCTAAGGGCAACAAGATGAGTAAGCACGTGGGCAATGTCACCAATCCTTTCGAGATGATTGACAAGTACGGAGCCGACCCCGTACGCTTCTATATGATGACCAATAGCGAGCCGTGGGACAACCTCAAGTTCGACCCGAATGGTGTGGACGAGACACGTCGCAAGTTCTTCGGTACGCTCTATAATACATACAGCTTCTTCGCCCTCTACGCTAATGTGGACGGCTTTGACGCAAAGACTCCGCAGGTGGAGCTGGCTAAGCGCCCGGAGATCGACAGATGGATTCTCTCTTCACTCAATACCCTCGTGATTGGTGTAGACCGTGAGCTTTCGTCTTACGACCCAACACGTGCAGGCCGCCTTATCGACGCTTTCGTAAATGACGACCTCTCTAACTGGTACGTACGTCTCAACCGTAAGCGTTTCTGGGGTAAGGAGATGAGTGAGGACAAGCTTAGCGCTTACCAGACTCTCTATACCTGCCTCATGACCGTGGCAAAGCTTCTCGCTCCGTTCGCTCCGTTCTATGCTGACGAGCTCTATCATGACCTTGGCGGCGAGCTTGAGAGCGTACACCTCGACAAGTATCCCGTGGCTGACGCTTCAGCCATCGACCACGACCTCGAGGAGCGTATGGCTATCGCACAGAAGATTACGTCTATGGTGCTCGCCCTGCGTCGTAAGGTGAATATCAAGGTGCGTCAGCCGCTGCAGCAGATTATGATTCCTGCCGTGGACGCTACACAGAAGGCACACATCGAGGCTGTAGCCGATTTGCTCCGCAACGAGGTGAATGTCAAGGAGGTGAACTTCATTGAGGGTCAGGGTATTCTCGTCAAGAAGGTAAAGTGTAACTTTAGGGTTATGGGTAAGAAGTTCGGCAAGCTTATGAAGGGCGTTGCCGCTCAGATGTCTGCCCTTGATCAGGATCAGATTGCCGCCTTCGAGAAGGCAGGAAGCATCACACTCAATGTGGAAGGTCAGGAGGCTCTCGTAGACGTGACCGACGTGGAGATTATCTCTGAGGATATCCCCGGATGGCTCGTTTCAAACGACGGCAATCTTACTGTTGCGCTTGAGGTGGAGCTCACTCCCGAACTCAAGAAGGAGGGTATGGCACGCGAGCTTATCAACCGCATCCAGAACATCCGTAAGGATAGCGGACTGGAGATTACGGACCGCATCCGCGTGACACTCGCTCCTAACGAAGAGACTGACGCTGCCGTAGCTGCCTTCGCAGACTACATAAAGGGTCAGGTGCTTGCCGACGATATTGTCGTAGCTGCCAACGATGGCGCTCCGGTAGAGTTCGACGGCTTCACACTCAACATTACTGTAGAGAAGAACTAAAATCTTACTAACTCAGATATAAGTTTCGCATGCCCCAAGAAAGCATGCGAAACTTATTCATTAATCTAACAAAAACAAGTCTATGGCAGAAAAAACACGCTATTCTGATGAGGAACTCGAGGAGTTCCGTCAGATCATCAACGACAAGCTGGCTCTCGCACGCCGTGAGCTGAGCATTATGATGGGGCAGCTCAACAATTCTGACAATAACGGAGTGGACGACACATCGCCCACATACAAGGCCCTCGAAGAGGGAAGCGCCTCACAGTCGAAAGAAGAGATTGCACAGATGGCAGGCCGTCAGCAGAAGTTCATTCAGGGACTTGAGGCAGCCTTGGTGCGTATTGAGAACAAGACATACGGCATCGACCGTATGACAGGCGAGCTGATTCCGAAGGAGCGTCTTCGCATCGTTCCTCATGCCACACTCAGCGTAGCGTCTAAAAATGCGAGGAAGAAGTAATGGCGGAAGCAAAACGCAGTAACACCCATTGGGGATGGATGGCGACGGCTCTGGTCTTCGCCATCCTCATTATCGACCAGATCATTAAGATTTGGGTGAAGACGCACATGTCCTTAGGCGAAGCCATACACGTTACAGACTGGTTCTACATCGAGTTTATCGAGAACAACGGCATGGCTTACGGTATGACTTTCATCAATAAACTTGTGCTCAGCCTCTTCCGCATGGTTGCCATAGGCTTAATCTCTGTCTTCCTGTATAAGGTTATACGAAGTGGCAGAAGCTTGGGATACATAACCTGCCTTTCAATGGTATTGGCAGGAGCAGCCGGTAATCTTATCGACTGTCTCTTTTATGGTCTCATATTCGAGGCTTCCACGCCATTCAGCATAGCTTCATTCACATCTTTCGGCGAGGGCTATTCAGAGTTCCTGCATGGCAAGGTGGTAGACATGTTCTATTTCCCGATAATCCAGACCACTTGGCCCGACTGGATGCCTATGTGCGGAGGTCAGGGATTTGTGTTCTTCTCGCCCGTATTCAACTTTGCCGATGCTTGCATAAGCGTTGGCGTCGTGCTGCTCCTCATCTTCTATCGCGCAGAACTGGAGGTGATGGGTAAGGTGTGGAAAACTCAGGAGTAAAACGTATATTAATGAAACATATTCTCATCATCCTTGCCTTCGTGGCATCCGTCCTTGCTACGGTCGGATGTAAGCCCTCCATTCCGAGGCAATACATCCAGCCAGATGTAATGGCGGAGATACTTTACGACTATCATCTTGCAGATGGTGTCACCACCATCTCCACTCCAGGCGACACCATAGCCTTGAGGGCGTATAAGGCCAATATCCTTGCCAAGTATAAGGTGACGGAGGCTGAGTTCGACTCGTCGCTTGTATATTATGAGCGTCACACACAGATGTTCGAGGATGTATATAAGCGCCTTACCGAACGCCTTAACGACCGTCTGGCTTCGCTTGGCGGAGGAGGATATGGAGGCTTTGCTGACCTCTCAGGCTCTGACACCACCAATCTTTGGCACGAGGCTTCACACTTCATCCTTACGCCATACGTGGCTGCCAATACCTACGATTTCGCTTTGAAGGCAGATACGTCATATTATGCCGGAGACCGACTTATGCTCGACTTCGACGCTCAGTATATCTTCCAGGACGGTATGCGTGACGCTTGCGCCGTAATGGCTGTCACATACGAAGGCGACAGCGTGGAGTATGCCACCAATCAGATAACGTCATCCTCGCATTATCATCTTCAGATTAACAACACGTCACACAAGCGCATCAAGTCTGTTCGCGGATTCTGGCTTATCAATAAGGGTACGTCGTCGGACGCCACATCAGCTTCCACTCTCAAACTTCTTATCGTGAGCAACATCAGACTCGTCAGAATGCATGTGACAGAGCCTGCTCCAACGCAGGGAGCAAGTGGCGACTCGCTTCTTAAGGTTAATCCTGACAGCATAAAGCCAGTACAGAATCGCCTACGAAGACCAGGCGCAAATCCTCAGGCTTCATGAGACACGTAGCAGCAAGCATAGTTGTACTCATGGACGGTAAGGAGATGCGTCAGGCATGCGTAGACGTACAAGGAGAGGAGGTGACAGCCATACGTCCCCTGACACACGAGACACCCTTTACGGAGTGGCTCGGTGGCACCATCGAGTTACGCCAAGAAAATGGTATCCTTATGGCATATCGCGATGGTGAAATCATAAAAGAATAAAAATACTAAACCATTAATTTTAATACATTCATATTATTATGCTTAGTGTAAACGAACTTGAAGATCGCCTTATCGACCTCGCTTTTGCTGAGGATATCGGCGATGGTGACCACACCACATTATGTTGCATTCCCGAGACAGCCATGGGCAAGTCTCATCTCCTAATCAAGGAGGACGGCATCCTTGCCGGAGTGGAAGTGGCAAAGCGTGTATTCGCACGCTTCGACCCTGAGATGAAGGTGGAAGTGCTCATCGGCGACGGAGCACACGTTCGTAAGGGCGACATCGCCATGGTGGTTAGCGGTAAGGTGCGCTCGCTCCTTCAGACAGAGCGCCTTATGCTCAACATCATGCAGCGCATGAGTGGCATCGCCACTATGACCAACAAGTACGTGGAGCGTCTTAAGGGCACCAACACTCACGTCCTCGACACTCGTAAGACCACTCCTGGTATGCGCATGCTCGAGAAGCAGGCTGTGAAGATTGGCGGCGGCATGAACCATCGTATCGGACTTTTCGACATGATTCTTCTCAAGGACAACCACGTCGATTTCGCAGGAGGCATCGCAAACGCCATCAACCGTTGCCACGAATATCTGCGTGAGAAGGGACTTGACCTCAAGATTGAGATTGAGGTGCGCAACTTCGACGAGCTTCGTCAGGCTATGGAATGCGGTGGCATCAACCGTATCATGCTCGACAACTTCTCTGTTGCCGACACACGCAAGGCCGTAGAGATGGTGGCTGGACGCTTCGAGACAGAATCAAGCGGCGGCATCACTTTCGACACAATCCGCGACTATGCAGAATGTGGCGTCGACTTTATTAGCGTGGGTGCCCTCACACACTCTGTGAAGGGACTTGATATGAGCTTCAAGGCTTGCTAATAACCTCTTCCTATCCCCAACAACAAAATCTTATAATCATGAAAATTCTTAATAAGATACTTCGCGTGGCGCTTCCTTCGCTCCTCGCGCTTTCGTTCGCCGAGGCAGAGGCTTGTACAAACCTTATTGTAGGCAAGAAGGCGAGTGTTGACGGCTCCGTAATGGTGTCGTATAATGCTGACGATTATGGCATGTTTTCCGGACTTTGTCATTATCCTGCCGGCGTACATGCCAAGGGCGAGATGCGCAAGATATTCGATTGGGATTCTGGCGTCTATCATGGTGAAATTCCTGAGGCTCCCGTCACCTATAACGTCATCGGCAACATCAACGAGTATCAGCTCTCCATCGCCGAGACCACGTATGGCGGACGCGAGGAAATGATTGATACTACCGGTATTCTCGACTACGGATCGCTCATCTACGTTGCTCTCCAGCGTGCCAAGACAGCACGTGAGGCGATAAGCGTAATGACTTCTCTCGTTGAGAAATATGGTTATTGCTCAAGTGGCGAGACATTCTCCATCTGCGACCCTAACGAGGCGTGGATAATGGAGATGATGGGTACGGGTCCTGGCAGCAAGGGCGTAGTTTGGGTGGCTATGCGTATTCCTGACGATGCCATCTGCGCTCACGCCAATCAGAGCCGTATCGGCAAGTTCGATATGAAGGACAAGAAGAACGTGCTCCATTCGAAGAACGTCATTTCTTACGCACGTAAGATGGGATGGTTCAGCGGTAAGGATGCCGACTTCTCATGGAAGAACACATATGCTTTCCCTGACTTCTCAGGTCGTCGTGCATGTGACGCTCGTGCATGGAGCTTCTTCAATCGCTTCAAGAAGGGCTTCGATCGTTATCTGCCTTGGGCTCTTGGCAAGGACCCCAACGCTGAGGACATGCCGCTTTGGGTGGTTCCTGACCGCAAGCTTAGCGTTCACGACGTAGAGATGGCCATGCGCGACCATTATGAGAACACACCTATGGCGCTCGATTCTGCCAATATAGGTGGTGGTGTCTATCAGATGCCTTATCGTCCTACGCCTCTTTCTTTCAAGGTGGACGGCAAGACCTATTTCAATGAGCGTCCTATCTCTACCCAGCAGACTGCTTTCACTTTCGTGTCGCAGCTACGCTCGTGGCTCCCGAGAGAGATTGGTGGCATCACATGGTTCGGCAACGACGACGCCAACATGGTGGCTTACACTCCGGTATATTGCAACAATACGGTAGTGCCCGAGTGCTATAACACTCCTGGTGCAGACGCCGTGACTTTCTCAGACAAGAACGCTTTCTGGGTGTGCAATTGGGTGAGCAACATGGTTTATCCGCGTTACTCGCAGCTCTTCCCTGAGCTTCAGGCTGTTCGCGACAGCCTTGAGGCAGACTATTTCGCTCGTCAGGGCGAGGTGGAGAAGCACGCTCTCGAGCTTTATGGTTCGGACAAGGCTGCTGCTGTGGCTTACCTCAACGCTTACAGCAACGACAAGGCTCAGCAGATGCTTGCTCATTGGCGCGACCTTGCCACTCTCATCATCGTCAAGTATAACGATATGGCTGTGAAGCGCACCAAGGACGGAAAGCTCACACGTTATGTTGACCGCCCCGGATATCCTGAAGCTTTCGCAAAGAAGCTCGTAAAGGAAACGGGTGACTGGTACGAGTCGAAGTAAAGATAATAGGATATAATTGTAATCATAAAGGACCTGTTTTCTTAAGCAAGAAGACATGTCCTTTTTTTGAATATTAACATTTTGATTATTCTATCCTAACACTCTCCTTACACATATTTATAACCTTCGGATCGTGAGTGGCTATAATCATCGTATGCTTGGCGTAACGGCTGAAAATATTGTCAAGCAACTTTGTTTTAGTCTCTTCATCCAGAGCTGTGGTTATTTCGTCAAGAATCAGAATGTCTCCACCATGCAGCAGACCGCGAGCAATGGCTATGCGTTGAGCTTGTCCCTCAGACAAGCCTCCTCCCTTTTCATAGCATAATGTGTCAAGCCCGGACGGAAGGCTCTGCACGAAGTCGGCACAACAAAAGCGGAGCATATCCATCATTTCTTTGTCTGTTGCCTTTGGATTGCCCAACAAGAGATTGTCCCGAATGGTCCCATGTATAAGTGTATTGCCTTGAGGCACGTATATGCAATTACATCGCACATCAGGTGAAACCCCATATTGGCCTTTCTCGTTATATACGTTCACGCTTCCTTTCTGAGGGGCAGCAAGAGCAACCATCATTTTCAGCATAGTGGTCTTGCCAGTTCCCGTTTTGCCTAAAAGAGCCGTTGAAGTTCCAGGACGGAAATTTATGGATATATTGCTGAACACGTCCTGTGAAGACTGGTCATAACGAAAAGTCAGGTTGTCAATACGAATGCCGCATGGTCCTTCCATTCTTATTGGATTGTCACAATGTTCAGTTTCTCCGTTCACTATTTCCATCAACCTTTCCGCAGAAGTGACAGCATTAATGAGTGCTGGCAATATTCCTGCAAAATCCCGTATCGGCCGATACATCTTGGTTATCAGTTGCAGAAATGCTGTCATCCCGCCAAAAGAAAGTGTGCCCGCCTGCATCCGTAATGCAGCCCAAAGAAACGTCAGTATATATATCAATGATTCTCCAGCATTTACGATACCGCTTGTAAGTATCGAAAAGGAAGTGAATCTCTTCATGTCGCCATACAGATGACCTTGAGCAGAAGAGAAGCGTCCAAGCATCGTTTGTGAAGCCTCAAGAGCTTTTAGTAACGGTCGGTTTTGTATGCAGTCCTGAATGACAGCTTGAATGTTACTTTCCGAGGTACGTATCTTCTTCGTATACTCCCGCATTTTCATGATATATCTTCTGCTGATTATAAACGATATAACAATAACAGCAAGAATTACAAGTAGCAGAAAATGGTCAAGTAAATACAAACACACAAATGCCGCTATGGACATTATCAAACCACAAATAGAGTTGGGAATCTTGTAGCCTATAAAGTTTATGATAGTGGCTACGTCTATCTCAATACGGTTAACGATGTCTCCAGAATGAAGCTTTACGTCATTTCTGCTTGTTAACAATTTCTGCAAAATATGCTGTCGCATGTTGTTCTTGGCACGAGTGCCAGCTATGTTGCCTATCCATGTGCTGAATGCCTTTAATGCAAACCCCAATACTATAAGGAAAGTAAGGATACAGATGGAATGAAAAACAGATTCGGTTGTCTTTACGGCTGTGCAATCTACAACCCTCTTTACAGCCCAAATCTGTAGAAGGCTGACCGCAACTTCTGCTATGCCGAGAAGCAATGCCATGAAAACAAGCGTACGATATGTTGCCATTGTGCGTAATAAATAACTTGACATTGAACGCCAACGTGCCTTGTCATATCTGGTCTTAAAATTATGAATCTGTTCTGTTTTCATAGTATTCTTATGCTTTCATTTTAGATTTGTTATGTTCACATTCAATGATGAGATGTTGGTAGTCTTTGCAAAGTTAATGCTTTTCTTTAATCAATAGAAGCAGAATCTTAAAAAATGAATTTCATAATCCGCAGAACAGCCTACATTGTCTTCTTGTCAGAAAAACATGTTCTTCATGTCTTCTTGTTTAAAACATGTCTTCCTGTCCAATGCAAATATCGTCCCAAGAGTAAAAACCTGTTACAAAATAAAAATTGATTTTAGAGTTTTTGAGAGCCGTTTTTTATGGTTTATGTTGCGCTTCTGACATTCTGATTTATCAATACAGCCTCTCTTACACTCCAATAGTAACGCTATAAGAGTGCAAGAGAGGCTGTATTGTATGATAATAGAGGCTGTTTCGGAGTGTAAAAGTGGCTCTATAGCAACCCTATAGTGCTTGTTTAGCTCCGCCATTCATTGCACACTTCTCTTCTTAGCAGCATAATCTGCTGTATGTCAGCATACTGTCGCTGCACGCTCAAAACTCAAAAATTTCGCACTAAGGATTTTTTAGTGCGCTGAACGAGGAGTATTGAGCGTTAGAAATGCAAATATCGTGTAGGACGGTGTGCCGTCCGAATTAGTTCCATTGGGTAGTCACCCATGAGTTCGAGCGCCACGGATTCCGCAAGAACAAGTCTATGGAGAAGCAGCCGGAGTCCGAAGAAGACCTTCTCGAACACCGTACCGACGGCACCGATGCCTTCGACACCCTCTACATTGGCTGCGAGAAATTCCAACAGCACGATTTATATCCAAATGCGATTGGTGGAGTGAGATAAATGTTCTTAAAATATCATTATATTTGAAATTTATATATATCTTTGCAAGAGTAACTTATTTGTCAAAAAAAAACTAATTATGTTTGAAAAAGAAATTGATATTAATGGTTATCATATTTTTAGCTCAAAAGGATATAGATATATGATAAGACCTAATGGTAAAAAAGAGAATGTGGGCAAATATTATTATTTGAACATATTGTTTAATTATGCTTCTTGCAGTCCTGAATATGTAAATCCGTTTATGGATTTTATTCGTGATATATATAATAAAACCCAACGTTATTATGACGAAAATGTAATAGATTATATTAAGAAGAAATCACCTATTGTAGATAAATGCTCAATGGCTCCTTTTTTTATAATAATATATCTTTCGATGCTTGATTTGGAAGTAAATAGCAGTTTCCCAGTTGGGTCAGGAAAAGAGATTATATTAAAACGTTGTAGTGCCGTCTTAATAGACAAAATGCTAGCAGATGATGCTGCTAAAATGTTTACCCGTAAAAAGAAAAGCTTTTCTCAAATAGAAGACGATTTCTCAGAAGATAATTTTGAATCGCCATATTATGAAGACCATTATGAGCGAACCGACTCTTCTCCAGAGAATGATGTTATGGATGCTTTGGAAAATGGTAATGGAGAAATTCTTGGATATTAATGAAGCGGAAACCCCACCTAATCACCCTTTTCTTACAGCCTTTGTCTTGCGCCCCAACCGCAGGATAAGGGCTTTTCCTTTTTATGACGGTTGCACCGTCTTCTTCTCCTCCTTCACCGCCCATTGGTCAATGGGCTCTGGCTATCCCCAGTGAGGGCGTGAGGCAACGCTAAGGTATACAATCTCGATTTCCTATAGAAGCAAGGCGAGGCACACCGCCTTTCCGGCTTTAATGTATCTTGTCAATGCAGTCGTCATGATGCTTGTTCCAATACCCAATGTTTGTGGACTTGCCGGAATTGGCTTTTCCTTAGCAGCTGAAATGACGAGCATTCATAACAACATTTCTTATCCGTTCCACTGTGATATGTGAATGAACTTCGACATTACTGATGTCCGTTTCATTATGCAGCAAGCACATCCACCTTTCTGCTTGCCTTAAAGATAGGTATCTGTCAGCCACGATTTCATCATGGAAGATGTAGCCATCCCATCCTATGATGACAACAGAGATTGCACAATTCATATCACCAGTCTTCTTCTTTTATTATTCCGGAGTAATATTATGAAGTGGTGTTCTTTAGTACCAAATCATTTTATTTGTTCGACGTGAAGCACTTACCAATTGTAATAATATGTCTATGGACAAAGAGCGGCGAAATCCAGTCCTGGCGTCGTTGCATCGCCCTAAAATACGACTTCTACAAAGGCACAAGACGAATGAAGCTGCTGTACTCTAACGAAATCCGGCAGCTTCGCGATGTATGCGTGTTTGAGGTGAATGGGATTGAGGTGTATATGTGAATATGAGATACCTTATAAATGGAACATCTACATTCTAATTGATTGGCACTATCCAGCGTTTCTTACTATCTAATCCCCATTGTACATGCCACAAACTTCCAAAGGTTTTATCCAACAACAAGAACTGATACATGTTTTGTGTTGGATAAAGTTCAAATCTGCCGTTATGATTTCCGATGCTGATGCCATAAGTCAAATCAACATCGTTCAGTATAGTTATAAACTCTTTATCTTTGTCTAAATTCCATTGTACTTGGTCTATCTTTCCATTACTTGTGTTTAGGCGTAAGAATGTGTAAATGTTTTCTGTCGGATATAATTTGTATGTGTTGCTAATCATATTTTTGACACTCGTGCTTGCCATCTCTTGCAATATACTATCTACAGTTGCTGATATAGAATCTAATTGAGCTTGGAGTGTTTTGGTCTGGGCATAACCAATAC
>ERZ1034984.3314-NODE-3314-length-11807-cov-9.097771_pt1 | contig 11807 bp, 10 predicted proteins | sample MGYA00520589_ERZ1034984 | MGnify/ENA primary metagenome ERZ1034984 (study PRJEB33766, sample SAMN09781790) | gut metagenome | biome: gut microbiome | host: Homo sapiens | place: Madagascar | study: EMG produced TPA metagenomics assembly of the PRJNA485056 data... | reverse complement strand
ATCTTATAAAGAGGTGTTCATGTTGCATTAGATAATTCACAGAAATGGTGGGATGATGCAAATTTTGATGTTTTCTTTGAAGAATTAAAAGAAGAATTGGAATTAAGAATACCAGATAAGTATTTAAAAGCACATGGCTGGATGTAGGGGAGGAAGAAAGAAAATAAAGCAGGAAATCTGTTCTATTGAAGTTGCTATGAAGCAATTAAAAACCCATGATGTTAGTACAAAAAATTGGGGAGAAAAAACATGCCCCACGAAGTTATGCTTCGTAGGGCATGTTACTATTCGCAAATGCGAAAAATTATTATTTTTCCTTTTTAAAACGATCCCAAAACTTCTTTTTCTTTGGTGTTGGTTCGTTAGAACCACGAAGTCCCTTTACTCCAGTAATGTAAAGACCGCTCACAACGGCTTTTACTTCTTTTTTGGTAGGGATGCTGTCATAAATCTGAGCATCACAGATTAAAGTCATTACTTTAGGACCAACTTTTGCCTTTACGATTGGCATTTTGGAACGTCTTAACATTTTTGGTGTCTGCTCTAACACTGCTGCCGGGAGTCCCGCGTCTTTTAAACGCATTTTTTTCTTGTCAATAATCAGCATAGAAACGGTCTGTGCTGATGCAGCAATTTGTGCATCCTGTTCTGATTTCTTTTTTTCTGCTTTTTTACCTAAAAAATACAAGCCAACAATTGCTAAAATCATAACAATAGCAATTACCAGCAATACGATTTGCCATGTAGCCAAATGAAACCCTCCTTTATTAAATTAAAGCCTGTTTAACATTGTATCATTGATTAGAATAAAAATCAATGGTATAATAATGAAAGTAACCGGAGGAGAAGATATGAAAAAAAATACAAAAGCTATGTTGGTGTCAATTGGGGTTTTAGTGTTTATTGCCATCGTACTAGTTGTGTGGGTACAGTTAGGAAGTAGTAATAAAGCCACGTCTACGGAAAAGAAGGAAACGGGGCAAGTAGATAAAAAGCAGGAAGCTTCTGCAAAACAGGATATCCAACAAGAAGAAAAGCAGAAAGAAACACAAGAAACAGGAAACGGGGAAGTACCTGCTGGGCAAGAAGAACAGGTGCAGGAACCAGAGACACAGCAGGATGTAACCGTTGTATTTTCAGGAGACATTTTACTAAGTTCCTATGTGCTAAATAATTATGAGAAAAGCGGAATAAACGGTATTCTTTCAGAAGAATTACAAAGTGAGATGCAGAATGCGGATATTACTATGGTAAATGAAGAATTTCCGTTTTCTAATAGAGGAACACAGGCACAGGATAAACAGTTTACCTTTCGAGTAGATCCAGGTTATGTAAAAATTTTGCAGGAAATGGGAATTGATGTAGTAACAGTTGCAAATAATCATGCGTTGGATTATGGAACGGATGCTTTGTCCGATACATTTCAAACACTGGACAATGCTGGAATTGCATATGTTGGAGCAGGCGATAACTTAGAACGGGCAAGTCAGCCGTATGTGATAAAAGCAGGCGGAAAGACATTTGGATTTTTGGCAGCATCCAGAGTGATTCCGGAAGTAAGCTGGAATATTGATAATAGACAGCCGGGAATGTTATGTACTTATGATAGTGCAGAACTTTGCAACGCAATTCAAAAGGCAAAAGAGACTTGCGATTATGTTGTGGTTTATGTGCATTGGGGAATTGAAAGAGAAAATACGCCGCAGGATTATCAAAGACAGTTAGGAAAGGCATATATAGATGCAGGTGCCGATATGGTAATTGGGGCGCATCCGCATGTATTACAAGGGATAGAATATTACAATGGAAAACCGATAGTATATAGTCTTGGAAATTATATTTTTAATCAGGAGATAAATAGTACAGTATTACTAAAGACAACAATAACGCCGGAAAATGAAACAACACTTCAACTAATACCAGCGTACGCTTCCGGAGCCAAAACACAGAAAATGCAAGGGGAAGATGGGGCACAATTATATCAGTTTATGGAGGAAATTTCATATGGCGTATCTATCAGTAAAGATGGAGTGGTAGAAAGGATTGGAGAATAGGCATGTCATCAAAGGAGAAGCGTTTTACGATAGGGGTTTTGGTAAGTGGAATCATGGATGAAGTTACAAAATGTGTGTGCAATGGGGTATTGCAAAAAGCAAAACAGGCAGATGTGAATGTAGTGATATTTCCGGGAAAATATTTAGAACGTGATTTGTCGGATAATCGGGAATTAATGTATGAATATCAGCATAATACCATATTTTCCTACGCTACAAAGGAAAATGTAGATGCATTGATTATAATGGCGGGTAGCATAGGGTGTTTTACGTCTAAAAAAGTAATGAAACATTTTTTAAAACAATATCAGGGAATTCCATGTATATTGGTAGCAGAAAAAATAAAAGGATATGTAAGTGTAGGGTTCGATAACTATCAGGGAATTAAAGAAGGATTAGAGCATTTGATTGAAAAGGCAGGATGTCAAAAATTCGGAATGATAGGGGGAAATAGTGAGAATACCGATTCTTGTGAGAGAAAACGGGCATTTGTGGAAACTCTGGAAAAACATGGAATAGAAGTAACGGACAAGATGTATGTAGAAGGAGATTCCTCCAGAAGATGTGTAGAAGCATATCGGAAGTTATTGGATGATAATCCGGATATCGAAGCTATTTTTTGTGTAAACGATGAAACAGCACTGGGCTTATACGAGGAAATGCAACGGAGAGGAATACATCCGGGTAGAGATGTTTGCATTTTGGGTTATGACGATACCATTATGGCAGCTAAAATGGAACCGGCATTATCTTCTGTGCGGGCAGATTCCAGAAAACTTGGAGAAGAAGCTATGCGAATGGCAATTCAGATACTTCAAGGGGAGACGGTAGAATCCTGTGTGATTCCAACACGTTTTATAAAAAGAGGTTCTATTTGCCAGACAAGAGAAGAAGAACGAAGAAGTAATCGGGCAAAAGATTTCAATGTGAGCTTCAAGGACATTTTTTATCGCTATTGCCATGAGGAAATGCGGGAGCAAATGGAAAAATTACGAGCAAGTTATTGGAAACTCATGGAGTCACTTAGCGTAAAAGGAGATGGGGAAGATAATTTAGAGGCTTATATGGAGATTATGCAGTGTTTAGATGAATTTATTAATGCGGGTGGCGTAGAATATGCAGATATGGATAATCTTTTGAATAATTTTGAGGAAATATATAAAGAATTAGGAGAAAAGGGACAAAGTGACGGAGAAAAATTCCAATTAAGAAATTTATTTTCTATTATTTATAAAAAAATTATTCGTGCCATGAATCGCCAATTAGGAAATATGAAAGAATCCAAGGATCAAGAAGGGTACTCCATGAAATTGTTCGTACAGGATATGCTTCAATTTGAAAGAGGAAGAGATCAAAGTTTTAGTACCCTTTTGGAGAATTTAGATTGGCTTCAGGTAAAAAATGCAGCGATTTATATGTTGGCAGATCCGGTATTACATCTATTTAAAGAAGAGTATAAGGCACCGGAAAAACTATATTTAAAGGCTGTGTTACGAAAAGAAAAAGTAACCATTGTTCCGGCAATTAAACAGGAAAAAAGGCAGGCAGAGATTTTTGAAAATCATCAATTAGATAATGAAGAACGGCATGATTGGGTATTGTTGCCACTGTTTTTTAAAGAAATGGTGTACGGAGTATTGCTGTGTGATATGACAGAAGAAATGTATACCAATGGAGAATTTTTAATAAATCAGGTTAGTTCTGCCATAAAAATGATTACATTATTACAGGCAAACGAAATAATTCAACAGCAGTTAGAGGAAAATGTAGCAGCATTAAAAGTAAATAACATTGAATTGGATACCATTTCAAAGTCAGATGTGTTAACAGGAATATTGAATCGACGAGGATTTTACAGTGAAGCACAGAATCGAATCAAAGAAAGCATACAACAGGATCATAAAATATTAATTGTTTATGCAGATATGAACAATTTGAAAATCATTAATGACAGGTATGGGCATGAAGAGGGAGATTATGCGCTAAAACTTATTGGGCGTTTTCTAAAGGAGATTGTGGATAAAAAAGGAATTGCAGGACGAATCGGTGGAGATGAATATGCCTGTGCAGTAGAATACGAGGGAGATGACGAAGGGGAAAAACTGCTGCAAGTGTTGTATCAAAAATTTGAAGAATTTAACTTACAGAGTAATAAGCCATACAATATTACTGTTTCTGCCGGGGCATGCGTAGTATCTAAAAAGCAGGACTTTACCTTAAAAGATGCACTTTTGCAGGCAGATGAGCGATTATATGAGGTGAAAAAGTATCGTAAGAAAGATGTGGCAAAATAAAAAGTTTCATAGAACATAATGCACAAAGAGGATTGTGCATCATTTACAATGACAAAAATATAAGTGTGAGGTAAGATAGCCTCATCAAATAAATAGTGAACATGTTGCGACGGTGTAACTTCGATTTAGAAGTTGCACCGTTCTTTTGTGGAAGGAGATTTGTTATGCGAAAGAGAAGATGGATAGCAGGAATCATGGGAATAATTATGGCATTTATGTTATGTGCATGCGGACAGAATGCAGATAGTAAAAGTGCAAAGGGAGCATCAAAAGACAGTGGAAGTAAAGAAAAGATTGTACTTGGAATTAACGATTGGCCGGGAAGTTATTGGTGGCTTGCGGTAGATGAACTGGGATATTTTAAAGATGCAGGTGTGGATGTAGAAGTTCAGCTTTTTTCTAATTACACAGATGGATTGAATGCGTTAAGTTCAGGAAATATTGATATGTTTGTTCCGGCTCTTGCAGATATTATTCCGGCATATGTAAGTGGAGCGGATATCAAGGTAGTTATGGTACAGGATTTTTCCGCAGGTGCAGATGGATTGATTGCAAGTAGCGATATTAAGTCAGTAAAAGATTTAAAAGGAAAAAATGTTGCGATTGAACTAGGTGGAAGTGATCACTTATTCTTACTAAAATGCTTAGAAAATGCAGGACTTTCCGAAGATGATGTAAATCTGGTAAACATGTCTACCGGAGATGCTTCCAACGCTTTTATTAGTGGTTCAGTAGATGCTGCGGCAATTTGGGAACCATCCCTTTCTATGGCACAAAAAGAAACAGGTGGAAATATTTTAGCTACTTCTGCCGACAAAGAATATGAAGGATTGATACCGGCGGTACTTGCAGTGAATGGAGATTCCTTAAAGACAAAGCGTGATGAAATGAAGTTGGTAATGAAAGCATGGTACAATGCAAGAGATGCTTATGAAAATAATTTTGATGAGTTTGCTGATGCGGTATCCAAACATGCGGAGGTAACACCGGAAGAATTTAAGACCTTGATGGATGGCTGTGATGTAAGAACTATGGAAGAAAATGTAGCAGCATTTCAGGATGGTGACAGTTATGTAAATCTGAAAAGCTGTGCCAAAATGTTAGGCGGGTTCTTATATGATAACGGTTTGATTGACAAACAGCCGGATAATTATGATAGCTTATTTGACAGTTCATTGTTTGAAGAAGTATATGAGGAAATGAAATAGTGAAAAGAATAATAGATTTATCTGTGAATATACAGAATGGAATGATGTATTATCCAGGTGATCCGGTGCCGGAGATTTCTCCGGCACTTACTTTAGAAAAAGATGGTTGTAGAGTAAGTAATCTTAAAATCGGATCCCACACCGGAACGCATATGGATGCACCGGCACATTTTATGAAAGATGGAAAAACCATAGAAGAAATTGAGTTAGAACAGTGTTGCGGAAAGGCATTGGTGATAAGATTAGAAGATTTAGAGCCTTGTCATAAAATTATGCCGACAGACATAGAACACTACATTTCAAAATTAGAAAAGGTTTCTGTTGTATTATTTCAGACTGGATGGACACAAAAATACGGAACAGAAGAATTTTATCACCATCCATATCTGTCAAAAGAAGTGGCAGAAGTGTTGGTATCTAATGAAATCAAGGCGGTTGGTGTGGATATGTTAAATGTAGACCAAACCTGTTTAGAGGGTGAACTTTATACCCAGGAATCCACAGCAGCACATCAGGTATTGCTGGGAAATGGAACTGTAATTGTAGAAAATTTAACAAATCTTAATAAAATAACATTTGAAGAACCATATGTTGTATTTTTCCCTTTAAAGATAACAGGTGCAGATGGTTCTCCGGTGCGTGCAGTAGCCATAGAAGAGTAGTAAGGCAGTAACACAACATAAAGGAGGCAGAATATGAAAAAAATACATAAAATTATAGATTTATCCCACCCACTGCAAAATGGAACAGTGGTATATCCCGGAGACCCTAAGCCGGATATTACAGTAGCTACGACATTGGAAAAAGAGGGATATAACCTGTCAAATGTACATATTGGCTCACAGTCAGGCTCTCATGTAGATGCTCCATACCATTTTCGTAATGATGGGCTTACCATAGATCAGATGGATTTAAAATATTGTATGGGAAATGCAGTGGTAATTGATGTATCTTACAAAAAAGAACAGGAAGAGATTACTCTTTTGGAAGTACAACCTTATGAAAAAGAGATAGAAAAGGCAGATATTGTACTATTCCGTACAGATTGGTATCGTTATGCAGGAGAAGAAAAGTTTTTCCTGCATCCCTATGTATCAAAAGAGGTGGGAGAATATTTACTTGCACATGGAATAAAAACATTGGAAATTGATGCAATTAATGCAGATAAAACAGGTGGAACACAGTTTCCCATTCATGATATGTATGCAGATAACAGTGGTTTGATAGCAGAAAATCTCGCACATTTTGATGAAATTGATTTCGTAGAGCCTTTTGTGATTTTTCTGCCATTAAAATTAGTGGGAGTAGATGGTTCTCCGGTGCGTGCAGTGGCAGTAGAGTTTGCATAGGAAATATATAGCAATTGTGCATTCGTGCCAATGAAACGAATTTCTTTGTGCAGAGGGAACATTGAAAAAAAAGGGGAAAAGCTGCATAATAATCTCAACAAAAACAAATACGAAAACATAGCAAAGGTGCTAAGAACAGAGTTCTTGGCACCTTTTTGAGTTTATGCAGAATGGAGGAAACGATTATGGAATATGAAGTACAGAAACATTTACATTATGCAGGAATACCAAGTTTTAATTTGTATCCGGTAACAAGAGAATTAGACGGAGTGGATATTGCAATTATGGGAGTACCATTTGACAGTGGTGTAACCAATCGACCGGGAGCAAGACTTGGCCCAAGAGCTATTCGAAATATGAGTCAGTTGACAAACTGTTTTGCATATCCATGGGATTATAAATTAAGCCAGACAGCAAAAATTATTGATTACGGTGATGTGGGATATTATGTTGGTGCGAATACTACAAAGGTAATGTTAGAAGAAACTCATGACCATGCAGCAAAGATATTGAATGCAGGATGTAAGTTGTTGACATTAGGTGGAGATCATACCATACCTTATGGAATGGTAAGAGCAGCAAGTGAAAAATACGGAAAGCTTGCATTGTTACATTTTGATTCCCATCAGGATAGTACCCCAACGACAGACGGAAATGTATCACATGCTAATTTTGCTTATGATTTACAGGCAGAAGGTTGTATCGATCCGGCTCATTCCGCACAGGTATTTATTCGTACAGAAATGACAGAATGTGGTTACAATATTATTTATGCACAGGATGCAGTATTTATGGATATGGAAGACTTGGCAGCAAAGATTAAAGGAATCATTGGAGATATGCCAGTGTATCTGACCTTTGATATTGATGCATTAGATCCATCAGCAGCACCGGGAACCGGAACACCGGTTATCGGAGGTCCATCTTCTGCACAGGTAAGAAAATTACTTCATGCATTACGAGGAATCAATGTAGTAGCAGCAGACTTGGTAGAAGTGCTTCCGGCATATGACCATGGTGAGATTACTGCACTTGCAGCAGCAACTATTGCGCAGGATTTGATGTACTTAATGTATGAAAATAAAAGATAAAAAGTACCCCCAAAATTACAACATAGATAAGTAGGAGGAATTATTATGAAAAAGAAAATTTTAAGCACTTTGTTAGCATTGACAATGGCAGTATCCTTATGCGCCTGTGGAAGTAACGGTGGCAGTAAGAGCTCAGAAGGAAACACGAAGGTAACACTGGGAACCACATCATGGCCAACCAATATGTTCTTTTATTTGGCAGAAGAAAAGGGATTTTTTGAAAAAAATGGTGTAGATGTAAAGATTCAGGATTTTACTTCTACAACAGAAAGTACCAATGCATTTGTAGGTGGACAGCTTGATTTTTGTACCTTTGCATCATCAGAAACGATTGCCCCATATTCTCAGGGCGGAGATTTTTCCATTGTCTTAGAAACAGACAAGTCTAACGGATGTGAAGGCTTGGTAGCAACTTCAGATATTAAAAGTGTTAAAGATTTAAAAGGAAAGACAGTAGCAACACAGCTTTATAGTGTAGACCATATGTTTTTGTTGACTTTGTTGGATGAAAACGGAATGTCAGAGGATGATATCAATATCGTAGATATGTCTATTCAGGAATCCGGTAGTGCATTTGTGGCAGGACAGTGTGATGCGGCCTGTATCTGGGATCCATATTTTTCACAGGCAAAGGCAGCAGGTGGAACAGAACTGTTTTCTTCCGCAGATGATCCAGACTTGATTACGGATGTGTTGGGAGCATCAAAATCCCTTTGTAAAGATCATCCGGAGGCAGTAAAGGGAGTAATCAAGAGTTTCTTTGAAGCGGTAGATTATTGGAAAGAGAATCCGGATGAAGCAAATGAATTTATGGGTGAAAAGCTTGGCGTAACCGCAGATGAATTTGCAGCACAGATGGATGGTCTTTTGATTCCGACAGAGGATGAAGTAGTAAAAGCATTTACAAAAGCAGATGACTATTCCTATTGGGGATATACACAGAATACCGTGCGTGATTTCATGCATAAGTTAGGTGTACTTGAAAGCAATGATGTAGATTGTGGAGATATGATTGATGCAAGCTTCATCAATGATATTGCAAAATAAGTAATGTGAAAATAGAAACAGCGGTTTTGCCAAAAGGTGGAACCGCTGATTTTATATCATAGGAAATACCGTGTTACATTAGAGTGTGAAAGTTATGATTTTCCTATGATATAAAAAGTGTTTGACATTGGAGTTACTCCAAGGTTTACAATCCTCCTATCAAGAAAAAGGAGGAAACTATTATGAAGAAAAAATTAATTAGTATCTTATGTTCAGTAGCTATGGTGTTATCCTTGGCAGCCTGTGGAAATGGGGGCAACTCTAAATTGGCAGATAGTAAGGATGAGACAAGTACAAAAGATGGGCTTACCAAAGTATCTATTGGAATGGTAACCTGGCCGGACTTTATGCTGTTTTATTTGGCAGATGAAAAAGGAATTTTTGAGAAAAACGGACTGGATGTGGATATTCAGGAATTTGCATCTACCACAGACAATTCCAGTGCATTTATTGCAGGAAATCTTGATTTTTGTACCTATGCTTCCGGAGAAACTATCTCCCCATATGCAGAAGGTGGAGATATAAAAGTAATAATTTTGGCAGATAAATCTAATGGATGTGAAGGATTAGTAGCAACTCCGGATATTAAAAGTGTTAAGGACTTAAAAGGAAAAACAGTAGCAACCCAGTATTATAGTGTAGACCATATGTTTTTATTAACACTTTTAGAAGAAAACGGGATGAGCGTAGATGATATTAACTTAGTAGATATGACCATAGAAAATGCAGGTAATGCATTTGTAGCAGGACAGTGCGACGCAGCCTGTATCTGGGATCCATATTTTTCAAAAGCAAAGGATGCAGGTGGAACCGTTCTTTATTCTACCGCAGATAATCCGGACTTAATAAGTGATATTGTTGCAACATCTTCTAAGATGATAGAAGAAAAACCGGAAGTAGTACAGGAAATGGTAAAGAGTTATTATGAGGCAGTTGCATATTGGAAAGAACACCCGGAAGAATCCAATAAGTTTATGGCAGATAAGATGGATGTAACCGTAGACGAATTTGAATCACAGATGGGGGGATTGATTGTTCCGGATGCAGCTCAGACAGTAGAAGCATTTACAGAGGCAGAGGATTATAGTTATTGGGGATACACGCAGAATACAGTAGAAAAATTCATGAACGAGCTGGGGGTTATTAATGCAGATGTAGATTGCGGAAAAATGATAGATGCATCCTTTGCCCAGAAAATTGCAAATGAATAAGTAAAGGAGATGGCAGTATGACTAAGGTGCCAGTTCAAGTGGAAAGATTGCCCGGCGGGGTGACAAACCACAACTATGTATTAAAAAGCAATGGAGAAAAATTAGTAATTCGTGTGGCAGGAGTCGGAACTGATGATTATATCAATCGTAAGGCTGAAATGCAAAATGCAAAGGCAATGTCTGATGCAGGAATAGGACCCAAAATATATTTTTGCGAACCAGAGACAGGATTTATGGTGAGTGAATTTGTAGAAGGAAAAACCATGACAGCAGAGGTGTTAAAAGAAAACGAAAAATTATTGCAGGCAATAGCAAAGGTATTAAGAAAATGTCATACAAGTGATGCAATGTTTGCAAATGATTTTTCTCCTGTAAGGCGTATTCAACAGAACATAGCAATATTGGAAAGAAAGCAAGCGATTCCTTATTATGAAGAATGGAAAGTTGTGTATGCAGAGTTTCAAAGACTTGCAGAAAATATGAAAACACAAAGAAGAGAGCTGGTACCATGTCATAATGATACATTGGCAGGAAACTTCCTTGGAGATGAAAAGTGTATGAGAATGATTGATTGGGAATATAGTGGAAACAATGATTTGTACTATGATCTTGCAACATTTTCTATGGAAAATGAATTGAATGAAGAGGAAGAAAAGAAATTTTTGGATTACTATTTTGAAGAAAGACAATTTGAAGAAAACTCCTTTTCCTTTCCATATCCAATTTGAAGCAGTGTGTGGTCACTGCTTCAAATTGGATATGGAAAGGAAAAGGAGTTTTATTATCCCTATGGCGAAAAACGGTTTGATGCAGCAAAAACGGCATGGCACAGACTGGAGGAAGTATGAAAGAAAAATATCTGACAGTGTCAGAACTTGCAAAATTGCGAAATACTTCATCAGATACGTTACGCTATTATGACAGAATTAATTTGCTAAAACCAGAATGCGTGGATGCAGATACAGGATATCGCTATTACTCTATTCGTCAATATGAAAAGCTGGGAACAATAAGGGAACTACGCGCGCTGGGAATGCCATTAGAACAGATTGCGGATTACTTTGATAATCGTAATTTGCAAAAATCAATGGAAATACTCAGTGAGTATCAGATGCGGTTTGAACAGGAGATTCAGCAGAAAATTCGTGTGAATGAAGTGCTGAAAGAAAAGTTGAAATTTTTAAATGAAGTGGCAGAATTGAAAAATATGGAAGAGGTATTCTTGCAGGAATATCCCAGACGTTACATGCTTACTTTTGGAGAGCCGTCTGGAGGAAAAGAAGCCCATGCATATGCCTACACAAAGTTAGAATGGTATTTGAAAGAGGTTGCTCCAATTCTTGCAACTGACCGGGTAGGAGTGTTTGCCAGTGAACAAATTTTAGAAAAGAATGAGAGTTTTATACCGGCAATTCCTATGATTATTGTAGAAAATGTGGGAAAAAGCAGAAAGTATATCAGAGAAATACCGGCAGGAACATATGCCTGTATGTATTATAAAAATGGTACGTTAGAGAAATATGATAAATCCTTTGAAATTATAAAAAAATATA
>ERZ1034984.3305-NODE-3305-length-11843-cov-4.739820_pt1 | contig 11843 bp, 10 predicted proteins | sample MGYA00520589_ERZ1034984 | MGnify/ENA primary metagenome ERZ1034984 (study PRJEB33766, sample SAMN09781790) | gut metagenome | biome: gut microbiome | host: Homo sapiens | place: Madagascar | study: EMG produced TPA metagenomics assembly of the PRJNA485056 data... | reverse complement strand
CCACCTGCGGAACAAGGCCCTGTCCCTGAAAGCCAAGGGCCTGCTGTCGCAAATGTACCACAACGCAGACCGACGCAGGACGATAGGCAAGATCACCGCAGCCATGCCGGGTATGGACGGGGATATGTGGACGCTGGCCCAGCAGACCCTTTCCAAGCTGAAACGTATGACGGATTCTGACTATGACAGCCAGAAATTCTATTTCACAGACGAGAACGAATAAATAACAGCAGACGCCGGGCGCGGCGGCCATGTGGCCGCTTGCGTCCGGCGTCTTTTCTTTTTGCCTGTTCCTACGCATTTATACTGAAGTGAGAAGAAAATCATAGATGCCGCCGATCTCGCTGCCCATCAGAACAGCTATCACCCGGTCCGGGACTATCTGAACAGTCTTGCATGGGACGGAACAGAACGCATCCGCTACTGTCTGCACCACTTTCTCGGCGCGGAAGCAGACGAATACACCTTTCAAGCATTACGACTGTTCCTGCTGGGTGCGATTCATCGGGCATTTCGTCCCGGCTGCAAATTTGAAGTTATGCTCTGTCTGGTGGGCGGTCAGGGCGCAGGAAAGTCCACCTTCTTTCGCCTACTGGCAGGCAAGGATGAGTGGTTTTCCGACGATCTGCGGAAGCTGGACGATGAAAATGTATACCGCAAGCTGCAAGGTCACTGGATCATCGAGATGTCTGAAATGATCGCCACCGCCAATGCTAAAAGCATTGAGGAAATCAAATCGTTTCTGAGCCGTCAGAAGGAGGTCTACAAAATCCCGTATGAAACCCACCCGGCAGACCGATTGCGGCAATGTGTATTCGGCGGCACGTCCAATGCAATGGACTTCCTGCCTCTCGACCGTTCCGGCAACCGGCGCTTTTTGCCGGTGCAGGTCTGCCCGGAGCAGGCAGAGGTTCATATTTTGGAGAACGAAGCCGCATCCAGAGCCTATTTGCAGCAGGTGTGGGCGGAGGCAATGACCATCTACCGGGCAGGTGGTTGGAAGCTGACGTTCAGCCCGGAGATGGTGCGCTATCTCAAGGTGCATCAGAAGGACTTCATGCCGGAGGACACGAAAGCGGGCATGATTCAGGCGTTTCTGGACAGCTACACGGGCGATACCGTCTGTTCCAAGCAGCTTTACAAGGAGGCGCTGAACCATGCTTTTGACGAGCCGAAGCAATGGGAAATCCGCGAGATCAACGAGATTATGAACCAGTGTGTGACCGGCTGGACGTATTTCTCCAATCCCCGCAGCTTTGCAGGGTACGGCAGACAAAAGGGCTGGGAGCGCGAAAGAGCTGCAACCGACAGCGGCAACCATGCCGCAGAAATCCCGGGCGGCTTTGTGGAGATCACGGAGCAGATCGAGATGCCGTTCTGAAAAGAGCGGCTTGTTGTAAAACATGTTGTTGCCCTGTTGCCGGGCTGGTTGCCGGGAGAATCTCTGTCCTGTCAGGCTTTTTCTATCTTTGACAAGTAGAAGAAAAGGAAAATCGTAAATCAACCGTCAGACCGGGTATGTTTCGAGGTTTTTGGAAGTCCGTTGCCGGACTTCGTTGCCGCCTTGCCCTGTCTGGCTATTTTTGTGTGGAGGACAAACTGCCTATGAAGGAAATCCCGATTTGGGAAAAGAGCAATCTGAGCTTGGAGGAGGCTGCGGCTTACTCCGGCATTGGTATCAACAAACTGCGCGAGATCACCAACGAGGACCGGTGCAAATTCGTCCTCTGGGTGGGAAACAAGCGCTTGATTAAACGCCGCCTGTTCGATCAGTTCATCGAGCAAGCGTATTCTATTTGAAATTTGTGGTGTAAATCGGAGCCTTGATATGATACAATAAGTGTGTCATATCAAGGCTCTTTCCATCACGGAAAGGAGTTTGACAATGTCCGAAAAGAGAAAAGACAACAAGGGACGCATCCTGCGGACAGGGGAGAGCCAGAGAAAAGACCTGATTTATCAATATCGGTACACAGACATTCGCGGCAAACGGCAGACGGTGTATTCCTCCGATCTGAAAGAACTGCGGGAAAAAGAAAAGAAAATCCAGAAGCAGCTCGACGATGGCATTGATTATGCGGCTGGCAAAATCAACGTCATTCAACTGCTGGAACGCTACATCAGCATCAAACAGGGCGTGCGCTACAATACCAAGGTTGGCTATAACTTCGTGCTGAATCTGGTGAAGAAAGAAGATTTTGGCTATCGTTCCATCCGGGACATCAAGGTTTCGGACGCGCAGAAATGGATCATGAAGCTGCACGAGGATGGAAAGGGATACAGTACTCTTACCAGCGTTCGGGGCGTTGTCAAACCGGCTTTCCAGATGGCGTACAACGAGGATGTGATCCGCCGGAATCCCTTTGACTTCAAGCTGGTCGATGTGGTTTCCAATGATTCACAGAAACGCATTGCCATGACAGAGGAACAGCAAAAGCTTTGGATGGATTTCATCCGGGAGGATAAAACCTACTGCAAGTATTACGACGAGTTTGTGGTGCTGCTGGGAACCGGAATGCGTGTCAGCGAGTTCTGTGGGCTGACAAAGGCTGATCTGGACTTTACCGGGCGGAAAATCCGGGTAAATCACCAGCTTGTCCGAGAGCGTGGCGGCAAGTATTATGTGGAGAAAACCAAAACCGAGTGCGGCTGCCGCTACATTCCCATGACGGACGAGGTTTACCGGAGCCTGCAAAACATTCTCTCCCGCCGCAAGCGCGTGAAAACGGAGACGATCATCGACGGGTACAGCGGCTTTCTTCTGCTGGACAAGAACGACAGCCCGAAGGTTGCCTTGCACATCGAGAATGAAATGCGCTGGGCGATGAAGAAATATCAAAAGCTGCACCCAGACAAGCCGCTGCCGCATATCACGCCTCATGTATTCCGGCACACGTTCTGCACGAACATGGCGAACGCTGGCATGGACATCAAGACCTTGCAGTATGTCATGGGACATTCCGATGTGGGCGTCACGCTGAATGTTTACACACACGCGAGCTATGACCGCGCCGCCGAGCAGATGGCAAAGATCATTGATTTCAAAGGGCTTGCCGCGCCGGAACCCCAGAGAAAATCAGGTTGAAGAAGCCACAGCCACTACACCAATTACTACACCATTTGCCCGAAAATCTGCGTAGAGTTACGGAAATCTGCGTAGGTTTCCGGCATGACAGCAAAAATGAAAGAAGCGCCAAAAACCTTGAAATATCAAGGCTTGGAGGCTTTTGAAGGGATATATAAGCAATGACAAAAATCTTATTTATTTGCCACGGCAATATTTGCCGCAGTCCTATGGCGGAGTATATTCTAAAGGACATGGCCGTGCGGGCGGGAGTGGCCGACCGGTTTGAGATCGACTCCGCCGCGGTGAGCCGGGAGGAGATCGGTAACCCCGTCTACCCGGCTGCACGCCGGGAATTGGGACGGCACGGCGTTTTCTGCGGCGATCACACCGCACGGCAGGTGACCGCCGCGGACTTGCGGCATTTCGACCGGATCTATTATATGGATAGCAGCAACGCCCGGCTCCTGAGGCGGCTGCTTCCCGACGACCCGGAGAAGATCCGGCCGCTGCTTGACCGGGACGTGGCCGATCCCTGGTATACGGGGGATTTTGGCAAAACATGGGACGACCTTGTAGAGGGCTGCACTCAGATTATGGAGGAATTTGGATGAATCAGGAAATCTTAGAGGAAAAGCTGGCGGAGCTGCCCCTGTACTGCTACCAGTTCTTCGATCCGCAGGAGCTGGAATTCTCCCAGCGCGTCCGGTGGATCTGCGAGCACGAATGCCCCATGTACGGCAAAAGCTGGGCGTGCCCTCCCGGCGTCGGCAGTGTGGAGACATGTCAGGAAAAGTGTATGCGCCACAAAAACTGCCTGATGATCGCCACCGTCACGGAGGTCCCCGACATCGCCGACATCACCCAGACCCTTGCTACCCGCACCGACCACGAGGACATCACCAACCAGGTGGGAGGCTTCTTCCGGGAACAGGGTGTGGAACCTTATATCCTGTCCACGGAATCCTGCGCCATCTGCCCCCGGTGCGCCATCGAGGACGGCCTGCCTTGCCGCCATCCGGAGCGGATGCACCCCTGCGTGGAAAGTCAGGGCATCAACATTATTCCCACGCTGGAGCGCTGCGGGATCGAGTTCCAGTACGGGGACAATGTTGTTACGTGGATTTCCTTGCTGCTTTTTTGAAAAAATGCCGGGGCAGTGCCGTATCCATGCGGCGCTGCCCGGATTTTTTTGTATTTGCCTATTGACAAAGGGAAGAAAGCGGTGTATACTGATATCAACAAATGAGCGTATGCTCATATATACATTTAATTAGGGAGGCATTCCCATGGTGAAGAAAGTATATCGGGTAGAGAATCTGGACTGCGCCAACTGCGCATCGAAGGTGGAGGCGGCACTCAACGCGCTCCCGGAGGTGCAGGAGGCTGTACTCACCTACGCCACGATGCAGCTTCGGATCACCGCCGAAGACCCCGACGCCCTGCTCCCCAAATTGCAGGAGGCCGCTCAGAAGGTGGAGCCGGAGGTGGAATTCTACCCCAGAGACGGCGCTCACACCCACCACAGCCACACCGGCGAACATGAGCATCATCATGATTGCTGCTGCGGTCACGAGCATCATCATGACCACGATCACGAACATGAGCATTGCCACGACCACGCTCATGACCATCATCACGATGATGACCATGAGCATGAACACGAACACCATCACAACCATGAACATACCCACGAGCACAGCCATGACCACGGTCACGAGCACGGCGGCGAGGAGTCGGAAGACCTGAAGCCGATTCTGGTCGGTGCGGTTCTGTTTGTGGTGGGTCTGGTGCTGGACCATTTCGGACTGAAATGGCCGACGCTGGGCGTGTGCCTCGTGGCCTATGTCCTGCTGGGCAGGGAAGTCATTGTGACGGCCGTAAAGAACCTTGCCCGGGGCCAGATGCTGGACGAGAACTTCCTGATGGCCCTTGCCTCCATCGGCGCGTTCTTCACCGGCAGCTTTACCGAGGCCGTCGGCGTCATGCTGTTCTACCGCGTCGGCGAATATTTTGAAGACAGAGCCGTCGCCCGCAGCCGCAGCCAGATCATGGAAGCCGTTGACCTGCGCCCCGAGGTGGTGCAGCTGGTGGACGGCGAGACGGTGCGGGAAATTCCCGCAGGAGAAGCGAACATCGGCGACATCGTTCTGGTTCGTCCCGGCGACCGGATCCCCCTGGACGGCATCGTGGTCAGCGGCAGCAGCCGCATTGATACCGCCCCCATCACCGGCGAGCCGGTGCCGGTTTCCGTAGCTGAGGGAGACAGCGTGGTCTCCGGCTGCGTCAATACCACAGGTCAGCTCACCGTCCGGGTGGAAAAGCCCCTGTCCGAATCCATGGTCACCCGCATTCTGGACAGCGTGGAAAACGCCGCCGCCAGCAAGCCCAAGATCGACCGCTTCATCACCCGCTTTGCCCGGGTCTACACCCCCATCGTAGTGGGCGCCGCCGTGCTGACGGCGATCATTCCCTCCCTCATCACCGGCGACTGGGGCAAATGGGTCTACACCGCTCTGACATTTCTGGTCATGAGCTGCCCCTGCGCTCTGGTTCTCAGCGTACCGCTGGCCTTCTTCGCCGGTATCGGCGCGGGCAGCAAGCGGGGGATCCTCTTTAAGGGCGGCCAGTCCATGGAGGCCATGAGCAAGATCAAGGCTGTCGTCATGGATAAGACCGGCACCATCACCAAGGGCGACTTTACCGTGCAGAAGATCGTAGGCGGCGACGAGCTGCTGGAACTCTGTGCCGACTGCGAGCAGCAGTCCACCCATCCCATCGCCGAGAGCATCGTCGCGGCGGCCAAGGCGCGGAACATGGAGCTGCGCCGTCCCGAGGAGCTGGAGGAGCTGGCCGGACGGGGCATCCGGGCGAAGCTGGACGGCAAGGAAATTCTCTGCGGCAACGAACGGCTGCTGACGGAAGATGGCGTGTCCTTCCCCAAGTCCAAGGAATACGGTACCAAGGTGCTGGTGGCGGTGGACGGCGTTTATCAGGGCTACCTGCTCATCGCCGACACCATCAAGACCGGCGCAGAGAACGCCGTCCGCGCCCTGCGGGACAGCGGCATCGAGACCGTGATGCTCACCGGCGACGCCGAGGAATCGGCCAAGGCCGTTGCCGGAGCCGTGGGTATCCGGGAAGTCCACGCGGGACTGCTGCCCCAGCAGAAGCTTGCGCGGCTGCAATCCATCCGGGAGACCAAGGGCGCGGCCATGTTCGTCGGCGACGGCATCAACGACGCCCCCGTGCTGGCCGGTGCGGACGTAGGCGCGGCCATGGGCAGCGGCGCGGACGCGGCCATCGAGGCGGCGGACGTGGTGTTCATGACCTCCGACGTGGCGGCGGTGCCGCAGGCGCTCCGCATTTCCAGACAGACCGCCCGGATTGCGTGGCAGAATGTGGTATTCGCTCTGGCGGTGAAGCTGGCGGTCATGATCCTCGGCCTGTGCGGCTATGCCTCCATGTGGCTGGCGGTGATCGCCGATTCCGGCGTGGCGCTGCTGTGCGTTCTGAATTCCATTCGTATCCTGTACAAGAAGTAAAATCCACAGCGCCGTCACCCCAAAGGTGGCGGCGCCGCCTGTAAATCGAGGGAAACGGCTGCAAATCCCGGGCCGACCGAAATAATCACCAAAACAGCGTGCCGGAAATTGTTGAATATGCAGAACTTTCAAAAAAGCAAAAATTTCAGTTGCACTTTCAGACAATGTGCGCTATGATGTTGGCATGGAAACGTTGGAATCGTTTCCAAACCACCATCCGGCTCTGCCGGAACGAAAATAGGAGGAAATACTAATGAAAAAGCTGATTGCATTGCTGCTGGCAGTCGTCATGGTAATGGGTCTGGCCGCCTGCGGCTCCAAGACCACTACCGAGACCAAGGCTCCCACCGAAGCCAAGGTTGACACTCCCGCCACCGAGGCCAAGACCGACGCGCCTGCCGCTGCCGGTTCCGTCTACTACCTGAACTTCAAGCCTGAGCAGGATGAGGCATGGCAGAAGCTGGCCGCTGAGTACACCGCTCAGACCGGCGTGCCTGTTACCGTTCTTACCGCCGCTTCCGGCACCTACGAGGAAACCCTGATGGCCGAGATGGGCAAGACCGAAGCTCCCACCATGTTCCAGGTCAACGGCCCTGTGGGTCTGGCCAACTGGGCTGACTACTGCTACGATCTGTCCGGCTCCGACCTGTACAGCCACCTGACTTCCGATGGCTTTGCTCTGAAGGATGGCGACGCCGTTCTGGGCATTGCTTACGTCGTCGAGTCCTATGGCCTTATCACCAACAAGACCCTGCTGGAGAAAGCCGGTTACACGGTTGATGATATCAACTCTTTTGATACCCTGAAGGCTGTTGCCGAAGACATCACTGCCCGCAGTGGTGAGCTGGGCTTTGCCGCCTTCACCTCCGCCGGTATGGATTCCTCCTCCGACTGGAGATTCAAGACCCATCTGGCCAACCTGCCTATCTACTTCGAGTATCAGGCGGACGGCATCGGCACCACCACCGAGATCAAGGGCACCTATCTGGACAACTACCGCAACATCTGGGACCTGTACATCAACAACTCTACCTGTGCCCCCGCTGAGCTGTCTGCCAAGACCGGCGACGACAGCCGCAACGAGTTCCTGGAAGGTAAGGCCGTCTTCTATCAGAACGGCTCCTGGGAATACGGCTCCGTGTCCGCTGTCTACTCCGACGACGAGCTGGCTATGATCCCCATCTACATCGGTGTGGGCGACGAGGCCAAGCAGGGCCTGTGCACCGGTACTGAGAACTACTGGTGTGTCAACAAGGATGCTTCCGAGGAAGACATCGCCGCTACCCTGGCGTTCATGAACTGGTGTGTCACCGATGGCGCCGAGGCCATGGCAAACGACATGGGCTTCGTTATCCCCTTCGACACTGCTGTTGAGTCCACCAACCTGTTCGTCAAGCAGGATGTTGCTTACACCGCCGAGGGCAAGACCCCTGTGTCTTGGAACTTCCCCACCATGCCTTCCGAGGAGTGGAAGAACGTTCTGGGATCCGCGCTGACCGCCTACGCTGCCGATCAGACCGATGCCAACTGGGATGCCGTTGTCTCCGCTTTCGTGGACAACTGGGCTGCCGAGTACAAGCTGCAGGGCTGATTCTAAATCACAAGAGGGTGGGCTTCCTGCCCACCCTCTCCTTTTCGGAGTCCTGATGATGAAAGGCAGCCTGCGGAGTCACCGCTGTCTGCCTTTTGCCATTAAGAGAATTAAGGAGGAGTTCACTTGGTCAAAGCAACAAAAAAATGGTGGCCGGTTTTCGTGCTGCCGACATTGCTTGCCTTCATGATCGGCTTTGTGGTGCCATTCCTGGAGGGACTGTATCTGTCGTTCTGCAAGTTTACCACCATCAATAAGGCCACCTGGGTTGGTATCGGAAACTACATTAACGTGTTTCAGGATTCCCAGTTCTGGTCGTCCCTGGGCTTTACCGCAAGCTTTACTGTAGTATCTACCATCCTGATCAACGTGCTGGCCTTTGCCGTGGCGCTGGCGCTGACCAAGGGTATCCTGGGAACCAACCTGTTCCGGACGGTCTACTTTATGCCCAACCTGATTGGCGGCATCGTCCTGGGCTATATCTGGAACATCCTTATCAACTGTTTCCTGAGCCTGATCGGCAAGCCTTTGCTGGCGCTGAATACCCCTGCAGGCTACTGGGGCATGATTGTCCTGATGTGCTGGCAGCAGATCGGTTACATGATGATCATCTACATTGCCGGATTGCAGTCCATCCCCGGGGAGCTGATTGAAGCTGCCAAAATCGACGGCGCTACTGGCACGCAGACGCTGTTCCGCGTTAAGATCCCCAATGTGATGCCCTCCATAACCATCTGCATGTTCCTGACCCTGACCAATTCCTTTAAGCTGTTTGACCAGAACCTGGCTCTGACCGGCGGCGACCCCAACCACGCAACCGAAATGCTGGCTCTGAATATCTACAATAACTTCTACGCCCGATCCGGCGCTGCCTGGAAGGGCATCGGGCAGGCGAAGGCCGTGGTATTCTGCATCATGGTCATTGCAATTTCCATGATCCAGCTTCGACTGACCCGCTCGAAGGAGGTGCAGCAGTAATGGAAAAGAAAAATACCCTGTTTAACAATATTCTGACAGTAGTCCTGGGAGTGCTGTGTATTGCGTGGGTTTATCCCGTGATCATGATCCTGCTCAATTCGTTAAAGGTCGAGACCGCGATTTCCACCAATACCGTATTCCAGCTGCCCGCTGCCAAGTCCTTTGCAGGACTGGCCAACTATATCAACGCCGTCAGCTCCAAGGGTTTTGCCTCTGCGTTCGTTACCAGCTTGCTGATCACCGTGACCTCTGTGGCAGCGATTTTGCTGTTCTGCTCGATGTGCGCTTGGTATATCACTCGCGTGGAAAACCCGTTTACCAAGCTGTGCTATTTCCTGTTCGTGTTTTCCATGGTGGTTCCCTTCCAGATGCTGATGTTCACTCTGGCGGCAACCTCCGACCAGCTGAAGCTGAATACCCCCTACAATATCTGGGTGATCTATCTGGGCTTCGGCGCGGGTTTGGCGGTGTTCATGTTCACCGGCTTTATGAAGTCCATACCTCTGGAAATTGAGGAAGCGGCCATGATCGACGGCTGCAATCCGCTGCAGACCTATTTCCAGATCGTGCTGCCGGTTCTGAAGCCTACCCTGATTTCCGTGGGCATTTTGGAAACCATGTGGGTATGGAACGACTACCTGCTCCCGTACCTGGTGCTGGATCGGAAAAAGTATACCACTGTCCCCATTTTGATTCAGTATTTTAAGGGCAGCTACGGCAAGGTGGAAATGGGGCCGATGATGGCCTGCATTATGTTGACCGTTCTCCCCATCGTTATTGTCTATCTGTTCAGCCAGAAGTATATCATCAAGGGAGTCGTTGCCGGTGCCGTAAAGGGATAATCTCTTCTAACCGATTTTATACCCACCGGCTGTGTAAACAGCCGGTGGGCATTTCAAAGATTCCGAAAAGAGAGGGGCGGCGGATGCCATGACAATCAAAGATCTGGCTGCAAAGACCGGCTATGCCGTCGGCACCGTTTCCCGGGCGCTGAACAATCATCCCAACGTCAGCGAGCGGGCAAGGCAGGAAATCCTGGAGGCCGCCGCCGAAAGCGGCTTTCAGCTGAACGTCAACGCCAAGCAGCTCAAGCAGCACCACTCCACCACCATTCTGGTGGTGGTCAAGGGTATCGGCAACGAGCTGTTCGGGGAGATGGTGGAGTCCATCCAGACCCTGATCGCCCAGACCCACTACCAGCTGGTGGTGGACTACATGGACGAGGACGAAAACGAAGTGCGCCGAGCCGCGCAGCTGTGCCGGGAAAAGAAGCCTCTGGGCATCCTGTTCCTCGGCGGCAACAACGAGAATTTCATCCGGGATTTCGGGGGCATTGACGTTCCCTGTGTCGTGGTCACCAACGACGCCTCCATGCTGTCCTTTGACAACCTGTCCAGCGTCTCCACCGACGACCGGGAGGCCGCGTGCAGCGCCATGGATACGTTGATTCGTCTGGGACATAGCCGTATCGCCATCATCGGCGGCGACCGGGCCATTTCCGACACCAGCCGTCTGCGCTACGAGGGCTGTATGCAGTCCTTCACTGCCCATGGCATCCCCTTCGACCCCAAGCGGGACTATCAGGGCGTGCGCTATTCCTATCAGGCGGGGTATCAGGCGACCAAGGCGCTGCTGGATAAGGGCTGCCGGTTCACCGCGATTTTCGCCACCGCCGACGTGATGGCCATCGGCGCCATCCGCGCCCTGCAGGACAACGGCCTGCAGGTGCCGGAGGACGTGTCGGTCATGGGCGTGGACGGCTTGCCGCTGAGCAGTTTTCTGGTGCCGAGACTGGCCACCGTCCGTCAGACCGTTTCTCTGCTGGCGAAGCGCAGCGTGGAAATCCTGCTGGGAAACATCGAGCGGAACGCGCCCGCCTGTCACGAGACGGTACCCTTTGAGATCCTCTCCCGGGAGAGCATCCGGGAAATTTCACACTGATAATCCATTAAAATGCTCAATTCCGAATTGAGCATTTTAATGAACGATCACATATCACAGATGCTGTTTTTCGATAAGAACGTAAAGCGGTATCAATTAAGGAGACTATTGCAATGCGCGAAAGCGGAATTTTGATGCACATTACCTCCCTGCCGGCCCCTTACGGCATCGGCACCATGGGGAAGGACGCCTATGCCTTTGTGGACTTTCTGGTCAGGGCCGGACAGCGGTACTGGCAGATCTTGCCCCTGACTCCCACCGGCTACGGCGATTCCCCCTATCAGTCTCTGGGCGCCTGCGCAGGCAACCATTATCTCATCGATCTGGACAGGCTGGCAGACGAGGGACTGCTGAAAAAAGAGGAAATTCAGAACATTTCCTGGGGCAGCAACCCGGCACGGGTAGATTTTGGTGCCATGTACGCCCACCGGATGAACGTGCTGCGGCTGGCGTTTCAGCGGTTTGCACCGGATGAAGCCTACGAAACATTCGTGGAGCAGAACCGGAGCTGGCTGGAAGACTATGCTCTGTTCACGGCGTTGAAGGACACCCTGGGCGGCAAGCCATGGCTGGACTGGCCGGAAGCCCTGCGTCTGCGAAAGGCTGACGCTCTGGCGGAAAAGCGCCGGGAGCTGTCCGATGAGATCCGGCTGCAATACTTTGTTCAGTACGAATTTGACAGGCAGTGGAAGGCGCTGCGCAGCTACGCCAATGCCAAGGGCGT
>ERZ1034984.3301-NODE-3301-length-11860-cov-4.231851_pt1 | contig 11860 bp, 27 predicted proteins | sample MGYA00520589_ERZ1034984 | MGnify/ENA primary metagenome ERZ1034984 (study PRJEB33766, sample SAMN09781790) | gut metagenome | biome: gut microbiome | host: Homo sapiens | place: Madagascar | study: EMG produced TPA metagenomics assembly of the PRJNA485056 data... | reverse complement strand
GTAAACAAATCTTTAAATTCAATAAATGCAGGGTTACGAGCAAATAATATTAGCGGTGTAACTGGTGTTAGTTGGAGTAATTCACTGTCTCGTTGGCGTACTTATATAAATTATGAGGGAAAGAGAATAGAGTTGGGATATTTTGACTCGTTTGAAGATGCGGTGATCGCTCGTTTAAAAGCTGAAAATAAATATTATGCTGGAATGCAACCACAAATAGAATTGTTTGAGAGATATGGAGTTAAGATAGAAAAATGAGCAATAAAAATTATGTATGTTACCATCTTCATACTGAAGACAGTCTTCTTGACAGCTGTACAAACCATAAGCTTTATTCTGATAAAGCCAAAGAGTTAAGACAGACAGCAATTGGTTTTTCAGAACATGGAAATTGTTATAATTGGGTTGAAAAGAAAGAATACTGCGAATCTCTTGGGTTAAAATATATACATGGTATAGAAGTTTATCTTACTCAAAATCTTGAGCCCAAAATTCGTGATAATTATCACACGATTCTTATTGCAAAGGATTATGAAGGGGTGAAAATAATCAACTCTCTTTTTAGCCTATCTACTGAGCCGTCGCACTTTTATTACAAACCTCGTTTGTCTTTTGAAGAATTTAAACAAATATCTTCAGAACATGTAATTAAGATAAGTGCTTGTCTTGCATCTCCGCTTAATAAATTACGCGATGAAAGCTTCATTCAATATTATGATTATTTGGAGGTGCAACCTCATATAAATAGTAGTGAGCAAAAAGAATATAACGTGTGGCTATACGAAATGTCTAAAAAATATCATAAACCGCTTATAGCGGGCACAGATACTCATAGCTTAAATACATACAAGGCGGAGTGTCGCTCTATCCTTCAGCTCGCCAAAAAGATTGAATTTACCAATGAAGATGAGTTTGATTTAACATATAAAAGCTACGATGAGCTGTGTGAGATGTTTAGGCAACAGGGTGTGCTTCCAGAAAGTGTATATTTGGAAGCGATAGAAAATACAAATCGTATGGCTGAGTCTGTACAAGAATTCAAACTCGATAAAACCTTTAAATACGCAAAGTGCTATGACGATGACGAGTATGAGCTTAAACGTCGTATAAATGAACGTTATAAAGATAAAATCGCTCGTGGAATTATTAAACCAAATAGACAATATATAGAAAATGCTCGAGAAGAATTGCGTGTCTTTAAAAAGATTGGAATGATGGGCTTTATGTTGTTTATGTCCGATCTAATTGGATGGTGTTGGCAAAATGGAATTCCTACTGGTTTTTGTCGCGGGAGTGTTGGCGGCTCAACAATTGCTTATCTTATAGATATTATCGATGTAGATCCTGTTGTTTGGCACACTGTATTTTCTCGCTTCGCTAATGAAAACCGTACAGAGCTCGGGGATATTGATGTCGATATCAGCCCGTCACAAAGAGAATTGGTATATCAACACATTATTGATACGTATGGTATAGATTATACTGGCTATATTTTGGCTATCGGTACCATTTCTGATAAAGGTACAATAGATGAAATTGGTAGAGCGCTTTCAATTAAATGGGATAGAGAACATAAGTGTTCTGATATGGAAAATCCATTTAGTCTGACTAATATAGCTCATATTAAAAACGAGTATGACGAAGATGCCGAAGCAACAAAAAAGAAACATCCTGAACTATTTTACTATTTTGATGGGTTACTTAATACTGCGATTTCACAATCGATGCATCCTGCTGGAATTATAGTAAGTCCTATTACACTGTATGATAATTACGGAATGTTTTGGTCGTCTGACGGAAAGCGCATACTTCAAATTAATATGGAAGAATGCCATGAGGTATCACTTAATAAATATGATTTGCTGGGACTTAAGAACGTAGAGATTATTAAAGATACTTGCAAGTTTGCTGGAATACCATATCCTAAATCAAATACTATAAACTGGGAAGACGAGGCGGTATGGAAGGATATGATTACAACTCCCGCTGGTATTTTTCAGTTTGAAGGTGGGTATGCCTTTGATATGTTGAAACAGTTTGTTCCTCATAAAATCGTGCATATGAGCTTGATAAATGCCGCATTACGTCCATCTGGAGCGTCATATAGAGATAGATTAATGGCGCACGAAATAAATAAGAACCCATCACCAATTATTGATGATTTGCTAAAAGAGAATAATGGATTCCTAGTATTTCAAGAAGATACTATTGCGTTCCTGCAAAAGATTTGTGGATTAAGTGGCGGCGATGCAGATAATGTACGTCGTGCAATTGGACGTAAGCAGAAAGATAGATTGGACGCTGCTTTGCCGCAAATTTTAGAAGGATATTGTTCAAAATCAGACAAACCTCGTGCGGAAGCAGAAGCAGAGGCGAAAGCTTTTCTTAAAATCATCGAAGATTCTGCGAACTATCAATTTGGATTTAACCATAGTACTGGTTATAGTATGGTTGGTTATACGTGCGCTTATTTGCGTTATTATTATCCGACAGAATTTATTGCGGCATATCTTAACAATGCGAATAATGACGACGACATACAGATGGGTACAGATCTAGCAAATACAAAACGTATTGAAATTTTGCCTCCTAAATTTGGTCACTCAAAAGATGTTTATGTTCCCGATACAAAAGAACATAAAGTTTATAAAGGATTAAGTTCGATAAAGTATATGTCGGCCGACACCGCAAACAAACTTTACGAACTATCGCAAACTAAAACTTACAACTCATTCCTTGAGCTGCTTGCCGATTTTCCTGGCGACTCACGTCAATTAGACATACTCATAAGGCTTAATTATTTCGATATGTTTGGCGCTCCTGGACAACTTCTTGCGCTAGTCGAAGCTTATAATAAATGGGGTGGTCGCAAGACTCTTTCTAAAGATATGGATGGTTTGCCCGCACCAGAAATAATGTCTCAATTTGCAACAGAGACAGCGAAGCAATATAAACTTACAGATCCCCAAGGGTTCTTAGTTTATATGTGTAATAATGTAGAATCAAAACCGTTTACATTATCTGATGAACTTAATGCCCAAATAGAATTTCAGGCTTATTGCAGTACGAAAATTCCAAGCAAACGTAATTGGGCATACATTACAGCAGTAGACACAAAGTACTCGCCAAAGATTACAATATATTGCCTTGATACTGGTGTAACCAAAACAGTAAAGATGTATAAAAAACAATATCAAATGAATCCCGTGGAAAAGGGAATGATTATAACATATGGATTGACGTCAAAGCAAAAAAGTCGCTTGAACCCCGAGACCAAAGAATGGCAAAAGATTCCTGGCGAGTATGAAGACTTCTTTGATTGGTATTCAATTCGCGAAGGAGCGTAAGTATGGCTGGAAAACGAAAAGAGAGATTCTCTTATAGCAAACTGGAAACCTATAAGGGATGCCCCTTTAAATATTTTTTGAAGTATGAACAAAAGCATTTTATTTCTGGGCCTATGCTCGCAGCCGAGTACGGAAATTTGGTTCACTACATCTACGAAACCATAGGAAATTGTATAAAAGATGGCGACCCAATTCCCTACGACAAACTAATCGATGATTTTTGGGATATTGATTTGCATACAAAAACAGAGGATGGCAAAAAGGGCGAGGATGTCCTTGGAGCTAATCTTCTTGCGAAGAAATATCCCAAAGAGTGGAACACACGCTCAAAGGCTGGCAGGACCTATGCAGATAAAGCGTTTGACTTCGCAATGGATGGTATTTATCGGTTGGAACAATATATGGAAGAGCATCCCGATTATGAAATAGTTGGGTGCGAAGTTCCGTTTAGTTTTACTTTTGCTGATAAATATGAATTTACGGGATTCATCGATCGTTTGCTTCGAGTAAAAGGCACCGACCATTATATTGTCCACGACATTAAAACGAAAGATAAGAAGTTTGATGAAAAGCGAGATATACCTACGCCATTGCAGTTTGTAGTATATATTGATGCTTTGCAAGCTAAATATGGCGAAATCGCCACATTTGAATGTGCTTATGATTTACCGTTTGCAGATGGCGGGTGCTATCAGCCCGCTGGCAACAAAGGATTTATCCAGAGAGGCAACAAAAAGATTGTGGAACTATTGAGTGATATCGATGATCGTATCTATGAGCCTAGTCCATCCATCTTGTGTGCGTGGTGTGAGTTTAGTAACAATAACCCAAATCAGCAACCTGAAGGGCACAATCTTTGTCCCTATTACAATCTTTCAACTCAAGAAAAGTATGAATACAGAGCAACCAGGCTTCCTTGGCTTGGTATGGATAAGCACTTTGTTCAAGTCAAGAAGCTTGAACAATTAGAAGCCTTAGAAACAGCGAATGAAGACGATGAGGTGTTTGAGATATGAGTGGTGCAAAAGTAGAGATGATGCCATTTGGATTTTCTATTGATTCCGATGGCAATAAGTATGTGCAGGTGGAATATATATTGCCAGTGCTTCGCGATCCCGAGGGATATTGTGGGGAACTTCTTTGTCAAACCATAAGAGATTTGTCTGACGAGAGTTTTGATGAGCTTCTTGATTGTTTGCAAAGTAAGGCTAAGTGGACTGAAAGCGAAATCAAAGAACTGTGTGATTTTAGAACTAAATTTAAGGAGGACTTAAAATGACAAAGTGGGAATTCGTAGATAAGATTAAAGAACTATTTGGCGTAAGCAAACTCGAACAGTATCAGTTGCAAGCAGTTGAGCAACTATATGACGAAGTTTTTGATGCCGCTTATGATGACGGTATAGAAGATGGCTATAATGCAAAATAACAAATTTTCTTGATATCTAACATTTGAAATGTTATAATGATAGAAAAATGTTAAATGAAACGTATCTTTTATTTGGGGAGGTATTATGAAATTTATTTCGTTTGATAGTAAGTGGCCTGCTGATGGACAAATAGTTTTGGTGAGATTTCAACAACCGAGCATTGATGGCTCGATAGTTAGGTATAAAATACTTGAGGAATCAGAATTACTAGATGAAGAGGTAAATCGTTTTGCTGTCGGTTGGATGCCCGTCGAAGATTTGAATCAACTCGGTGTCGACCGCAATGAACTCTGTGAGGGTATCGCTACTTTTTATTACAAAGAGGGTGACGCGTGGAAAAGAGTTGGAGAGGGCTATACTACTACTATTGACCTTGGGCTTTCTACGTGGGAATTTGAAAGAAGGGTTTGGATTAGAGAGTTCTCTTTTGAGCTTAGCTTTTATGAAAAGTTCAAAGATGCCGATAAGTGGCCCGCTCTTAAAATGGAGGTAAAGATGCCAGTGGTCAGAAGGATTGGTAACGGAGCGAGTCTGTCCGTCATCTATATAACAGCAAACAATGTACAAGTCAAAGAGTACTTTAGCGACTATATGCAAGTGGTGTTGTTGCAAGATGAAAATGGATATTCGATGGAAATGAAGGTTGAATAAAGGAGATAGAATATGGATGAAAAAAGTACTATAACCAAAGAAGAGTTATTGGGTGTTCTTATAAATTCTTATAATTTTGCTCACCCGCAAAATATGCCTAAAATAGATGAAGACACGAGAAAAGGAATCTTATGTAGTCAGCAAGTTGAAGAAATGCTTTATAATTCTCAGAGGGGCTTACCGAAGATTATGAGGGAGAGCGTTAAAAGGCAAAGACGTAAAAATGATTTATAAAAAATATAAAAATAACCCCATCAAAACGCTTGACGGGGCTATTTTTATATAGTATAATAAGAGCGTAATCAAGGGAGGCTGTTCCAATGGAAACTTGGAAAATTTACAAGCACACAAATAAAACCAATGGCAAATGTTACATTGGTCAGACTTGTCGTAAAAATCTAAACGAGCGTTGGAATAATGGGAAAGGTTATAACGGAACTATTTTTGCTAAAGCTATTGAGAAATATGGTTGGGACAATTTTGATCATAAAATCATAGAAGACAATATCCTTACTCAAGAAGAGGCAAACGAACGAGAGCGGTATTGGATTGAGTATTATGATTCATATGGCGAAAATGGATACAATATGACTCGCGGTGGTGATGACAGGAGCGATAAGGGGCTGGAAGTATATCAAATTGATCCCGACACGCTAAAAATAATTAAAGAATATAAAAGCGCTTTGTTTGCGAGCAGAGAAAATAATAATGCCCCAGTGGCGTTTTGTTGCAATAGAGAAGAGAAATACAAACACTACATTAAAGCCGCAGGTTTTTATTGGTGTTATAAAAAAGATTGGTCTGAAGATTGGCAACCTAAAATTGGATTTGAACATCGAGTGTGCCAAATTGATAAAGATGGAAATTTGGTAAAGATTTATAAAAATACAATAGAGGCCGCCTCTTCAATACATAGAAGTACGTCCTCTCTTTGGTACGCAATTAAATGCCGACATAAATGTGCAAACTTTTATGCAAAAAATCCTGTCTAAATAGTTGACAGGATTTTCTTTTTGTATTATAATGAATGTGAAGATAAGGAGGTAGCGAGAATGAAAAAGATTGCCACAAACAATAAATTCTCTATTTACACGTTCAATAAAGGAGAAGGCTTTACGAAAAACGGTCAGTATGGAGTAATCGAATGCGAGTTAGAACAAAGACTTGGAGAAGACATCAGTCCGACAGACATGGACTTTGAGTTTAATACGCTTTTTGAAGCAAGACGTTGTATGAACAGTTGGAGTTAAGGAGGGACTAATATGGATTATTTATTCAAGGGTATAGATGTTGAGAGCGGAAAGACAGTTAAAGCACATTTTTGTTTACCTTGGTATGGTGAAGACGAGGACAAATATGTTCGTCTTGTAGATACCGAGAGACATTTTCAATACAAAGTAGAAAAAGATACAGTGAGTATTTTCACTGGTTTTCGCGACAAAGAAGGACAGCAAATCTTCGATCAAGACATATGTTATTATGAAGATGTAAATAGACTTTGTGTAGTTAGATTCAATGATTTTCTATGTAAGATGTGTTTGTATATCGAAGGGGAATTGCTCGGCGAATTGACGGAGTTTTTAGCTCATCAAAAATTGAAAGTGGTTGGCAACGTTCATTCTTATGTAAGGGGAGAATAAGAAATGAAAGTAAAATTTACAGTAAACAATTATATGTTGGGCGCAAAAGTCAAATCAACACCGACAGATAAGATTATTAGCCAAGAACGAATTGACAAGACACACACGGAAATTGTGTATGAAATTACCGATAGAGAAAAACAATTCTGCGAAAAAGTTCTCGCAAAGAAAGGGGAGGTCATAGAATAATGAATAAGCAAGATTTAGAATGGTTTATCAGAGATAACCTTGATTATACCTTTGAAAGTGCCAATGAAGAATATCCCGCTGAAATCAACATCGATTATGATGGGCTAGCTGAAAAGCTTCAAGAAAAGTTTTATACAGCAGAAGAGGTTCGTATTATTTGCTTTAAATTCAGAGATTTTATCGCAAGCCCTAAATGTAATGGCGGCAGCGATATTGAGGATTGGATAAGGCACATTGCTGGAGCTAAAGCAGTTAGAGAGTACTCTAAAATGGTCGCTTCAAAAGCAATCAAAGATTTCGTTTCTTATTTTAAGAAATATGCAAGAGATGACTCTCTTGAACAGTGTGGCTATGATGGAACTTTAGATATGGAAATCATTGATAACGAGCTTGACGCCGCGTTTGAAGAATATTTAAAAGCAAAGGAGAAGTAATTATGATAGATAAAGAATACACTGAGGCTACGGCTGCAAATGATATCAATTATGGCTATAAAGAACTTGTAGAGTCTGTTAGAGTGCTTAAAACAGTTTGCGAAAATCAAGCTGAAATAATTAAAATTCTAAAAGATGAGATTGTGCAACTGATAAAAGAATCAGAGATGCATAAAGGATTTATAAAGAATTTGTTTGAACAAGTTGCCTCATTGGCCACAGCGACACTTCCAGGTGTCTCTGTTGATGTATGGAACATGTTGGTTGAAAAAACAAAGAGTTTGGGAGTGTTTGACAAACTATATGATAGCGTAAAGAGGAAAACACAATGAGTAAGATTGAAGCTTTTATGACTGAAATTAAACGCCAAAAAGAAATTAACAAAATGCTTATTGCTCACGAAGAAGATTATATAAAAACATTACGCGAACTCGAAACGAAAATTGAAGCTTTGCAATATGATAATGATAATTTATATAGAGCCAAACGTGACTTGGAAGATCAACTTATAGAGAGCGGATTGACCGAATACATTGGAGCTGATGAAATCGAGAAAGAGACTGCAAGAAAAATACTTCAAGAGATATACAATCGAGCAAGAAAAAACTGGCTTTATGATTGTTGGGAAGGGATGGATTTGGATGAGCTTGTAACGCAGTATGGAGTGGAAATAGAATATCAAGGAGAAGATGATGACCAATAAAGATTATAAGCGGTTGACACCAAGAAATGCTGTCGTAACTGGAAGATTTTCAGGAAAAACGCTCTTGAACCGTTTAACCGAGTTGGAAAATGCAATCGAAAACGAAACGCTGGTGTTTCTTCCTTGTAAGGTGGGTGATACGGTGTATTTTGTAAATTACAGGTTTGGGGGAAAGCCTATTGAGCCTTATATCGTCGATAGAATAACTATAACCTCAAAACAAGTTATTTTTGATACACATCAAGTTGAACCACCTTATAACCTTGGATTAATATATAGCGATAGTTGGGGTAAAAATGTATTTTTCACAAAAGAAGCGGCAGAAGCACAGCTAAAAGAATTGCGGGAGAAAAAATAATGTTAATAGCAATTATCATTTTGGGTTGGTTATTGTTAATGTCTTTAACTCTAATTATAATTTTTGGAATTGAAGATAGGTTTAGTTTCGAAGACTGGATATCCGCAATATTATTCATTTTTGTTTTTCCTATATGGGTAATAGCAAAAGTTATTTTCAAAATAAAGAGCATTATAGCAGAAAACAAGAGACGTAAAAGGCTAAAAGACCATGGCGACGAGGAGTTGGAAAGATGAGGATCGAAGAATACGAAATACTACAGTTGTGCAAGGACATTAAACAAGTAATGCGAGATATTGGCCAATCAAGTGCTGTTGCAATCTCAGGTATTCTTGCAGAGCGATTATATGAAATGGGCTGGAGGCGACAAGATAAAATAGCGGCTGACAATGAACGCAGGAGGGAAATGACAAAATGACTAAAAGAGAACAATTAAGGTATATATGCGATAGAATATTATATCACAACCAACTAAAACTAGAAGAAAACGCAAGTGACGAGAATATAACAATTGCTATGCAAGAATTTATGCAAAATGAAGATTGCAGAAATTACTGCCCGTGTTATCAAGAATGTGGTTTTGATTGCAGGCCGACATTATTTGAATACTTACGAAAGCATGGCGACGAGGAGGTAGAACAATGGTAACAGCAGAACAAGCAAGAAGAATGGCAACATCATCCAAAACACAAGAACGAATTGTAAATAAAGAACTAAAATACATAAACAAATACATCAAAGAAGCAGCACGAAGAGGAGAAATGAGCATTTCTTATGAAATAGATTTCTGCAATTATAAAAGCAATATTATGAATAAGTTACAAGAAGTGGGATATTGTGTTCGAGACGGTTATGATTGCAATGTTATAAAAATTGATTGGAGGGGCTAGAGAAATGACAAACAGAGAATGGCTAAATACTTTGAGTGATGAAGAATTTGTAAAAGAAGCGTTGCCGTTCAGTTGCCAAAATTGTCCAGTAACGGACATATGTTATAAAACGACAACACCTGCAACTTGCATAGATATACTAACGGCATGGCTACAAAGCGAACATAAGGATGAGTTGACAAAATGAATAAATTTGCAGTAGTAGAAAAACAATTTGAATATAAAGGACATGATTGTATCTGTGTGTTTAATCGAAATGGCTATCGTTGCGGATATGTCTCCACGACTTTGCACCGTGGTTATAACGACTTTGATATTGATTGTCATTGCGGACTGACATTTAGCGGTGTATTGCCAGAAGCGTATGCACCAAAAGAACAGTTCTATATTGGCTTTGATTGCGGACATTGTTGTGACGGAATAGACACTAAATTAGCATACGACTATGGACTAATCGACGAAGCTACAAAAGAATTTCTCGAAGAGTCATATCTGTATTTGTCCGAGTGCTCCGCAAGAGATATCGACTATGTTGTAGAACAATGCAAAAAGATTGTTGACCAATTAGAGGAGTTGGAAAAATGACAGTAAAAGAATTATTCGAACATTTCAACATATACTTCAAGTCGATTCGTTATTACAGTCGTCATACTAAAGAAACTGTTATATTTGAAAGTCAAGAAAATAACGTTATTCACCGCGTACTCGTTACGAATAGTTTTATTGCGGTTCATGGTGACGAGAAGGTGATAGATTGGCATTACAATATCGATGCAGAAAACAATAACGAAATAACCATAGAGGTAAAGAAATGACAAATCGAGAATGGCTTGAAACGTTGACTGACGAAGAGTTGGCAAAGTGGCATGTAGAAATCGGGTGTGGAAGTTGTGCGCACAACCCCGAGAAATGTTTTTGTAATAACCTTAGTGGCGCCGTATCGTTTGATGAAACTCGCTGTATCAACGGAACGGCACAGTGGCTTAAACAAGAATATAAGGAGGGCTAAAATAAATGAAAGCATTTGCAATAGTTTCGATCGTCGTATCGGCGATTGTAGTAATCTGTGATATTTACGGCGTTATAAAAAAAGGCAAAGGAAACTTGCTTTTTTCGCTATGTTTTTTGGCGACGTCGATTTGCTTTTTAATTACGGCAGCGAGGTGAGAAATGCAAACCATAACAGTAGAAGTTGAAATATCAGATGATGGGTATTATTGTTATGATTGTCAATTCTGCACAACAAATAAAGACGGATTACCTTATTGTCTTATTTTTGGCAAACTCTTAAATCAATATTACGATTTAAATATTCAATATATCGTGCAAGAGAATGCCGAGAAATGAGTGGAGATTTGGAGGATGATTCGAATGTATTTTGAAATATATGGACATGATGATAACTGGGATTTGGGTGGTAGCCATCGTAGTCCAAGGTTGTGTATAGTAAAAGCGAACAGTAAAGCACAAGCTGAAGAATACGCAATGACATTGAATGGCTTTCACAGCAGTTGGCACCATAAAGGATATGTCAGAGAAGTTGATGTTGTTGATTTGACAGAGGATATGAAATGACAAACAGAGAATGGATAGATAAACTATCAAATGAGCGGCTCGCAAAATACCTGTCTGAATGGATTGGTTGCGAAAAATGCCCCGTTGCTACTTCTTGCGGGGGATGGACTTGTAGAGAGAAGTTTGAGAAGTGGCTGCAAAGCGAGCATAAAGGAGAAGATCATAATGGCGTTAACTAAATGCGATTTTTGCACAAACCCCAATAATCAGCGGGTAAAATTAGGAGAAGTGCAGCCGTGGAGTGACTACGGTTGTTCGGCCGATAATTGTGGCGAAGCTCTTCAACTGATGATGGAATACACTCGTCTAACTTGTGCCCCACATAGCAAAGAAATCACCGTAAACAAAAACTACACTCATAACGGTAAGAAGAAATAAATCTGTAATTTTATTTGAAAATCGCTTTCAAACGCTTGACAAATCTATTATTATATGATATATTAAATGTACAATCTGAGGAGGAGTAGAAATGTCTGTACTTGCTACGTTATGTATGATTGATACATTAATTAGTATGTCCATATTTGCTTACATAGTTGGAAGCGGAAAGTCGATTTATCAAATTGCGGCAGAAATTAGAGAATTTATTTCAAAATTTTTCAAAAAATAGGCATTAAATGCTTGACAAATCTAAAAGAGTATAT
>ERZ1034984.3298-NODE-3298-length-11866-cov-4.893658_pt1 | contig 11866 bp, 22 predicted proteins | sample MGYA00520589_ERZ1034984 | MGnify/ENA primary metagenome ERZ1034984 (study PRJEB33766, sample SAMN09781790) | gut metagenome | biome: gut microbiome | host: Homo sapiens | place: Madagascar | study: EMG produced TPA metagenomics assembly of the PRJNA485056 data... | reverse complement strand
GTTTCAAATCGTGCGTCCGCCGCCCCGAAATCGTCCCGATTTTCTGCCCTTTTCCGGGTGCATTTTGTTGTGACATGCCTCGCAAAGCGCCCGCCCGTTAGCCAGATCATAGGCCAGTTCCGGGTGTTCATCGAGGTGCTGAATGTGATGGGCCACCGTCGCGCGCACAGGCAGGCCGTCCTTGTCCGTCCGCCCGTATCGCCTGCATTCCTCGCACCGATAACCTGCGCGCCGCAGCACCTTCTCCGCCCATGCCCGATGGCGCGCCCCGTTGTAATGCGGATTGTCGCTCACGCTCTCGACCTCCATGTCCAAAAACGACACCAAGTAGCCTGCTTTGCTACCCGATGCCGTTATTGTATCAAAGATGAGTTGGACATGAACGGACATCTTTTCCCCGAATGGCGTCCAACGCCCGCTGATGAATCCGCCTCACCTGCCGTTCTTCATAGCCCATGCGCCGCGCAATCTGCACCCACGTCAGCCCGGACAGATAGCGCAATTCCAACACCTCTCGCCCTGCTGCATCCGGCACGGCCTCGATCAATGCCAGCGCATGGGCATACTCCGCCCGCAGATGCTCGGTCAGCCGCCCCAGCTCTTCGGCGTATGCGCCCGCGTTCATGGCGCGCATCCGTTCGGCCTGCCTGTCCATCTCCGCAATTCTGCGCCGCATGCCGCCGATGCTTTGCAGCATCGCGCGCACGTCCTGCCCTTCCGTCATCACGCCCTCCCCGATTCATCCACCCGGCGCATCAGCGCATGCACGTAAACGCCGCTGGCCCATCGGCTTTTCTTCGCGCCGATCTCCAGCAGCTCGCATTCCGGATAGAGCTTTTCAAAGATTTCCTTCGCCCGCCCGAAGTCCGCCACCGTCTCCGCCACGCGCCCCGCCTTGCGGATGCTGATCTTCTTGTCGGCCACGCTCTCGGTCGGCTCTTTTAACCCGATGCTGCTGCCCCAGCTCCGCCCGACGGCCTTCTGCTGCGGGTTCTTCCCCTCGCGTTCCAGCTTGCTGATGGTCAGGTATCGCGCAAAGCCGGATAGATGGCGCTCCGTCGGCTGGGCTCTGCGCGTGTTGCAGAAGCCCCCGTGCCGCTTCGTCCATTTCTCCTCGATCTCCTCGCGCGTCAGCCCGTCCCCGGACAGGATCACGTGATGATGCCACCTCACCCCGTAGGCCGCGCTCTCCGTCCGCTCGGTGATGTAAATATATTTCGGCGCAGGCAGGCCGCGGCGGCTGCGCAGACGCTTCACCCGGTTCATCATGTTGCGGATGTCCCGTTTCGCCTGCTCGTCGCTCCCCGGCTGATGACCCGTCGGATATTCGCAGGTCAGCATGATATCTCCCGCGCCGAAGTTCGCATTGACCAGCCGTTCCAGCCTGTTCGCCCGGTTCTTCGCGTCCAGCCGCTTCTGCGCCTTGGCGTGTGCCTCCTTCTTCGCCTCGGTGTTCGCCGCCCGCGCATGCGCCGTGTCCCACACCGGATAGCAATCCACATAGACCATAGGCCCGGCCTTGACCGTCCGCGTCCGCTGATGGAGCACGCCGCTCTCCCAACCGCAGGCCAGCTTGCCCTCCACCGAGGTATCAAACAACACCAGGCAATCCTTCGCGCTCGTGTCCATGCCGCGGCCTCCTTTGTGAATCGCTTTCGTCGAGTTGTTCATACACCCATACAAGACGGGTCAGCGGGCTTTCCGCCCGCTGCTTTTGTTATTCTTCTCCGTCGTCGTCGGCCAGCAGACCGCAGCTTCGCGCCATGCGCCCGATCATCGCCCGAATGGCATTGACCGTATCCTCGCTCTCCGGCAAGATGACCGCCGTTGTCAGCATGCCATCCTTGACAAGCACCAACGGCTCGCCGTCCGTATTGATGCTGACCTTCATGCCCTGATAGTCCTCGGCACTCCGCGCGGCCTTGACCTTCGCCATATCCACGGCCAGCATTCGCCCACGGCACGTCAGCAACAGGCAACGTTCACCCAAATACTCCACGATGCCGAGTTCCTGCGCGTCCCACTCCGTCATCGGTGCTGCATACAGCCGAGAACCCTGATCAAACGGCAAGGTAACAATATCCATCCGTGCCGCCTTTTTCGGCGCAAGATCGAAGATCGCAGCGATGCTGCCCTCTGTCAGCTTCAGGTCTCCTTCAACCGGCCATGCCGCCGTGTGCGTTCCGATCCATTGCTCACCGCCGTCGTCCTGATAAATATAAAACTCTTTTGCATCGATGCAGCACCGTTTAATCGCGCCCAACTTCATCCCGTCCGCCTCCGTATCTCTTTCCCTCTTGGGGCTTTGTTGGCCGTCGGCCATCCGGCGGCCTGCAAAACCTCAATATATAGAAGATTTACCCCTCGCGAAGCCGCGCCGCGATGTAATTCGCCGCGTCCAGCAGCTCGCGCGCCTCGCCCCTGTCCCGCTTCATGCCCGAAAACTCCGCATACGCGACCTGATCCGCCGCATACTCGGCAAATTCCTCCAGCCGCCGAATCTGCCCCGGCAGGCTGACATACACCCGGCCATCCGCGCGAAACGCATGCAGTGTGCCGCCGACAACCGGCGAAATGGTCAGCATCGTGCGCCCGTCCGCGTTTCTCACGCCGAACAGCTCACATCTCGATGGAAGCTCCACGCCGCCCTCCAGCTCAACGCCCCGCTCGATCAACGCGCCTTCGCCAAAGCATACCCCATGCCCGACGACGCAGCCCGACTTGATCCATGCGCCTTCCCCGAAGTGGCACCGCGCCCCGATGATGCTTCCGTGGCCGATCACCGCGCCCGCGTCAAAGTCACAGTGCGCGCCGATCTCGCTGTTCGCCCCGATGTTGGCCGCGCCCAGCAGGCTGCCCGCTCCGAGGATCAGCCGCGTATATCCGCGCATGTCCACCTGCCGAAAGTCGCCCTTTCCAAAGCGGTATTGGCCATCCGCCCCGGTTTTAACCATGTCGAACTCGTCTTGCTTCCAAACCTTCATGCTTCTTTTGCTCCTTCGCCTCGCAGCGCGGGCAGACGTACCGCCTCGGCGATACGCCCACCGCGCTCACGTTCCATGTCTCTTTGCAGACGGCGCACCGCCTGTATCTTCCGCCGTTCTTCATCGCTCACACCCGAACCAGACGCGCCCGCATGCCGTTTTTCTTGAGCCGCGCGAGGTGCTCCCGCGTCAAAGCCCGATTCCGGCGGCTGGCTGCCTGCGCCCTGCCCTGCTCCTCCTGCCGCTGCATCACGTCGGCGGCGATCAGCCCGAACACCAGCAGACTGATGATCGGCACACCGAATACAATCATGAGAAATACCTCAAGCATGGATTTTCGCTCCTTCCTCGGCCTTCCGGCCGCCGAGCATCTTGCATACCGCGCGCGGGTCGATCACATCGCAAAGCGCCTCGCCGTCCCGCCCCAGCACAAGGAATGGGCCGCGAATCCCTAACAGATTCTCCTCTGCGCCCGTCCTCCACGCTTCCGTGTTGTAAAGTGCCACGTTCTCGCGCCCGTCGTCTTCCAGGGATATCGGCGTCCAGTCAAACGGCCCGCCGACCATGCTTTCGATGGCCTCCCTCGTGCCGACGATCATCTTCACCCGCGGCGGCTTGCCCGGCCGCTTGTAGACCGCCTCCAGCAGCCGCGGCGCGGTCATCTTCTCATGGCGTTTCATGCGTCGCTCTCCTCTCTGCCGTCCACCAGTTCAAAGGCCGGCTTTTCCATTCTTCGGTCTCTCTGGTTCGCGTTTTCCTGAAGCTGGCCGAGCAGCGTCTCCGCCTGCTCGCGGATGTCAAAGCTGTCCACGATGACGGGTTTCCTCCCGCCCAGCAGGCGAACCACCCGCCAGCGCTTCGCGCCCTTGGCTTTCATCGCCGCAAGCCGCCGCTGGCCTTCCAGCTCTGCGAAGACATCCGACGCGCTGATTCCGATTCCCTCGCAGATCAGCATCAACGTGCCAACCTTGCCGCCGTTTTCGTTTTCACCCTGCTCAAAGTGCATCAGGGTGCGCACCGATACGCCGCTCCGCTTCGCCACGCTGGCATAAGTCAGCCCGTTGGCCACGCGCTCCCGGCGGATGATATCGCCGAGCCGCTGCCAGATCGTGGCCTCCTTTTGTGTGCTCATGTGTTTTTTCTCCTTTCCTTGGGGCTTTATAGAGCATCCAGCCGCGTCGGATGCTCGAAAAACCTCAATTCGCAAACACCTTCACGAGCACGGCCAGTCCCGAAAACACCAGCATCACCCACGCAAGCCCCATAGCCCACGCCGGAATGTACATGCCGTTCCGCTCCAGTACCAACAGGATAATCAACAAATTCATTGTGCTTTTGCCTCCTCTCTTTCCCGTTCTTCTCTCTTAGCGCGCCAATATGCCATCTCCGCCGAATAGGCTTCAAATGCTGCCCGGTTCTCCGGCGCATTGCACATTGCAACGATCTCCTCGGCACGTTCCTTGAGCAGCGGAACGATAGCCCGCGCAAACGCGTTGATCTCTGCTTTGCCGGGTTCACCAACAAACTCGACCGTTGCCCGAATCTCCCGTACCATTGTGCTGTTTCGTCCTTTCCGCCGCCGGAGTTACCAGTCTCCCGGCGGCTTTCGTTTAATCGTATTTCGCCTTCCTTTTGCATGGCCGAAATGGTACAATACAAACGAAAGAGGTGTTTTTCTTGACCAGATTGCAATATGAATTTCTCCAGCAATACCGCAATGAGCATTTGCCGCTTTTTTCCTCTCTTTCGGCGGAGGATCGCGCTATTTTCAAATCCTGTCGGGACGATCACTACATCAAGCAGTACTTAGCTTCTGATGGAAGCGTGTTTTATGCCATCAGCCCCTCCGGCCTTGCCGCATTGCTAGAATTTGAGGATCAGCTTCAGCAGAAAGCCCGTGAAGATGCCCAGCGCAAAGCCGATCAACAGGTTGAAGAACGGAAGGTTGATGAACGGTGGCGGAAGGACGCGCGGCGGTCGTGGGTGCAGTTCGCGCTGAACGCGCTTTTCGGCCTTCTCGGCTTCATTGCTGGCGTTCTCGTCGAAGGAAAATTCGATATTCTTGAGTTCTTCCTGAAACCATTTCATCGTTGATTCATCCTCCGGCTCCTTTCCGAGCTTGAGAATTACCTTCATACTCAATCTTGACGATCAACTCGCCTTCATTGAAATTCCTTGCTATCTCGGCAAGGATTTTTTTGTTCCGACTTTTCATCCCGGCCTCCTTGTTTTCTTCCTTCCTTTTGCAATGCCAAAATGATATAATCCAAATTGAAAGGAGGTGAAAATAATGAATAACGATGAAATCTGCCGCCTTGTTAAAAAGGCACTGTTTGCCGCTGATGAAGCTGCGTCGCTCGCTTATGATGGTTCCATAATTGACGACGAGCTTTTGAAACTTCGTAAAGAAGCGGGAGCTGTCGATACCGCGCACTTGGGACTTTCCTATATGCAGACTGCCAAAGCACTTATCGCTGTCTCTGGCGAGCCGAATCCCTTCTTCGATCGTGTGTCCGCACAATACGATGCATTTGTTCACGAAATCACGCGTGACTTTGCGGAATACCATTCTCACCAATGGACGCTGATCGAAAAAGACCGTTTGTTTGAATTAGTCAAGGATTCCGAATACGAAATTTCTAAAACCGAGTAATGCTCTTTTCCCGTCTCCTGACGCGCACTGCACCATCAGTGCGCGTCTTTTTCGTTGGCTTCAATCTTCATGCTGATAGGTGCAAACGCATCACACATGTTTCGCAGTTTTGCAAGTTCGGCGTTCACCACGTCGATCTGCTTTTTCAACTCCACCAGCTTTCCCGATGTTTCGGTCGCGCCTTCAAGCTCGACTGACACATTCATTTTCATTTGTTCACCTCCGTTTCGTCCATCCCGGCCTTTTTATTAAACAATTCACTTTAAGTGAACTTACGGTGAAAAGAATATATCCTGAATCGTCGCGCCATAATAACTGGCCAATGCCAACTTCACTTCATCCCTCGGAATCCTCTGTGCAGTCTCGTACATTGCTAGCGAAGACTTGCTTATTCCTACAGATTTAGCCACTTCGGCCTGCGTCTTCTTTCCTCGCATTGCAACAAGTTTTTCTGCAATTTTCTTACGATCCACTCTTCTCACCTTCTTTCCATGTGATTCACTTGATGTGAACATCATATCACGTCAACCGTCTGTTGTCAATCACTTTTTGTAAACTTTTTATTGACTATGTTCACGCTTCGTGATATGCTAAGCGTGAACAAGGAAGGAGGTCTGCAAATGAGCCACTTTTCCGAGCGATTAAAGAGCTTGCGCCAGCAATCTTCAATCACTCAAGCAAAACTCGCAGATGATCTCAACGTTACAAAGTCCTTAATTTCCATGTATGAAAGCGGTCAACGCCTTCCGAGTTTCGAGATGCTCGAAGCTATCGCTGATTATTTTAATGTTCCGCTTTCTTCTTTGGTTGACAATGCAAGCTCTATTTTTCCCGATATGCTTCCTGTTACCCTTCGGCGTGTTCCGATTCTTGGTGGTGCAGCATGCGGCGAACCGATTTATGCGCCGGGCGACGGCACGGAGTTTTTGAGCGTCGATTCTTCTGTTTCCTGCGACTTCGCGCTCATCGCTCACGGCGATTCCATGATCGGCGACCGCATCCATGACGGCGACGTGGTTTATTTTTGTTCCGTCTCCGATGTGCGGGACGGAGAAATTGCCGCCGTGGCCATAGACGACGGCGTTAGCATCAAGCGAATCAAACGTCTGCGTGCCCCAGATGGCAGCGTCATCTTCACACAACTGCTTTCCTCTAATCCCGCGTATGATTCCATCGACATTGGCGGGCCAGACGAAACAAGAATCGCTCGTATTTTAGGACGTGCCGTCTCTTTCAGCGCAAAGCTGAATACCTGAATAGAATAGAATTTGGAGGGTTTCGCGTATGGCTACAAATGAAGCTGCTATCGAGCGCATCCTTGGCCTTGATTTCGAGACGGCCAATCCAACTCGAACAAGCGTTTGCTCCATCGGTTTATGCCTTGTGGATTTTTCTTCTGGCAAGGTTATTGATAAGAAACAGATTCTTATCAATTCTCATGATTCTTTCCACCCTCGGAACATTCAAACTCATGGGATCACGCCTGATATGGTAGAAAACAGCCCTTGTTTCGAGGATGTAGTCAGCGAAATCTTCTCTCGCCTCGATGCTCATACCGTTCTGGTTGCTCATAATGCCGCTTTTGATATAGACGTGTTATGCAAAACCTGTAAAGCACATGCCGTGCCTATCCCAGAATTAAACTTCTTTTGCACCTATGTTCTTGCAAAAGCACTTTTCCCTGGCTTAACCTGCTATAAGTTGCCAGTGGTTGCTGCTCAATGTGAGCTTCCATCCTTTCATCACCATCTCGCGGATGATGATGCCGAAATCTGTGCCGAAGTTTTTTATTCTCTTGCTCACATGTGCAACGCTTCAACCCTCCGAGAACTCGAAAAGAACTCCGGTGTGAATATCGGACATATAAATTCCGACTATTCACATGATACATGCTATAAATACCATCCATCTCACTTTTCACGTCAACATTCCCTTGAAAAAAAGCTATCTGCCATAGATATAGATACGGCAGATTTTCCCGTAAATCCCGACCATCTTCTTTTTGAAAAGATTGTTGTCTTTTCCGGGGCTGTTCAAGGCATGTCTCGCGAAAAAGCCATCGCTATTGTTCGCTCTATCGGTGGCCTCGTTGAAGAACGCGTAACGAAAAGAACGAATTATGTGATTTCCGGTATTCAAGACCCTACTGCTCTACGCGGGCACGAAAAAAGCTCAAAAATTATGAAAGCTGAACGCTATATTGAAGAAGGTCTGGATATCCATATCTTGTCCGAAGAAGATTTTCGTAATCTGATCTCTTGAGGTGAAAAATTATGAACAGCGAACAGATTTCCCTTATCTTAGACCAAGACATTACTTTTCCTCAATCTGATAATGATATTAAAAACCTTTGGAATGCTTATATCCATGAAGAAAAAGATGATTCCGACGCTTTCAGCGTCGAATCCGTTTCAAAAGGATATAGCTATTTCATTTATGGAACTAAGTCCTTTGAACTTGTCCAAAACAAAAATGGATGCAGCTTACGCCTGCCCGGTACTATTATATCCTCGCTCTTCCCCGAACGTCAAAACCTCGACGACGAAAAACTCTATTCCATCAACAAACTTCAAGCCGAACAAATGAAAACCTTGCTTGCCCTATTGAAAGAGTACAAACACAAACTTTTTCGCGAACTCATCACCGAAAGCTTTGGTTGCTGCAACGACTTTATAAAATGTTCTGACGCTAAGCACTGCATTCATGAAGATGACCGCTTTTTCAACGGTTGTTATTATCGTGAAAATTTAGAAGCCGGGCGCATCTTCTATGGGAAGAATAAGAACATCTGAACTAAAATACAAAACGCCCCGCCTATGTTACCAGCATGGACGAGACGAAGTATTCAATTCACACTCTTTTTCTTTATGCGGCTCATCAAGGGATTCATTCAACTGTTATCACTATTTAAGGGGGTGATCCAATTTGAAAGCCGTCATATATGCCCGCTTTTCCAGCCACAACCAGCGCGAAGAATCCATCGAAGGACAGGTTCGCGCCTGTCAGCGCTTCGCCAAAGAGCACGACATGACTGTGATCGAGATATACGCAGACCGCGGCCTGTCCGGCCTCCATGCCGACAATCGCCCGGAATTTCAACGCATGATCGCAGACAGCGACCGCCACAAATTCCAAGCCCTCATCATGTGGAACCTCGACCGTTTTTCCCGCGACAAATACGACACTGCCGTTTATAAATCGCGGCTCAAAAAGAACGGCGTTACGCTCTATTATTCCGATCAGAACATTCCAGACACGCCGGAAGGAATTATCCTCGAATCGCTGCTTGAAGGCTTCGCGCAGTATTATTCCGCCAACCTTTCCCGCAATGCAAAGCGCGGCTTACAAGAAAACGCGCGGAAATGCCTCTGGAACGGCGGCGGCCTGCCACTCGGCTATGCCATCGACGAAACAAAGCACTTTGTCATTGATCCGGCCGGTGCGGCCTGTGTCCGGCTGATCTTCCAGATGTACGCCGACAATCATTCCATCAAAGAGATTGTCTCTACACTCAACGAGAAGGGATATCGAACCGTGAAAGGAAATAAATTTCGCCTTGGCAGTATACAGGGTGTTCTGCGCAATAGAAAGTATATCGGTGAATACCACGCATCTGGCATAACCGTTCCGAACGGCGTTCCCGCGATCGTAGATGTCGAATTATTCAATGCCGTACAAGAAAAAATCGGTGTTGTTTCTGCGGCAAAAGCCCGTAACAAAGCAGAAATACCTTATTTGCTGACCACAAAGGTTTTTTGCGGTCATTGCGGCTCTCCGATGATCGGCGAATCCGGCACAGGAAAAGGCGGTTCGACCTATCGCTATTATAAATGCTCCTGCCGAAAGAACCGAAAAGGCCAGTGTGATAAACGCACCGAACAAAAAGAATGGCTCGAAGAAACCGTCGTCGTGCAGACTGTCGAAAAATTCCTCCACCCCGACGTGATCGAGGATGTTTCAAACGCCTGTGCCGCTGTACTTGAGCAGGATTCTCAAAGCAATGCCTTGCTCAAAGCCTTAAACGCTCAGCTTGCGGACGTTGAAAAATCCTCCCGAAATCTCATCAAAGCCATTGAAGCAGGAGTATTCACCGCATCCATGCGCGAACGCATGGCCGAGCTTGAGCAGCAAAAAGAAGATATCACCGTTCAGATTGCCCGCGAGCAGCTCCGAAAGCCGCAGCTCTCCGCCGAGCAGATCGCGTTCTTCCTCCGCTCTTTTCTTGACGGCGATGCTCACGATCCAAAGTTTCAAGAAAGAATTATTGAATCGCTCGTCCGCCGCGTCGATGTTTACGATGAAGGGCCGGGAAACCGCAAGCTCACTGTTTTCTATAATCTAAAGAAAAATAACCATTCTTCCGTTTCGGTAAAATGTTCGGATTCCGAAGGTGTTGGTCTGCCAACGCTCGAAAATCCGAACACATTCTTCCTTCCGAAGAAATTCGTGTTCGGATTTTCTTTTTATGTTTCAACGAACCGCAAATAGACTTGATTTTCACACACAAAAAAGCCCGGCCATTCCTCCGGCCGGGCTTCCTTTTACCAGTCGATTGTCGCCAGATCCTCAACGGTCACGCCGAGCGTGTGCGCCAGACGCAGCACCGTTTCAACCGTCGCGCCGTTGATGCTGCTCGCCCCGCGTTCGAGCTTTTGCAGGGTGCTCAGCTTCACGCCGGATTTCATCGCCAGCTCTTCCTGCTTCAATCCTGCCTTGAGACGTGCTTCTTTGATGGTGGTCATTCCTTTTCGCCTTCCTTCCGCTTGATGTACTGGCAGAGCTTGACCGTCAGCGCCGTCAGCACAACAATCTGCGCCGCCTGCAAAATAATCCCAGAGATTTCAAGAGCCATTTTCAGCTTTTCCATTGCGTTTTACCTCCGAGCCTGATACAATAAAGGGAAGGGGAAGGGCTCGCGCTCTTCTCCCTCGGTGCTTACTTGATTTTCTCAAGTATCGTGGCTGCCAGCTCAATACAAGCGTTCACGATTTGAAGCACCGCCGCCAGCACCGCGAGCTTTGCGATGGTCAGATCGCTTTGCTTGCCCTGCTGGTTTTTCTTTTTCCGGCTCATTGGCTTTCCCTCCTTTCTGATTTCTGACTATATTATATCATTTAATTGCTAGTATGTCAATACTTTTTCTCTTTATTTCCAAAGAAAAATGCGCATTTGATACAATTTCGTATCTCCTGCGCATTTTTGTTATTCTTCCTTCTTCTCCCCCTGCGCCACATCCAGCAGCTTCTCCAACAGCGGCACATTCAGCCCGAAGATTTCCAGATTTTCAATCAGGCTCACCAGCTCCGTGGCGATCATGTAGGTCATCGCCGCGCCGCATACGCTCGTCATGCCCAGCCCGTTGCCCACGCTCACGCATACGCCGACGACCAGCCATTCAAGCCCCTTCTTCAGCACGCCCATCAGCAGCGCGCCGGAGGAAACCTTTCCGCTCTCCGTCTTGCGGGATTTCCCCGTCACCGCGCACAGCAGCCCGGTCAGGATATCCGCGCCTTGCACGATCAAAAGCGCCTGCGCCAGCGGCGGCAGACCCGTCCACCACGCCAGCGCCGCGCCGATCAGCGCGCCGATCCAGTTCACCACGTTCGGCTTCACGCTGTTCACAACCTGCATCGCCTTGTCCTCCATGTCTGTTTCCCCTTTCGTCCCTCTGTCGTTCATTTGCAACCACCGACTTTCTTCACGGCTACTCCGAGCCTTTTCGCCGCGCTCTCCACGATTTCCGCGGACAGCTCCACACCCACCGCGTCATATCCTTCCTCCGACGCTGCCGCCAGCGTTGAACCGCTTCCGGCAAACGGATCGAGGATTCGCCCACCTGGCAGGCAAATCTTGCAGATCTGCCGCATGATTTCCTCTGGCTTCTGCGTCTGATGGATGCGCTGCGCCCCCTGCACATTCGCCGCCCTGAATACGCCCGGCAGAACCGGCACAGGGCGGTCAATCGGCAGTTTGCCGTTGCTTGCCCAGACGGCGAACTCCGCCTGCTGGCGGAATCTCCCCTTCTGCGGGCGGCTGGTTAACTTGTCCCAGACCAGCGTTCCGCGCCATTGCCAGCCCGCCCACTGCACCGCATCCGTGAGCAGGGGAACCTGCCGCCAATCGCAAAACACCACCAGAACAGCGCAGTCGTGACACTGAACGCGCGCCAACGCGAGAACGTCCGCCATCATGTGCAGCCAGCTCCGTGAATCCATCTGGTCGCCCATGA
>ERZ1034984.3296-NODE-3296-length-11874-cov-40.829596_pt1 | contig 11874 bp, 9 predicted proteins | sample MGYA00520589_ERZ1034984 | MGnify/ENA primary metagenome ERZ1034984 (study PRJEB33766, sample SAMN09781790) | gut metagenome | biome: gut microbiome | host: Homo sapiens | place: Madagascar | study: EMG produced TPA metagenomics assembly of the PRJNA485056 data... | reverse complement strand
GAGCGGACTCGGTCAGAATAGCGCCACCGATGTTCATGGTTGCATAGACCACGATGGAGGCAACGGAGTTCGGGAAGATGTGACGCATAACGATACGGGCATCGGATGCGCCCATAGCACGGGCCGCGTCAACGTAGTCGTTCTCCTTGACCGTCAGGATTGCCGAGCGGAAGACGCGTGCAATCGAAGGCCAACCGAGAATGCCGATGGCGATAAAGACGTTCTGAAGGCCACGGCCGATAACGGCAATCATGGCGACAACGAACAGCACGTACGGGAACGCCAAGAAGATATCGGCGCAACGCATGATGATCGTATCCCAGATGCCGCCGTAGAAACCGGCGAGAGCACCCATGACCAGACCGATGACCGTCGAGATGGCGGTTGCCATAATACCGACGGAAAGCGAGACGCGGGCACCGTAGATAACACGGACCAGAATGTCACGACCGAGGGCGTCGGTGCCAAACGGATGCTCGGCACACGGAGCCAAAAGTGCCGTCTCGGCCATAGTGGTCGAGTCGGATGCCGTCGGAGAGCCGAGCCAAGGCTGAGCCCACAGGTCGGCAGTCAAAGCGATCAGGACGACGATGACGATCCAGCAGACACCGATGACGGCGAGCTTGTTCTTACGAAGACGCTTAAAAGCGTCGCCCCACAGCGTGCGGGACTTGGCGGGAGCAGATGCGGCCTTGGTGGCGGTAGCCTGCTCCTGAGACTGAGAATCAGTTTCCTGCATAAGACGTACCTCCCTTAGGCCTTATCCGACGGACCGCCAAGGCGGATGCGCGGGTCGAGGAATGCATAGCTGATGTCGACGAGCAGGTTAATAACCATAACGACGACGACGACGAGCGTAACGCCGCCCATAACGACAGGCCAGTCACGCATGCTGATAGCACGGTAAATCTCATAGCCGATGCCGGGCCAGTTAAAGACTGTCTCGGTCAGGATGGCACCCGAGAGCATAGCGCCGAAGTCGACACCAATATAGGTAACGACAGGGATGAGTGCATTCTTAAGCGCATGCTTGATGATGATCGCGCGATTGGAGAGACCCTTGGCCTTTGCCGTACGGATGTAATCCTGGTTCATGACGTCGAGCAGCTGCGAGCGCATGATGCGGGCAGCATAAGCGGTCGAAACCGAAGCCAGCGTGATGGTCGGGAGCACATAGTGCATCCAGTCCTGATACTGAGAGCTGGCGCCGCCGGCACCCGAGATCGGCATGGAGAATGCGCCACCGGTGAGGTCCTTAAGGACGACACCAAAGAACAGCTGCAGCAGCATACCGAGCCAGAAGGCAGGGACGGCAACGAGGATCGACGTGGTGAGCGTTACCAAAATATCCCAGAAGGAGTAGCGCTTAACCGCCGAAATGATACCCGCACCGATACCCATGATCGCCTCGAGCACAATAGCGCACGCGGCGAGTTTGACCGTATACGGATACTTCTGGGCAAAGATTTCCGTAACCGGCAGCTTGCGCTGGTACGAATTACCCAGATCGCCATGAAGCAGACCGTTCATGTAATACAAGTAACGGTCCACGAGCGACGTTGGAACGGGATCGCCGTTCTCGTCAAGAATCGCGTTGCCATCCTCGTCCGTCTGGACCAGGTGATAGCGAACGCGAAGCTGAAGCTCTACCTCGGGGGACAGAGCCTTGTCTCCACCGATCAGCTTGATCGGATCTCCCGGCACGATATTCTGGAGGGCGAACAGAATCAGCGTAACGCCCAAAAATACCGGGATGAACTGAAGCACACGTTTAACGATGTACTTACCCATACCACTCCCCTATCTAGGGATTAACCTAAATGGGATGCCGATCGCCAGACCGGCATCCCAAAATTACCATCAGCCAGTTTACCCCAGGTTAGGGAGAACTGTATGTTTCCCATGAGGTCTACGTAAATGCTTGACCCTCACGGAAGCTGCAAAACTCTTAGGCGAGCTCAGCGGTACCCAGATCGGCGTGCTTCTGCGGATCAACGTAGAGGTACTTGACGCGGTCGGAGCCAGCGATGGTGTGCGTGTAGAACATCACCGGGATGACCGGGCAGTCGGCGGCGACCATAGCGTCGGCCTCCTGCATCTTGGCGATACGCTCATCGTCGTCAACGGTGGCACGAGCCTCGTCGACCTTGGCGTCAAACTCGGGGTTGTTGTAACCGGAGCGGTTGTCGCCACCGAGGGAGTCGGAGTGGAACAGCGGGTACAGGAAGTTGTCCATGATCGGGTAGTCGGCAATCCAGCCCAGACGACCAAACTGATAGTTGAAGTTCTGATACTGCTCGAGCAGGGCAGACCACTCGGGGGTATCGGAGGTAGCGGTAACGCCCACCTTGGCGAGGTCGCCGATGATGGACTCCATGATCTCCTTGTGGCCGCCGTCCTGGTTGTAGGACAGGGTCACGTTAATGCCACGGTCGCCGTTAGCGCCAGCGGGAGCAACCTTGTCGAGGTATTCGTTGGCCTTGTCGACGTCGTAGGCGCAGAACTCCCATGCGCCCTCCTTGTAGCCGGCGATTCCCGGAGGAACGATGCCGTCAGCGGGGGTACGGGTGCCCTTGAAGATGGTCTTGCAGATGGCCTCGCGGTTGATGGCCAGGGAGATGCCCTTACGCAGGTCGGCGTTGTTGAACGGCTCGGCCGTGGTGTTGCAGGTCAGATAGTAGGTGGAAGGCTCAGCGCCGAGCAGCATGTGCTCGCCGTCACCCATGGTGTAGCCGTCCTTGGACTCGCCACGGTCCTTCTTGGCGGCATCGATCTGAGCAACGGGAACATCGCAGATGTCGAGGTTGCCGGCCTGGAACTCCTTGTAAGCGGTCTCAACGTCCTTAATGACCTGGAAGTGGATGGCGTCGATCTTGGCCTTGTCGCCATAATAATCGTCGAACTTCTTGAGGTTGATCTCCTGACCATCCTCCCACTTGCCGTCCATCATGAACGGGCCGTTACCGACCGGGGCAAGGTAGAAACTCTTGACATCGGCCTCGGCGCACTCGGGAACCGGGGACAGAGCCGGGTGAGAGGCGACGAAGGGGAAGTCGGCGTAGGCAGAAGTCAGCTTGACGACGAGGGTCTCGTCATCCGGGCAGGTGACACCGGTCAGCTCGGTAGCTTTGCCAGCAACCAGATCGTCATAGCCCTCGACCATGGAAAGGTGATAGGAGACCTCGGAAGGACCATACTCGGTAGCGATGGCCGACTTGGTGTTGACCAGACGCTCCCAGCCAAGCTTGAAGGACTTGGAGGTGACGTCGTCGCCGTTGTGGAACTTGGCCTTCTTGATCTTGAAGGTGAACTCGGTGGCGTCGTCGTTAGCCTCGAAGGACTCGCAAGCCAGCGGAACGATCTCGCCCTTCTCGTTATCGTACTCCGTCAGAGCGTCGAAGAGCTGGTACTCGACCTGAGTGCCCTGATCCTCCTGGACGTTGTAGGGGTCGATGCAGACCGGGTTGTTGATGTAGAAGTTCAGCGTCGAACCGGACTCAGAACCGGAAGCGTCGCCGCCCTTCTTGCCGCATGCGGCAAGAAAAGCCATGGAGCTCGCAGCAAGGGTGCCGCCGACAAAGGCGCGACGACCCATAACGGGCTGGTGGAACATAGAATCAGCCATGCCATCCTCCTTATGAGATAGGACAAAGAAATGTTCAGTCGGACATATGTCGAGACAATCCGATCCGAACCATCAAAACGCCGCCCGCTGCTATGGCTGGTTATGCACAACAGACCAACGTTTTGCAATACAGTAGCGCATTTTATGCACGATTTGGGGCTAATTCCGGTTAACGGTCGAGAATTTCTTTAGTTGGGCGAAGTATGTGGGGATATTTTGACTCTGTTACAAGTCTGTAAACAAAAAGGGCCCCGCGCATGCGGGACCCTTTACAAACGTATAGGCGACGATGCTTAGTAGCCGACAATGCCCTGCGGGAAGAAGAACATGCACAGGACGACACACACGGCAAAAACGACGGCCATAATTACCGTCAGGCGATCGAGGTTCTGCTCCATGACGCCCGTGGCAGAGCTGGAGTTATACAGCGAGCTAGCGATCATATCCGAAACGCCGGTGCCCTTACCGGAATGCATCAGGACGAGAATCGTCAGCGCCACGGCAGAGACAGCCCAAACGACAAACAGAAGAATCTGGAACGGACCCATAGATAAGCTCCTTAATAGAACAATTCAAACTCCAGTACTGTACCACAACCCCCAACACTCCCCCGCCTGCCATTTAGGGACGGGGTAGAAATGGCAGAAATACCAAAAAAGGGGGTCGTCCGGTTGTGGACAACCCCCCCTACTAGAAAACGATATTTGTTTTCCTATTAGGCCTCGGTGGCGAGCACGCGACCCGTCATCTCGGCGGAAGGCTCAATACCAGCCATGGTGAGCATGGTCGGAGCGATATCGGAAAGACGGCCATCCTCGATACCGGTGAGCTTGGCTTTCTCATCAACGATGATGAACGGCACACGGTTGGTGGTGTGAGCCGTAAACGGATGCTTGGAACCGTCGGAAGCAACGTCAAACATGTGATCGGCGTTGCCGTGATCGGCGGTAATCAGCGCAAAGCCGCCCTTGGCGAGAATCGCCGGGACAACCTTGGACAGGGCATCGTCAACAGCCTCGACGGCCTTAACGGCGGCGTCGAACACACCGGTGTGACCAACCATGTCGCAGTTCGCGAAGTTCACGATGTAGAAATCAGCGCGATCCTCGTTGATAGCGGCGACGAGCTTCTCGGTAACCTCGGGAGCACTCATCTCGGGCTGCAGATCGTAGGTAGCGACCTTGGGGGAAGCGACGAGCACGCGCTCCTCGCCCTCCTTGGGCTCCTCGATGCCGCCGTTGAGGAAGAACGTCACGTGGGCGTACTTCTCGGTCTCGGCGGTGTGCAGCTGCTTCAGGCCATTGGCGGCGATAACGTCGGCCAGGACGTTCTCGGGGAACGTCTTGGGGAAGGCGACCTCGACGTCAAACGTCGGATCGTACTCGGTCATCGTCACAAAGTGCGAGAGCTTAATCTGCTCGCGCTCAAAGCCATCGAACTCCTTGTCCGTGAACACGCGGGTCATCTGACGAGCGCGGTCGGGACGGAAGTTGAAGAAGATGGCCGCGTCGCCCTCGTGGATGCCCTCGTTGTGGGCCGCGAAAGGCTCGACGAACTCGTCGCCGCGCGGATCCTTCTCGTAGTAGGCCTTGATACCGGCAACGGGGTCGGTATCGGCATCGGACGCGTTAACCATGACGTCGTAGGCGCGCTGGATGCGCTCCCAACGGTTGTCGCGGTCCATGGCCCAATAGCGGCCCGAAACGGTGGCAACGCGAGCGTCGCAACCGGTCTCCTCGGAGATCTTAGCCAGGAAGGCGCAGAACTCGCTCATGTAGCCGGCACCGGACTGCGGGTCAACGTCGCGGCCATCCATGAAGGCGTGGACGCGAACGGTCTTGACGCCATGCTGGGCAGCCATCTTGACCAGAGCCTCGACGTGGTTCATGTGAGAATGAACACCGCCAGGGCTCATAAGGCCCATGAGATGCAGGGTCTTGCCTTCGGCCTTGACGTCGTCCATAGCCTTGACGAAGACCTCGTTCTTGGCGATGGAGCCGTCCTTGATGGCATTGTTGATGCGCGAAAGCTCCTGGAACACGATGCGGCCGGCACCGATGTTGAGGTGGCCTACCTCGGAGTTGCCCATCTGACCGTCGGGAAGGCCCACGTCCTCGCCCGAAGCACCGAGCGTGGTGTGAGGATACTTCTCGTACAGGCTATCAAGGAAGGGCGTCTTGGCAGCGGCGACGGCGTTCTCGCCATCGGCCGGAGCAAGGCCGCAGCCATCCATGATGATCAGGAGTGCAGGAAGATGACGCTGTGCCATATGTCCTACTCGCCTGCCTTGACGACCATAGAGGCGAAGTCGGCAGCCTTGAGCGAAGCGCCGCCCACGAGGGCGCCATCAACGTCGGGCTTGGCGACGAGCTCGGCGATGTTGCCGGGCTTGGCAGAGCCACCATAGAGAACGCGGATGCCGTTAGCGAGCTCCTCGCCAAACATCTCCTTGAGGGTCTCACGGATAGCGCCGCAGACCTCCTGGGCGTCCTCAGCGGTAGCGGTCTTGCCGGTGCCGATGGCCCAGATGGGCTCGTAGGCGACGACGACCTGCTTGGGGCAGGTGATCTCAAGACCGGCAAGGCCAGCCTTGACCTGGTTCACGACGTGCTCGACATAGGTGCCAGCCTCGCGGACCTCGAGGGACTCGCCGCAGCAGAAGACGGGAACAAGACCGGCGGCAACGAGGGCCTTGGCCTTCTTGTTCTGATCCTCGTCGGTCTCGTGGAAGTAGTCGCGACGCTCGGAGTGACCGATGATGCAGTAGGTGCAGCCAGCGGACTTGAGCATGTCGCAAGAGGACTCACCGGTGAAGGCACCCTTGGCCTCCCAGTACACGTTCTGTGCGCCGAGGGCGATGGGGGCAGCCTGAATGCGGTCATGAACCGTGGTGATGTCAATGGTCGGAGGGCAGACGAGCACCTCGACGCCAGCCGGAACCTCGGGCAGAGCCTGAGCCAGCTCGTCGGCGAGCTTGGCGGCCTCGGCGACGTCGTTGTTCATCTTCCAGTTACCAGCGATAAGAAGGGTGCGATTAGGCATCGAGAAGCGCCTCCACTCCGGGCAGGGCCTTACCCTCGACGAGCTCCATGGAAGCGCCACCACCGGTGGAGATCCAGCTCATCTTGTCGGCCAGGTTGAACTTGTTGACAGCCGCGACAGAGTCACCACCGCCGATGATCGAGGTGCAGTCGGCCTCGGCGACGGCCTCGGCGATAGCCTGGGTGCCGTGAGCGAAGTTGTCGAACTCGAAGACGCCCATGGGGCCGTTCCAGAACACGGTCTTGGCGCCCTTGACGGCCTCGGCGTAGAGCTCCTCGGTCTTGGGGCCGATGTCCATGCCCTCACGATCGTCGGGGATAGCGTCGGAAGCGACAACCTCGGGGACAGCGTCCTCGCCAAAGTGATCGGCAACGCGGTTGTCGATGGGGAGCAGGATCTTGACGCCCTTCTCCTCGGCCTTCTTGAGCATCTCGCCGGCGCGCTCGACCCAGTCCTCTTCCTTGAGGGACTGACCGACGGTCAGGCCCTGAGCCAGGAAGAAGGTGTAGGCCATGCCGCCACCGATGATCAGGGTATCAGCGGAGTCGATGAGGTGATCGAGAACGCCGATCTTGGAGGAAACCTTGGAACCGCCGACGATAGCGACGAAGGGGCGCTCGGGCTCGGCGAAGATGCCGGTCAGCGTGTCGACCTCCTTCTCGAGCAGGAAGCCGGCGACGGCAGGCAGGTAAGCGGCGGGACCCACGACGGAACCCTGGGCGCGGTGAGCGGTACCGAAAGCATCGAGAACGAAGACGTCACCATAGGAAGCGAGCTTCTTGGCGATCTCGGGATCGTTCTTCTTCTCACGCTTGTCAAAACGGACGTTCTCGAGAACGAGGACCTTGCCCGGCTCGACGGCGGCAACAGCCTCAGCAGCCTTCTCGCCGTAGGTGTCGGCGACAAAGGCAACATCGAGACCAGAGAGCTCAGCGAGCTTCTTGGCGACAGGCTCAAGGGAGAGCTCGGGCTGGAAGCCGGTGCCATCGGGACGGCCGAGGTGGCTCATGAGGATGACGCGAGCGTTGTGCTCAACGAGGTAGTTGATGGTGGGCAGGGCAGCCTTGATACGGGTGGTGTCGCCAACGACGCCATCCTTGATAGGCACGTTGAAGTCAACGCGGACGAGAACGCGCTTGCCGTCGACATCGATGTCGCGGACGGTCTTCTTGGTAAAGGCCATGTTTGCTTCTACCTTTCGTACGTGTCTGCCTCCCATTACGGCAGACGATTTCCTATAAAAAGGGCGCGACCCTAGGGTGTAAGCCCTATGAGGCCGCGCCCTTCTTTAGACGCTCAACGAGCTATTCGCTAAAAGCTAAATTAAGCAACGAACTTCTCGAAGTACTTGATGGTGCGGACCATCTGAGAGGTGTAGGAGTTCTCGTTGTCGTACCAAGAGGTGACCTGAACGAGGGTCTGGCCGTTGCCGAGGTCAGAGCACATGGTCTGAGTGGCGTCGAAGATGGAGCCGTGGGTCTCGCCGATGATGTCGGTGGAGACGATGTCGTCCTCGTTGTAACCGAAGGTCTCGGAGATGGTGGAAGCGTAGGCCTTCATAGCGGCGTTGACCTCGTCGACGGTGACCTTCTTGTCAACGACAGCGTAGAGGTTGGTGATGGAGCCGGTCGGCGTCGGGACGCGCTGGGCGGCACCGATGAGCTTACCGTTGAGCTCGGGGAGAACCAGGCCGATAGCCTTGGCAGCACCGGTGGTGTTGGGGACGATGTTGACGGCGCAGGCGCGGCTACGACGCTTGTTGCCCTTGCGCTGCGGGCCGTCGAGCGGCATCTGGTCGCCGGTCCAGGCGTGAATGGTGGTCATGATGCCGGACACGATGGGAGCGAAGTCGTTCAGACCCTTGGCCATCGGGGCGAGGCAGTTGGTGGTGCAGGAAGCAGCGGAGATGATGTTGTCCTCAGCGGTCAGCGTCTCGTGGTTGACGTTGTACACGATGGTGGGCAGATCGCTGCCGGCCGGAGCGGAGATGACGACCTTCTTGGCGCCAGCGTTGATGTGGGCCTGAGCCTTAGCCTTGCTGGTGTAGAAGCCGGTGCACTCGAGAACGACGTCGACGTCGAGGTCGCCCCAAGGCAGGTTGTTGGCGTCGGCCTCCTTGTAGATCTTGATCTCCTTGCCGTCAACGGTGATGGAATCCTCGCCAGCAACGACCTCGTGATCGCGAGCGTAGTTGCCCTGCGTGGAGTCGTACTTCAGCAGGTAAGCGAGCATATCGGGAGAGGTGAGGTCGTTGATAGCGACGATCTCGGAGCCCTCATGACCGAACATCTGACGGAAAGCCAGACGACCGATGCGACCGAAGCCGTTAATAGCAACCTTTACTGCCATTGTGTCTCCTTTCGTAAGGCCCCCGCAAGCTACAGCGCCCGCCGTTGAGGCCCACAAACTAACCACTCGCCTAATATACCTTTTTTTTGACTTGAATTTCACGAGAATAGTCGAAATTGAAAATCAAATTTACGTTAAAACGTTTTAAAGAATAAAATAGCAGCTAAATCCGTATATAAGTCGATACTATAAACTACCTGTTTGCTTCAATGAGCTTTTCAAGCCTCAAAACTCGATGGTAGAGGGCCGACTTCGACAAGGGAGGGTCAGCCATCTCCCCTAAATCACGCAGCGACAGATCGGGATAGCGCTCGCGCAGGTCGCAAAAGACCGCCAAGGCATCCGGAAGCGCATCGCGAAGGCCGCGCTGCTCGAGCTCATCGATAAGCGCAAGCTGATGCTGGGCAGCACCGGCGCTTCTGGTCTGGTTGGCGAGCTCGGCGTTCACGCGACGGTTCACATCGTTCTTAACCAACTTGACCGCGCGCGCCTCCTCAATCTCGGCAACGCTGCGCTTGGCACCAATCAGCTTTAATAGATGCTCGATTTCCTCGGCGCTCTTAATGTACACGGCATATGACCCCCGCCGCGCATTAACACGAGCATGGACCCCAATCTGCCCCAACAGGTCGCAAAGCCCCTTGGCATATTGCTCACCCTGCACCGCGATCTCCAAATGGAAATCGCCGCGTGGATCGGCCACGAAGCCGCCCGCGATGAGCGCGCCGCGGATGTAGGCAAGCCTGCAGCAGGGACGGGCAACGATGTGTCGGGGAACACCAGCGACGAGCCCTCCTCTGCGGTCTAGAATGCCCAGCAGCACCAGAGCCTTGTCCAAGTCGGGTTGATCGGGCAGGGTAATGAGATAGTTACGGACCTTATGCAAGACCGATTTACGAACGGTGAATTCCGTTTTGAGCTTAAGGATGCGATGCGTCAGCGTGATCATCGTGCGCGCGACGGCTCCCGTCTCGGTCGCGACCGTCAAACGATACCGCCCGGAGCCGACCAACGAAAGCGTACCGCTCACACGCGTCAGGGCGGCAAGCGTCGACAAATCGCAGTATTCACATTCGGGTTCGCAGCGCGCGAGCTCGTCACGCACCTCGGCGGTAAACGACATGCAGGCCTATGCTTTCGTGTTGGCGCGCGACAAGTCGCGATGGGAAATGCTCACGTGATACTGGGCGCCTTCCAAATAACGTGCCGTGGCCTCGGCGATGGCAACGCTGCGGTGTTGACCGCCCGTGCAACCGATGGCAATAGAAAGCTGCGGCTTGCCCTCTGCGATATAACCGGGCATGACCGTATCGAGCAGCTGCGTCCAGGCCTTCCAGAACTCCTGGGTCTTGGGATGGTCCAGAACAAAGTCGGAGACTTTCTTATCGAGACCGGTCATGGTACGCATCTCGGGATCGTAGAACGGATTGGGCAGGAAGCGAACGTCGATCATAATGTCCGCCTCGACGGGCATGCCGTGCTTAAAGCCAAACGAGAACACATGGACGTCCATGAGCTGTTGGTCGGACAGCTCCGAAAATGCCATACGTAGCTTGTTGCGCAGCGCAGAGGTGCGCAGACGACTCGTGTCGATAATCATATCGGCTCGATCGCGCACGCCCTGCAGCTGAAGGCGCTCGCGCTGAATGGCATCGGCAGTAGTCTCCCCCGGCTTGGCAATGGGATGGCGGCGGCGGTTTTCGCTATAACGACGGATCAGCACCTCGTCAGAAGCCTCGAGAAAAACGATGTCGCAGCTCATCTCGCGCTCCTCGAGTGCGGCAACGGCATCGAGCAGCTCATCGAACAAGCCCTGGCTGCGCAGGTCGCAGGTGACGGCAAGATGCCTGCCCACGCCCGTATTGATGCCGACGAGTTCGGCGAGCTGGGCGATCAGACGCGGAGGCAAGTTGTCGATGCAAAAGTAGCCCATGTCCTCGAACACATGCATGGCCTGCGTTCGGCCCGATCCGGACATTCCGGTGATGATGACGATATCGGGGATGCGCTCCGAGCGCTCCGCCGCATCCATGGCATCTCCCTTTTGCATGTGCTGCCTCCTAAAAACAAGCGCGGGACCCAGCAACCCGGATCCCGCGCGGTCAATTGCCTTTAATGAGTATACCGCCCTGAGCGGATACAAGGTCCGTCTTACGCCTCAAGTGCGGCTTTGAACCAACTCGTAATACTCGTGGGGTGCGTGATGGCAGTGCCCACGACAACTGCCCAGGCGCCCGCATCAATTGCGGCGCGGGCCTCCTCGGGCGTGTGCACGCGGCCCTCGCAGATAATGGGAAGGCCGGGAAACTCCTCGGTCGCCTGGCGCAGGAGCGGCAGATCGGGACCGTCGGCCATGGTGCAATCGATAGCGGCAACACCATGGGAAAGCGTGGTGGACACCAGGTCGAAGCCCATGTCGACAGCACGACGAATATCCTCGATGGTGGCACAGTCGGCCATCAGGAGCACGCCCTCCTCGTGCAGCGGACGGAAGGTGTCCTCGACGGTCTTGCCATCGGGACGCGGGCGATCAGTGGCGTCAATTGCCACGATGTCGGCACCGGCGGCAACGCAGGCGCGAGCATGACGCAGCGTCGGCGTAATGTAGACGCCCTCGTGTCCATCCTTCCACAAGCCGATGACGGGAACCTCGCAGCGGCCCTTAATGGCGGCGATGTCGGCAAGACCCTGGCAGCGAATAGCGGCGGCGCCGCCAAGCTCGCAGGCGCGAGACATCTGAGCCATGGTTTCGGGCGTACGAAGCGGCTCGCCCATATAGGCCTGAACGCTCACGACGAGCTTGCCCTTCAGGGATTGAATCAAAGGATCAACGGTCATGTTCGACTCAACCTTTCTCA
>ERZ1034984.3291-NODE-3291-length-11887-cov-7.897819_pt1 | contig 11887 bp, 10 predicted proteins | sample MGYA00520589_ERZ1034984 | MGnify/ENA primary metagenome ERZ1034984 (study PRJEB33766, sample SAMN09781790) | gut metagenome | biome: gut microbiome | host: Homo sapiens | place: Madagascar | study: EMG produced TPA metagenomics assembly of the PRJNA485056 data... | reverse complement strand
ATGAAGATTTTTCACCTCAAAGAACATTTCAAACAATTCAAAACAGCTTCTTACTCCCCTAAACAAGAATCCATCAGATCTGCTATCTGTTTGCGGTCAAGATTCTGCCCGATGAAGACAATCTTGATCATACGGTCGCCATAGACCGGATCCCAATCCTTACGCAGATTCTTGTCCCTGCGCATCATCTCCTGAAGCTGATCCTCCGGCATCGTGGCGAACCACAGACCGGCGTCCTTGATGGATTTCTGCACTCCGGACTGCTCGAAGAGGTAGCACTTGTCCTTCTCGTCCGCAAAATAGCACAGCCCCTTGGCCCGGATCACGTTCTTCGGCCACTTTTTGGAGACGAGCCAGTCGAACTTGTTGATGTCCAACGGCTGACGGCGATAATAGACAAAGGTCCCGATGTTATATTCCTCGACTTCGCCACCCTCGTGATCGTGATGATGGTGATGCTCGTGCCCCTCGTGGTGATGCTCGTGGTCGTGTTCCTCGTGATGATGGTCATGTTCATCCCCGTCATGATCCTCATCGTGGTCATCGTCATCATGATCTGCTTCGTTGCCCTCTCCTTCGATGGCGTTGATCCAAGCCGCCGAAGTAGCCGTCTTATCGAAATCGAACATCCTGGTGTTCAGAAGTTTGTCAAGATCGATGTCTCCATAGTCGCACTCGAAGATCGTCACTTTCGGATTCAGAGCCTTCACTATGCTGCGGACCCTGCCAAGCTCCTCGGGCTTCACCTCGGACGCCTTGTTCAGAAGCACGATGTTGCAGAACTCGATCTGCTGGATCACAAGATTCTCAAGGTCATCCTCCTCCAGATTGTCCTTCTTGAGAGCGTCCCCGCAGGCGAACTCACTCTGCATCCTCAGAGCGTCCACAACGGTGACTATGCAATCGAGTTTCGGAATATTCGATTGGGCATATTCAGGAACAAGCTTAGGGAAGGAGCAGATGGTCTGTGCGATAGGGGCGGGCTCGCATATTCCACTCGCCTCGATGACGATGTAGTCGAACTTGCCGGAGCGGCAGAGGTCGTTCAGCTGGGCGACAAGGTCCATTTTCAGCGTGCAGCAGATGCAGCCGTTCTGGAGAGGGACAAGGCTGTCGTCCGTGGTGCCGACAACGCCGCCTTTCTGGATGAGGTCCGCGTCGATGTTCACCTCGCCTATGTCATTGACGATGACGGCGAACTTGATGCCTTTCTTGTTGGAGAGTATTCTGTTGACCAGAGTTGTCTTGCCGCTCCCGAGGTATCCCGTCAGAAGCAGCACCGGTATTTCCCTGTTTTCCACTGTTATTGTCATGGTAATGCTGTTGTTGTCATATTGTCGCAAAATTATAATATTTACTTTGGTTTAGCAAATCGGACGCTGGCTGATGAGCAGGTCTGCTTCGTGAGTGTGTTGACGGTTCTTGCGCACGAGGCGATGCTGGGGATGCTTCGTGAGTGTGTTGGCGGTTCTTGCGCACGAGGCGTGGCTTTGGGGAATGACGACGCGCGTGATGAGGCCGCTATGGCGCGCGATAAACAAGAGAATGAATTTTCCTTGGAATTTAATAGGTGATGTCAGTTGAAGTTCTTGTGCAAATGAAGATATTTTACTAAATTTGCGCTCATGCAGGTAAAAACAGTCCTGAGGTATGCTTGAAGGTATAAAGACAGATATCGAAAAGTTGATCGCGCTGTACGAAGCGGAAAGGTCTGAGCGTGAAAGGCTCCAGGCTGAGTTGGTGCGGTGTGGGGCTGAGAATGAGTCCTGTAGGAAGCGGATTGAGGATTTGGAACAACAGGTGAACAACCTTCATCTGTCCGAAGCTTTCGGAGTGGGCGGAGACAGTTCCGCCGCCAAGGAAAAGATAGAGAGACTTATCAAGGAGATTGACAAGTGCATCGCCTTGCTTGAGAATTAGGAATGGGACAGAACATCAAGATAAAGATCGCGGGCAATGAATATCCCCTCGTCGCCTCCTCTCCTGAGATGGAGCGGATGATGAGGCTTGCGGCGGACGCCATCAACCAGAAACTGGCGGCATACGACGCGAAGTACCCGAACAAGACCCTTTCCGACAAACTTTCCTTTGTGGCTCTGAACGAGGCGGTCGGAAGGTTGGCCTACCAGAAGAGAGTCGCCGACGCTGATGCCGAGGCGAAAAAACTTCAGGAGGATGTTGAGTCCTACATCAAGAATATTGAAAAAGACGGCCGTTAGTCCCACGTGCTCAAATCAACAAGTTCCACGGAACCGAGTTTGCTCGAGCCGGCCATGACGGACCAAGGTTACCTTCGGGGATTGCGCTTGTGTGCGTGACGATGGATTTCTGAACCGGTGCGGATCTCAAATCTTATTCATTAAGATTTCTGACAAGCGGCTAACGGCTTTTTTTAATGTTTCTCAGACGATCGATCAGTTTCCGTTCCGGACTGTCGGTCGTTTTTTTGCGCCGGACTGTTACGGATGACGCTGTGGATGGACAGGGGAGGACTGCCACGGTGACATATAAGGGAATATTAGAACATTTAAAATATTTATTGATATTATGTTGCAATTTTTTATAGGAGTCCTGATCGGCGCTGTAATCGCGCTGGCGGCTTACATAATCATTCAGAGAATAGTTCTGAAAGGGCAGAAGAACGAGATCATCGCCAAGGCCGAGATCGAAGCCGAGGGGATAAAGAAGGACAAGATCCATCAGGCCAGGGAGAAGTTCCTCCAGCTCAAGAGCGAGCACGAGCAGTACATCAACGAGAAGAACAGCCAGCTCAAGGACGCCGAGAACAGGATCAAGCAGAAGGAGAACTCTCTGAACCAGCAGAATTCCGAGCTTCAGAGGAAGATGCGTGACGCTGACAACGCCAAGGCGAGTTTCCAGGCCCAGCAGGAGACCCTGACCAAGAAGACTGAGGAATATGAAAGACTCAGCGCCCAGGCCAACAAGCAGCTTGAGACGATCGCCGGAATGAGCGCGCAGGAAGCCAAGAACATTCTTATTGAGAATATGAAGGCTGAGGCGAGGACCGAGGCTCAGGCCTACATCAACGACACGATGGACGAGGCTCGCCTGAACGCTTCCAAGGAGGCCAAGAGAATCGTCATCAACACCATCCAGAGAACGGCCACCGAGACCGCCATCGAGAACGCCGTGACGACATTCCCGATCGAGAACGATGAGATCAAGGGAAGGATTATCGGTCGTGAGGGACGTAATATCCGTGCCCTTGAGGCTGCCACAGGTGTCGAGATCGTGGTTGACGACACACCTGACGCCATTCTTCTTTCCGCGTTCGATCCTGTCCGCAGGGAAGTTGCCAGACTCGCCCTGCACCAGCTTGTCGTTGACGGACGAATCCACCCGGCGCGTATCGAGGAAGTTGTGACCAAGGTTCAGAAACAACTTGAGGACGAGATACTTGAGACAGGTAAGAGAACCTGCATAGACCTTGGGATCCACGGACTGAACATCGAGCTCGTGAAACTGATCGGCCGAATGAAATACCGTTCATCCTACGGTCAGAACCTGCTCCAGCACTCCCGTGAGGTCGCCAACATCTGCGCCATCATGGCAGCCGAGCTCGGTCTGAATCCTAAGCTCGCCAAGAGGGCCGGTCTCCTGCACGACATCGGTAAGGTTTCCGAGGAGGAGCCGGAGCTTCCACACGCATTGCTTGGTATGAAACTGGCCGAGCAGTACAAGGAAAAGCCTGAGATCTGCAACGCCATCGGCGCGCACCACGAAGAGATCGAGATGACATCGATCATCTCTCCTATCGTAATGATCGGTGATGCGATTTCCGGTGCCCGTCCTGGAGCCCGTCGTGAGGTCATCGAGTCTTACATCAAGAGGCTCAAGGGAATGGAAGACCTTGCCGCCGCCTATCCGGGAGTCACAAAGAGCTACGCCATCCAGGCCGGCCGCGAGCTCCGCGTCATTGTTGGCGCCGAGGAGGTCAGCGATGACCAGGCCGGAAGACTCTCCGCTGACATCGCCCAGAAGATCCAGGAGGAGATGACTTATCCGGGACAGGTCAAGATCACTGTGATCAGAGAGACCCGTTCCGTAGCCTACGCTAAATAACATTCTGAATATAACGGCAAATGTTTTGACGCTATGACACATACTTTCAAAAAAGCTGTGGCGTTGGTGGCTGCACTCCTTATCGGGAGTGTGGCCTCTTTCGCGCAAGCCCCGGAGGCCACCGCCAAGTGGTCGGTTTCCAGCAAGGTGGTTTCAGAGAATGTCTATGAACTGACATTCAAGGCCAGCATTGTGGATGGATGGCACATCTACACTGTGGATCATGCCTACAATCCTATTTCCATCGAATTCGCCTCCGATCAAGGATATTCATTGGTCGGTGGTCTCAATCAGGTGACAAAACCGTCTGATTTCCAAGGAGAAAAAGTTTTCTTTGATTCTGTGACACTCACTCAAAGGGTCAAACTGACCGGCAGTGAGGCCACGGTCACAGGTGAAGTCTCATGGAGCGGATGCAACGACAGGTTCTGCGCGGCTCCGGAATCATGGGAATTCTCCGTTCCGCTTGCTGCGGCTGTACCTGCGGCGAGTGCGTCTTCGGATGACGTTACCATTGACACTAAGTCGGAAGAGGCCTCTTCATCGCTTGAGGCCGGTATCGCATCCGGTGATAATAGCGATAACGAAGGGTCTCTGTGGGCTTTGATCATCGAAGCCATCCTGTGGGGATTCGCCATGCTGATGACCCCATGTGTGTTCCCGATGGTGCCGATGACGGTGTCGTTCTTCATGAAACAGTCCTCGACCGCCGCTGAAGGCCGCTTCAAGGCTTTCATCTACGGTCTCTTCATTGTCCTTTTGTACACTGTTCCGATCAGTGTGATCATCGGCCTGACATGGATAATCGGAGGGAATACGGTCACCGCCGACATATTCAACTGGCTTGCGACACACTGGCTGCCGAACCTGATATTCTTCATCGTGTTCATGATTTTCGCGGCATCCTTCTTCGGCGCCTTCGAGATAGAGCTCCCGTCCAGCCTTGCCAACAAGAGTGACGCGAAGTCCAGCGGCAAAGGACTCGGCGGCATATTCTTCATGGCTCTGACCCTTGTGCTGGTGTCATTCTCATGCACCGGTCCTATTGTCGGCACGGTGCTGATCAAATCAACTCAGGGAGAGTTCTGGACTCCGATGGTCACGATGCTCGCCTTCTCCGTCGCCTTCGCCTTGCCGTTCACGATCCTGGCGATGTTCCCGTCGCTGCTGAAAAAGATGAAAGGCAAGTCCGGCTCTTGGCTCAACAGTGTCAAGGTCGTGCTCGGCTTCATCGAGGTAGCGCTTGGCTTCAAGTTCCTCAGCGTCGCTGACCAGACCTACCACTGGGGACTGCTTGACAGGGAAGTATATTTAGGAATATGGATCGTCACGTTCTCGCTTCTCGGATTTTACCTTCTTGGCAAGCTACGTTTCAAGAATGACGATCCTGTGGAGCATGTCTCTGTGCCGAGGCTTGGCCTTGCGATCGCCGTCTTCACATTCGTGGTCTATATGATTCCGGGAATGTGGGGCGCTCCGCTGAAGGCTCTGTCCGGCTACCTTCCTCCGCTTGAGACTCAGGATTTTGTGGTTTACAATTATGCGGACACTCCGGTGGGAACGGTCACTTCGACAGGCTCGGTGACCATCGAAGCGGCCGAAGAAACCAGCACATCGACAAGCTCAGTGACCGGTGTCTTCACCTACGGCCAGAAGTACGACCTTAAGATGCCGCTCGGTCTGACCGGCTACTTCACCCTGGAGGAAGGCCTCGCCGCCGCTAAGGCCCAGGGCAAACCCGTCTTCGTTGACATCACCGGCCACGGCTGCGTCAACTGCCGCGAGATGGAACAGCGCGTCTGGAGCGATCCGAGAGTCCTGAATATTCTCAGGAATGAATATGTCCTTGTGGCTCTTTATGTGGATGACAAGACCAAACTCGATGAGGCGGAATGGCTGACCACTCCGGATGGCAAGACCTTGAAGGAGATCGGTCGTGTGAACTCTTACATAGCCCGTACACGGTTCGGAGTAAACGCCCAGCCGAACTATGCCCTTCTTGACGCCGAAGGCAACCAGCTTGCCCCGGTCCGTGGCTATAATCTTTCCGTTGATGGTTTCATAGCCTTCCTCAACTCCGGCCTGAAAAAATAGCCGTGGCACTTAATGTGCTGTAAATGAATATAAAGACCGAAGTCCTGATGCCGTTACCAGCGTCAGGACTTTGGTCTTTTAATTGATCATGAGCCGCTTATCCGCCACGTATATTCATTGGTTCAGAAAGATGTTCGCTTTCCGGACAAAATTCGTTATATTTGCGGCAATGTGACCGGCGCCGCGGATCTTGCCAGGAAGATTCTGGCCAAGTACCCTGCAAACACCGATGCGAAAGCGATTCTGGACAAATGTGTCGCGATGGAACGGAAGGATTACACCGATGCCGTTGCCAGCCAAAGCGTCGCCAGTCTCGATGCGTTCATGAAGAAATATCCGGATTCCGCGTTCCGGGAGGATGTGGCCGACAGGATCGATGATCTTCCTCTCTGGCTGAAAGCCAAAGGCCAGAATACGATAGATTCCTACAAGCGGTATCTCGCCGAGTCCGAGCACCGGATCTACAAACAGGAGGCCGATGACGCCATCGCCGACCTGTCAACCTCGCAGGCTTATTTCAACGCCCTCCGTGTCAACACCATCGACGCGCTGAAGCAATTCCGCAAGGATTATCCTGCCAGTTCCTATGACAAGCGCGCCTCCAGCAAGATCGCCCGCCTGATGGCGGACAAGTTCACGTCTGAATCCTCCTACGCGGACAAAAGAATGGCCATGGAATATGCCGCTGATGACGAGACAATCAGGTATGTGAGCGACAAATACGCCACCGCCACCCGGAATAATGAAGCATATTCCTCGGTTTACAAGAGATCGGCATCACAAAGTAGGTCGTCAGATGCATCATCCCGCGGAAGTTATAGGTCCAGCCAATCTTGCATACGCTTTGGATTAACTTTGTCAGCGGATGTTGGATATTCTTATGACACTGGTTATGAGGCATATCCTTTCTCAATAGCTGCAGGTGGGATGATAAGGTTCGGAGACCAGAGACATCCGTTGAATCTTATTATCGGAGCCAAGGCTCTGATGGCCTACACAAAAATAAGATATGATGATTCTTCCTATGGCTCAAAGGAAAGCCTGACCGTAAATGAGATGGTGATTCCGGTGGATTTGAACTGGAATGTCATCACTTCCGAATATACGTCAATGTATGTTGGTGTTGGCTGCCAATATGGTTTTCAGACATCACGTGCCATTAAAGCGTCATACGGTTTCGCATGGGCCAAAGGTGACTGGCACTGTTACTATATTCATTATATTAAAGGTATGTTCAAAGGATTCGATAAAATCTCTCCATTCCTTGGCATGAGCTACACTTATTATTTCTAGTCCGCCATTCATTCAGGGAACGTTTGAAATTCTATGACATGGACATATTGAGGGATTTCATAAAGTACGCCAGTGACTCTTCCCTGCGTGAGCGGGAACGTACCATGTTTCCGGCCGAATCTTTCGTCTCCGGCAGGAAGACCGGCGTTGTGGTCTGGAATATTTCCGAGGACACTCCTTTGGAATTCAAGGTTTCTGTCCCGGCCAGAAAGTTGGTTTTGGCTCAATCGCCGGAAGACACCGCTCTGTCATCCATGTCTGACGGGTATGTTCTGGCACCTCAAAGCATCGCCCTCCTTGTGTTTGAATAGTCTTATTTTGAAAATTATCTGAAAAACGAAGAAGCCGACCGATGAAATGGCCGGCTTCTCTATTTAGAGTCTTTCTATTACCTCTTTGAGGTGACGTCAGCCTCGTACTTCTCGACGGAAGCGATGAAGTCCTGGCCTACAGGAACACCGTTCTTGAGGTTGAAGTAGTCGTAAACGGCTCCGAACGGAAGTGACTTGGCCTCTTCCAGAAGGGCGAGACGCTGGAAGTACTTGCCGTTGTCCTCGTACTTGCGGAGGGTCTCAAGCGGCTCAAGGAAGGCCTGAAGCATACACTTCTGGGTCGAGCGGGTGCCGATGATGTAGGCTCCGATGCGGTTGATCGATGCGTCGAAGTAGTCAAGACCGATGTGTGTGCGGTCGAGGGCACCTGCGCGGACAACCTCCTTGAACAGGTCGAGGGTCTGGTCGTTCATCGTGACAACGTGGTCGGAATCCCAACGTATAGGACGGCTAGTGTGGAGCATCAGCTCAGGCACGAAGAGAAGGAGGGAAGCGACCATATCGCTGATGTTCTCGGTCTGCTCGTAGTGGCCTGTGTCAAGGGTGTACATAAGCTTGCGGGTCGAGCAGTAGCCGGTCACGAAGTCGTGTGAGCCGACGGTGTAGCTCTCAAGGCCGATTCCGAAGAGCTTAGCCTCAAGGCAGGTCTTCATTCCCGGCAGATCCTCGGCGAGAATCTCGTCCAGGGACTGCGCCATAATCTCACGGTAGCGGAGACGCTCCACGGTCTGGTCCTTCGATCCGTCGTGAACCCAGATGTTCATTATACAAGGGTCGCCCTGGAACTTGCCCATCGCGTCGGCCACCCTGCGGCAACGCTTTGTGTGCTCGATCCAGAAGTCACGGATGGACTTGTCCGGGTTGGCGAGTGAGAGGTCACCGCTCTTAGGATGCGAGAAGGATGTGGAGTTGAAGTCGAGCTTCATCCCGTTCTCCTTACCCCATTCCATCCAACTTTGGAAGTGAGCCGGCTCAACCTCGTCACGGTCAATGTGCTTGCCCTGGAAATCACCGTAGATCTCGTGCAGGTTCAGACGCTGTGTTCCACCGAGGAGGCTCTTCACGAACTTGATGTCGCTGCGGAGCTCGTCGATGTTGCGGGCGCGGCCAGGGTAGTTGCCGGTCGCCTGGATTCCGCCTGTGAGGGCGGTGTCGTTCTCGAAGCCCATCACGTCGTCAGCCTGCCAGCACTGGAGGGAGATCGGGGTCTTCTCAAGAAGCTCTATCGCTTTGTCTGTGTCCACGCCGATGGCGGCGTAACGCTCTTTGGCCATCTCATAGGCCTTGGTTATCAGATTCTCGTTCATATTATTTTTAGTTTATGATTTGTTATATTCTCAAAATTGATTCCGGAACAGTCCGCTCTTTGTCGTTGAGGACTAACTCCTTGGCTCGTAGGTGATTGTCTGGATGGAGTTTCCGATGATGCGGCGCAAATCCCAACGGTCTCCCACAAGGCCGGCCACCTTGGCCTGGAGCATAATGTTGCCGATCGCCGTGCCCTCCATCGGACCTGCGATGACAGGGATTCCGAGTGTGTCGGCCGTCAGCTGGCACATAAGTTTGTTGGCCGATCCGCCACCGATCACGTGGAGTTTCTCGATCTTGAATGACGCGAATCCCTGAAGCATCCCGATGACTTCCTTGTACCTCTTGGTGAGGCTGTGATAGATGCAGCTGATCATCTCACCATCATTCTCCGGAACCCTCTGGCCTGACTCCTGAAGGGCTGCCTTGATCTCGGCGTACATATCCTTCGGAGCGGCGAAACGTGGATCGTCCGGGTTGATCGTGGACGGGAAGTCGATGGCCTCGCGGGCCATAGCCTCCATCTGGGCGTATGAATATTCCCGGCCTTCCGCCTCCCAGGTCTTGCGGCTCTGCTCCAGCAGCCACATTCCCGTGATATTCTTGAGGAATCTGGTCGTGCCTTCTATTCCACCCTCGTTCGTGAGGTTATATTCATAAGACTTTTCATCGATGATCGGGGTCTTGGACTCGATGCCCATCAGGCTCCAGGTGCCGCTGCTGAGGTAGGCGAAGTTCTCGCCGTACGCAGGTACGGCGGCGATGGCGGATGCTGTGTCGTGTCCGGCTACGGCGATCACAGGAACCGCCTCCATTCCGGTCTCCTCGCAAAGTTCCTTTTTGAGCACACCGACCTTAGTACCCGGCTGGGTGATGTCAAGCAGTAGGGAAGGGTTGATTCCGAGACGCTCAAGCAGGTCTCTCTGGAAGTCCCTTGTGCGCGGGTTGATGAGGCCCGATGTGGACGCGTCGGTATATTCGCAGACCATCTCTCCGGTCAGCATATACGCCAGCAGGTCAGGCATAAAGAGGATCTTGTCGGTCTGAGGCAGCCTTGAACCGGCTTCCTTGCTTTGCGCGTAGAGCTGGAAGATGGTGTTGAAGTTCATTATCTGGACTCCGGTGACGGAGTAGAGCTCCTCGCGGGGGATGATTTCAAAGACCTCCTCAGGGATTCCGTCGGTGTAAGGATCCCTGTAAGCCCTTGGCATTCCGATGATTCCGCCGTCCTTGCCGATGTGGCCGAAATCCACGCCCCAGGTGTCGATACCGATCGATTCGATCTTCACGCCCATTCCGGCGACCTTTTTCAGAGCCGCTTTGAAGTGGTCGAAGAGGGAATTGATGTCCCAGTAATATTTTCCGTCTATCTCCTTGACGGCGTTCGGGAATCTATAGACTTCCTCTGAGGTAAGCTTATCGTTTTCGACAGTTCCGATGATGGCTCTGCCGCTCGTGGCTCCGAGATCAAATGCTAGAAATTTCATAAATTACGTGGCTTTTTTGTGCTTTACAAATTTTGTTTTTTTTCGCTGTTTTACCGCTGAATATTTTGATATTATAACTTGGAAATTTGATTGGGAATTATTTTTTGCTATATTTGTGACGCACAATTAGTAACAAAAGGTCTGCAAACTATGGCTTCGGTTCATCTCAAATATTTGGCGGTTAATCCTGTTGACCTCAAGTGGGGGACTGCCGTCAACTCGGTGGGTTTTCAGGAGATCGCTCCCGGAATGGACTATCCGCCTCGCAACCATCCGTCGCGCTATGTGTTTTCCGTCGCCAGCGGAAGGATTCTCCAGGAATATCAGCTCCTTTACATAACAGAAGGCAAGGGCCGGTTTTCCTGCGAGACCTTGGGACGGTCGAAGTCAATCCCGGTCAAAGGCGGGATGATGTTCCTGCTTTTCCCGGGCGAGTGGCATTCCTACTATCCTGACAAATCGACGGGGTGGAAGGAATATTGGATCGGCTTCAACGGGGAGTTCATCGACAATCTGATCAGGCAGGGCTTTTTCTCGAAGGACAGACCGCTGTTCAAGGTGAATATCCACGTGGACATAGTGAACCTCTACACTTCCGCGATCAACGCCGCCGTGGCTCAGGAGTCTGGTTTCCAGCAGGTTCTGGCCGGCATAGTGGACCGACTGCTCAGCCTCGCGTATTTCTACGACAGGAACTCGCAGTTCCAGGAGTCGGACACGGCGAACAAGATCAGTCAGGCGAAGGTGATGATCCACAGCCATTATATGACGATCTCTCCGGAGGAGGTGGCGGCGAAGCTGTGCCTGAGCTATTCCTCTTTCCGCAAGACTTTCAAGGAATATACCGGGTTCTCGCCGGCGAGGTTCATCAACGAGGTGCGGATGAGCAAGGCCAAGGAGCTGCTGACCAACACGACGATGAGCATCAAGGAGGTGGCCTACAATGTTGGCTACAACAATCATGACTATTTCTTCACCGCCTTCCGCCATATGACCGGCCAGACCCCCGCCGAATATCGCAACGCCACCCAGGTCGCCAAGTTGTAGGCTGTCCGGTCTTACGCATCTGTCTGAAACAGGTATGGTCCCTGAAAAATACCGGCCACATCCTTTGTCCGGCAATTATAGAGGTACGCTTGAATGTCATATTGAGAATGACTTCCTGTTGATATGGGTTGATGAAAGTGAACAAATCATCAAACTCGTCCGTCTTGGAAGCAATTCGGAACTTTTCGGATAATAATCACATCCGGAATCTCCTGTCTTTTTTTATAAAGGATACTATATAGT
>ERZ1034984.3287-NODE-3287-length-11895-cov-7.941892_pt1 | contig 11895 bp, 12 predicted proteins | sample MGYA00520589_ERZ1034984 | MGnify/ENA primary metagenome ERZ1034984 (study PRJEB33766, sample SAMN09781790) | gut metagenome | biome: gut microbiome | host: Homo sapiens | place: Madagascar | study: EMG produced TPA metagenomics assembly of the PRJNA485056 data... | reverse complement strand
GCAGGGTGTCACCTTTGGCGGCGAAGCAGGCGGTCCAGTCCAGCAGGTATTCGCTGCGGTCAAGGTAGTTGCGCGGGTCACCCTGGGACATGATGCTGCCAGCGCGCTGGGCGTAGCGGTAGCCGCGGAAGTTCAGGCAGGCGATCTTTTCGCACTGGTCGATGAGATGCGGCAGCAAAAACATATCCTCATACCGCTTGCCCGCGGCGTAGCGCAATGTCCGGAACAGCCCGCCCTTATACAGTTTGTTCCACGCCACCACATAGTAGGTGCAGGCATCGCCGCTGGTAAAGTATTTTTGCCAGAACTGCGGCGGCGTCAGCGTTTCTTCCGGTCGGCCCACCGGGTTCTGTCCCTGCAGGGGGCGGTCGTTTTCGTCGGTGCAAAGGTAGTCAAAAAGGACGATGTCCGCGCCTGCATTCTGCTGGGCCGTCAGTGCCCGTTCCAGTGTCTGCGGTTCTAGTTTATCATCGCTGTCCACAAAGGCGATAAACTCACCGCCAGCAATATCCAATCCGCTGTTGCGCGCGGCGGAAAGGCCGCCGTTCGGCCGGTGGATGACCTTGATGCGGGCATCCTTTTTGGCCCAGGCATCGCAGAGGGCCGGGCAGTTGTCCGGGCTGCCGTCATCCACTAGGATGATCTCCAGATCGGCATAGGTCTGCCCTGCCACACTGGCTACGCAGGCGTCCAGGTAGCGCTCGACTTTATACACCGGGATGATCACGCTGATCGTTGGCATGGCAATCCTTTCTTTTTGGGAGAGAGGTGATTATTGAGCAGCAGGCTGCTGTTCCAGCTTGATGCGGGCTTCTTCCAGCAGGGCGCGGACTTTGGGTTTCCAGATATAGTGGCGGAATACACGGGTCATAAAGAACCAGAACTTGTTTTCCACCTCGCACCACAAGCGCAGTGGCAGGGGTTCGCAGCTATAGTTGACCAGGCGGCAAAGACGGCCTGCGTGATAGCTGCGAAAGCGCGGCATAAAAATTTGCGCTTCTTCAGCCAGCGCCGGGTCTTTGCGTGCATTATAAAGTTCGGTGTACTCGTAGATCATACGCACCAAACTGCTTGGGAACAGGCTTTTGTCTACACGCCGCAACTCGTAGATCATAAAGCAGTTCAGCATAAAATTCTGGTACTGGCTACGAAGATGGAACGTACTGTTTTCGGTTTGGCGATAATTAAACATGCAGTCAGGCAAGTAATAAATACCACCATAAGGCAAAAACTGCGCCGTCAGCAAGTTATCATCAATAGTCACACCGCTGGCAAATGGGTCAATGCCTTGCAGCCGCAGATTACGGAACATCAGGGCATTGGTGTGGATATACAAAAAACTCCAATACTCTTTGGCTGTTAAGCTACATTCCCGGATGGGCTTTTCGATAGGCTTGGTCTTTCCGGTGCTTTGCCAGTAATAACAGCCATTGTGGCCGCAGGCAATGTAGGTGTGGGCAGTGTCGGCGTCCAAGATGTCCGCCTGCTTTTGCAGTTTGTGAACATCGGTGTAAAAATCGTCACCGTCAAGGTAGCAGATGTACTCACCGCGCGCCTCGCTAAAAAGGCGTCCGCGAATTGCGTTCAGACGTTTGATGCGCACATCCGGGGGGCGTTTTTCTCCGGGGACAAAGTCCATCACAAATACACGTATGATATTCGGATATTTCTGCTCCCACACACGCAGTTTTTTCACTGTATCGTCTGTAGAGCCATCATCTGCACAAAGTACCTCAATGGGAAAGTTCGTCTCCTGGTGCAGCACACTTTCCAGTGTTTCATCCACGTAAGGCGCCAAATTATAAAAGGAGATCAGGATGCTGACCTTGGGCTGTGCCATGCGGTTTCCTCCTGTTTAAAAATCCTTTGCAAAGCTCAAATTCAGGGCATGGCGGCTGCCGTACCCCTCTTTGCTTTCCACCAGGCCAAAGTTCAGCACTTTGCCGTGATCCTCGGTGGAGATGCCCCAGGAAAGTGCCTTGCAGCTCCTGGCTGCACCCACACAAAGCATCTGGTAGTACAAAAATGCCGCCGGGCTGTAGCTGCGGATGCTTAAATCAGCCGCCAGATACTGCGTGTGCAGCACATTGGCCTGTTCAAAATAAAAGGTCATGCCGCCAGCTGTCATTGCGTCGCCGTCAAACACACCATAATAGTCGGTAACATCCGGCAGCCGATGGATTTTAAACTCCCACAGTTCCTCTGCGGTATGGACAGGCTCTACATGAAACTTTTGCAAGTTCTGCCGCAGCAGTGCGTGAAAAGTTTCCACCTCGCCTCGGGTAGTCAGGGGGCGGAACGTCAGTTCATGTTTCAGCGCCTTTTTTACATCCTGCTTTTTATTCTGGCGGAAAGACGCCAGCAGCGTTTCGGGTGCTTTTCCTTCCAGCGGCACCCAAGTGCTCAACTCGGTAAACTGGGTATAGCCCCTGTATGTGAAAGCGTAGACAAGCGCTTCATTTTCCACTTTTTCAAACAGGTCCGGCGTCAGGTGGAACTCAGCGCGCACATAGCGGGGGGCAAGGTACGCTTCGACCGCTTCTAAAATACCAATGGCTTTGGCAGCAGAATTGTAGGTGCTGCGCAGCACCAGCCCACCGTAGGTGCTGCCCGGGTGGGAGCGAAACACCTTGCGTCCATCTTCCCTCTGCTGTGCAGCCCCCGGCACTACCGCGCCCAGACCGCCATGCTCGTTATACACCATGAGCGAAGCGTCCTCAAACCGCCCTGCCGGGTGGTAGTTTAAAAAGTTGCGGGTCTGCAAAAAAGTACCGTTGCCGCTTTCCTGCATCACAAAGCGATCCCAGGCAGCTTCCTGGTCCGCGGTATAGGGCTGCACTATCCACTGCATTGTTTAGTCCAGATCCTTTCCTTTGATTGCATTCAAAAATTCATCATAATCGCGGATGTAATCCTCCGCCTCATAAAAGGAATCTGCCGCCACGCACAGCACAGAGTTATCCTGTTCCCAGAACATTTCACGCCACATATAGTGCTCTACTATCAGCCCGATCGTCGGGTCATCCAGCATCACATCGGTTTTTTCGCGGCCATTGTCCAGGCGGATGCGGATCTTACCATAAGGGCACCACAGGACCTGGCGCAGCTTTTTGTGGGCGTGGCCGCCGCGCTGGACACCTGCGGGGACGCCGTGGATGTAATAGATGCGCTTGATGGCAAAGGGTACATCGTGCTCGGCCTCAAAGACCGAGAGGGTGCCCATGCCCTCGGCGGTGACGCTTTTTATGCGGATCGTTTGAATAATCATCGTTGTATCTGCCTTTCTTGTGGCATGTTAATCGGACAGTTTGACAACAGCCGCGCCATCCACCATGGCAATGCAGCCGCTGGCGGGGTAGCTGGGCATGGCCTGCACAGTTGGATTTTCGGCCCAGGCGTCCAGCTCGGCCTGAATGTTTACGACCCTGGCACCGCTGCCCATGATGTTGGCAAACCACCATTTGATAGTGCCATCGTAGGTGATGGCCGAGCCGGAAAGCCCGGTGTCGCCCTCCTCATACTGGCGGATCAGGTCGTTGTGGTAGGTGAAATTTGAGTCGGTGAAGTCGCCCGAGAACACCACGGAGGTCTCCCCCTCCACATAGCCGGGCAGGTCCTGCACTTTGGCCATGATGGTATACACCTGGCCGCGTGTGTTCTCGTAGACCAGCTTGCGGTAGGTGTAGGCACCGTTGGCGTAGATCACATTTTCCAGCGTGAGGAACGCGCACAGCACACAGGCCAGCCAGGCGGCACTGCGCGGGGCGGTGTCCGTTTCGGTCAGCAGCAGCACCAGCGCATACACCAGGTACACCGGGTAGAGCATCAGCAGCGCGGGGGCCTGCTCGGACAGCAGGAAAACCACATTCAGCCCCAGCGGCAGAAGCACCAGCAGAATGGCCGTCTGCGCCAAAACGCGGCGCGGTTTGCGGCGCAAAGCCAGCACCAGGCAGGCCAGCGCCAGCAGCAAGCAGAGGGCCGTTGCCAGCCGCATGCCGCGGTTATTCCAGACATCGTAGCCCAACAGTGTGGTAAACACCTGTTTATAGGCCCCCGGCAGACGGGAAAGCCAGACCGCTGGGCCACTGCGGCCCATCTGCTGCAAGCCATTGTAGCTGTCGACGAGTGTAAGGTGCTTGTAAGCCAGCACAGCTTTCATCGACACAGCGTAGAGGATGCCACCCAGCAGCAAAGCTGCCACGGCGGTAAAGCCCCGGCGCAGGTAGTCGGCCCAGGGCAGGTCACGGGTCAGGCAGTCCCGCAGCAGGCAGAGCAGAAACAGGCCGATGGCAAACTCAATATACCCCTGATACAGTCCCATGGACAGGCAGAGACACCCGCCGCAGAGCACCACCCCAAGCCAGGGGCGGCGGCAGCAACGCACGGCGTAAACACCCAGGAATGCCAGGAACATGGCGCAGGTGAAGGGATCACTTTTATCGTTGTAGGTAGCGTTCAGCAGGGTGATGCTGATGGCCGTGCCAAGCACCGCCGCAAAAGCCATGGTTGCCTTACGGCGCAGCTTCAGCAGGTCGGAGACAAGATACACCGACAGTGCCGTCCACAGCACGCTGAACATGCCTGTAAGCCAGGGCATGCTGATTTTGCCGCGCAAAAAGCGGTAATACGGCAGCTGCACCCAACGCCCCAGTTGCAGCATAACAACATCGGCATCGAAAAACAAGATCGTGCCGTCATGGCTGGGGAACAGATTGAACCAAGCAAAGCCGTGGGCAAGCAGCATGCACAGGGCCGTGGCCGCAAAGCAGAGCTTCAGCCGAGGCCAGTCAAAGGCCTTGACCCGGCGCAGCAGGGCATCTTCTCCGCGCTGCAAAGTTGTCATGCGTGTGTTTCCTCCTCGGCATAGGCGTAGATTTTTTTCAGTTCGGCAAGGTCGCCGTTGACGGGCGGCTGCCAGCTGCGCTGCGCCTTTTTAAAGGCACAGTTCTGCGGCACCACCAGCCGCCCCACCAGCCCGCGCACCAGGCGGGACTTGCGGCGGTCGTTGTGGTAATACTCCCAGGCAAGGCGCACCAGGCGGTCTTTGGGGTAAAGTTCGCGCAGCAGGGTAAGCATGGCGCGCCAGTCGCGCAGCATACGGGCTTCGCTGGCGGCAGTCTTATCCGTAGAAACGCCCGTACCCATCTCGTACCAGGTAATAAGGCGGTCATAGTGGACGATGGGAATTTTTTCCACCGTGAACAGCCGGGCCGAGAAATCCTCGGCCAGCAGCACCCGGTCCTGCATTTTCGTCAGGGTGTTTTCGAGTAGTTCCCGCTCATAAAACAACGCTGCACCGCAGATGCCGTCGTCATACAGCAGCATATTGCGCTTGGCGCGCGCAGCATCATAGCGGCCCGGCTGGTAGGGCGTTTTGTCAAAAGGGGTATCCCCCGGCAACTGGCAGGGGGTGCCTGCCTTTTCGCAATAGGCAGCCAGCCCGCCAAAGCCCACGCGGGGTTCATCGCGTTGCAAAGTTTCCAGCAGCCAACGCAGGGTATCTGCATCGTACAGGTAGTCCCCCGGCGAGGGGGCAAACACCCAGCGGCCGGTCGATCTGCGCAGACCACCCAGCAGATTTTTCACTGTACCGCCGTTTTTTTCTGCTTTTACAAAAGCAGCCGGATGGATGCCGTGGGCTTCCAGATAGGCTTTTGTTTCCGCAAAATAATCCTGCTCGGACCCATCATCCGCCACAACGACTTCAAAATCCCGCGTTGTCTGCATGGCGAGAGATGCCAGCGTGCGGCGCAGGGCGGCAAAGTCCGGGCGGTATTGCAGTATGATCACCGTCAGCAGCGGCATGGCTGTTTCCTCGCTTTTCTTTCTAAATTTGGCGTATCAGCGGCAAAAGGTCAAGTCTCCATCCGCCCCATCTTGCCGTGCCAGAAGTCCACCGCACCGCGGTAGGCACCGTAGCTGCGGCCTTTTTTGCGGCCAAGCGCCTTGGTCAAGGCATAGCGGGCCGCGCCGGTAAGCAGGGGCAGCACGGTCTTACATTTGGCGTAGGCACGGCTTTTTCCCTTGCAGGTCAGATACAGCGTGTTGCGGGTGATGTAGTACACCGACAGCATGCCCCCTGCGCTGCCGCCCGCCTTGTGCCAGAGTCTGGCATCGGGCAAAAACCACAGCGGCACGCCCGCCTGGGCCAGACGGATGCAGTAATCCACATCCTCACAGTACATAAACAGCGTTTCATCGAGATATCCAACGCGTTCGATCACGCTGCGCGGCAGCAAAACGCAGCAGAACGTGATAAAGCTCACCTGCTGTTTTTCGCCAAAGGCGGGGCCATCCTTGGCGTGGCCGCCCAGATGTTTGACCTTGCCGGTGGCAGGGTCCAGCGTGCCGCCCGCGAACCAGATCGCATCCGGCGGATCCATAAACAGCATTTTGGGGCAGCTGACGGCACCGTCCGGGGTCTCGCGCAGCAGGGTCTCCAGCATATCCGGGGCAACGGCGGTGTCATTGTTCAAAAGCAGCACAAAGTCGCAGCCATCGGCCAGCGCGCGGCGTATGCCGACGTTGTTGACGGCAGCAAACCCCAGATTTTGCTGCTGGGGCAAAAACACCGTATTGGCGGGCAGTTTATCCCGCAGCTGCGCGACGGAGTCATTGGGCGAAGCATCGTCCAGCAGGATAATTTCAAAGTCCGTAAACGTCTGCTTTTGCAGGCTGTCCAGGCAAACCAGCGTATCCTGCCAGCCGTTGTAGTTGGAGATCACGATTCCTACCTTGGGCATGGTCACTCCTTAAAGCTGTTGACGGCGTCGATGACGGCGGTGACCTGTTCGTCGGTCATGCCGTAGTACATGGGCAGGCTCAGCTCGGTGGCGGAGATCTCTTCGGCCAGCGGCAGCGCACCGGCGGGGATGCCCAGTTCTTTGTACGCGCCCTGCAAATGAATGGGTGTGGGGTAGTGTTTGTTGGTGCCGATGCCCTGCGCGTTGAGGTGTTTTTCCAGTGCATCGCGGTTTTTGCAGCGCACGGCAAAGATGTGGAACACATGCTCGCAGCCCGGCATCACGGTGGGCAGGGTCACGGCAGGGTTGGTGATCCCGGCAAAATAGCGCGCAGCAATAGCGCGGCGCTGGGCGTTCATCGCGTCCAGATGGGGCAGCTTGGCGGCCAGGAACGCGGCCTGCATCTCGTCCAGGCGGGAGTTCTGGCCCTTATAAATGTGATGGTACTTGTAATCGCTGCCGTAGTTGCCCAGGGCGCGGACCTGCTCGGCCAGGGCGGGGTCGTTGGTGGTCACACAGCCAGCGTCGCCCAGGGCGCCCAGGTTTTTGCCGGGGTAAAAGCTGAACCCGGCGGCATCGCCCAGGCTGCCCGCGCGGCGGCCCTTGTAGGTAGCGCCGTGGGCCTGCGCAGCATCCTCGACGACCTTTAAGCCGTGGGCATGGGCGATTGCAAGGATCGGGTCCATATCGGCACACTGGCCGTAGAGGTGTACAGCCATGATGGCTTTGGTTTTCTCGGTGATGGCCGCTTCGATGCGGGCGGGGTCGATGTTATAGCTGGCCAGCAGCGGTTCAACAAACACCGGCGTTGCCCCGGCGTAGGAGATGGCCAGCACGGTGGCGATAAAGGTGTTGGACGGCACGATGACCTCGTCCCCGGGGCCGATGCCCAGCGCCTTTAAAATAAGTACCAGGGCATCCAGGCCGTTGCCGCAGCCGACGCAGTATTTGGCGCCGCAATAATCGGCAAACGCGGTCTCAAAGGCGGCATCCTCTTTGCCCTCGATATACCAGCTGTTGTCCAGCACGCGGGCAAAGGCAGCGCGCAGGTCGGCATCCAGTTCCCGCTCCATGGGGCGGAAGGAAACAAAAGGCACGGTGATCGGCTGTGCAGCCATAATAAAACGCCTCACTTCGTCAAATTTATAGTACAGCGCCCGGCAAAAGGCGCACAGAACCTACTATATCGTCTTATTATACAACGAAATACGGTTTTTCGCAACTAAAAAAAGGCTTCCCGGCAGTGGGAAGCCTTGGGCATGTGGTCAGCGCGGGGCGCGGGTAGCGCAGGCAGGGCCGCAGCTGCACGTGTCCACGCTGACATGGCTGGCACAGCAGCAGTGCCCTTGCTGATGGCGGCAGCCGCGGTCGTCGCAGGCGATCTCGGTCTCAGGGCTTGCGGGCTGGTTGTCGGTGGCAACGTTCCCGTAGCCCTCGCTGTTGCGGTAGCTGCTGCACACGGCGTCAGTCTCGCCGGTGTGGCGGACCTGAATGTCGTTCAGACAGCAGCAGCCAGCCTTGTTGTGGCAGCAATCATACTGTGCACAATCCAGATAAGACATACAAAACACCTCCGCCCGTAGTATGCCCGGCGTACGGGGGTGTTATGCGTTTAAAAATCACGCATTCAGGATAGTTTTGAACAGGTCCGCCAACTTTTACGGATACAGCGTCGCCAGACTGCCGTGACCCATGTTGTCAAATTTTGTAAAGGCAGCAGCCGGGCAATGGGGCTTTACATATTGGCTTTGGCGGTCTCATGTGCCCTATAGGCAAAAGCAAGCTCACGAACGGTAACGATAGCGAGGGCAACCAGCAAGAAGATTCCTGCTGTTATAGCGGTGTCTTTTGCTGTGTCTTCCATGCTGCTCTGGGCAGCCTCGCTCGCAGGGGAGACTACCGTAATGGTGGCATAGTTGGTAGCAGAAGTTACTGCATCGATGCCGGCATTCACGAGACTTGCGCAGCCTTCTTTAGCATCAGAAGCGTTATCGGCAGTTACAGTGACTTGAATGGTCTGTGTGCCATCAGGAACCGTGACATCCACATTGCTTACGGCAAACTTATCGGAAACAGGTGTCATGATGGAGTCACTGTTGACAATTTGGGAGAAAGACTTTGCCAACATACTTAGGGTAGAAGTTTCGTAAATGTCGTTGCTTCCGGAATACTGCTCACGATTTAAATCCACAAATAGCAGTGCAGAGGAAGTGTATGCTTCGGAAGCATCATGTTTTGCTTTCAGGTAGCCGAGCACACTGCCAGCCAGAACGAAAATCAGCAGTAGAACGATATAGCGCTTTAAAATTGACACGCCCTTTTTGCAAAGGTCGATAATATCGTAAATGTCCATTTCATCATCGTCATTGCATTCATAACGGACATAGACATACTCGCGGTTGTCAGCCTTTTCCAAGGCTGTGCCATTATGATTTTGTTCCTTTTCCATACGATTTCCTTTCTGACGGTTTCCTTTTTGTGTCTGCATTACGCATATAAATTATATAATAGCATATCTTTGAGCAAAAAGCAAATGAATAAAAAGTTGGGGTAAGGCATAGGAATGGACAAACCTGAAATGGGAGGGTGTTTGCATGAAAAGTGAGCAGGCAGTCCAGCAAAACAAGGCTTCTGGCAAGGTGCGGCGGCAGGCAGAGGTCTCCTTTACCTATACCTCCACCGGCTCCACGTTGGAAGCACTTTTAAAAGCCCTGCTGCGCACCGCAGTTCTGCCGGGGCAGGCGGTGTAATAGCATGGCAGCGCGCAAAAAGGGCGGTGCAGCCAGCCGGGAGATTGCTATCTATCTGCGGCTGAGTTCGGCTGACGGCACCGAGGCCGAGAGCAACTCCATCGGCAACCAGCGCAGCTACCTGCACCAGTGGGCGGCGCGGGAGGGTTGGCAGATCGTGGCGGAGTTTTTGGACGATGGCCACACCGGCACCGACTTTGAGCGGCCAGGGTTCCGCGCGCTGATGGCCGCACTGCAGGAAAAGCGCATCACCACCTTTGCCACCACCGACCTTTCCCGCCTGGGGCGCAACTATCTGGAAGTGGGTCTTTTGCAGGAAAAGACCTTTCCCGCCCTGGGCGTGCGGTACATAGCGGTCAATGACGGGTACGACAGCGCCCGCGCGGACACAGGCAGCATCGACCCCAGCCTGTTCAAAAACCTGATGAACGATATCTACGCGCGGGATTGCAGCAATAAGGTGCTGCGTGCCAAGCGCACATTACAGCGTCAGGGAAAATATTTAGGCTCTGCCCCCTACGGGTACAAGCTGGACCCTGCTGACAAATATCATCTGGTGCCCGACCCGGACACCGCGCCTATTGTGCAGCGTATCTATGCACTGTTTTTGTCAGGCACGACCCGCACCCACATTGCCCGCCTACTCATGCAGGAGCATGTTCCCTGCCCGGCGCGCACCAAGGGCATGACCGGGCGGCGTTTTACCGGCGAGTGGACGCCGACCACGATCAAGCGCATTCTGACCTTGCCCACCTACTACGGCGCGGTGACCCAGCACACCCGCGAGATGGTGAGTTACAAGGTCCACAAGGCACGCTTTTTAGACAGCGCCGATTGGATCGTGGTCGAGGGCACCCACGAGGGGCTTGTGACAAAGGCCGACTTTTTGCAGGCGCAAAAGCTGCTGGAAACGCGCAGTTACACAGCCCCCGACACACAGTCGCATCGGCTGACCGGCCTTGTTTACTGTGCAGACTGCGGCGGCAAGCTGTTCGCCCACAAGGTGGGCGGGTATTTTTACCTGACCTGCTACACCTACAGCCGTCATCCGGGGCAGCATCTTTGCACGAGCCACGCCATCCGCGAGGATTGGCTGGAAGCACAGGTCTGTGCCCGGCTGCGGACACTGGCTGACGGCGCTGCAAATTTTGACGCTTTGGCACAGGAGCGCCAACGGCAGCTGGCAAAGGGCGGTAGCAACACGCTGGCCGAGCGTGACCGGCTGACAACCCAACTAACCAAAACAAAAAAGACCCGCCTGGCGGCCTACAAAGACCTGACAGACGGATTATTGACAAGAGAAGAATTTACCGATATAACATGCGATTTACGCAAAGAGGAAGAGCAGCTGACCGAGCGGCTGCAAGCCTTGGTCTGCGTTCCCAGCCCGGCCGCAGATGCAGCGGCGATCCGCCAGGAGATGGAAGATCTGCTGCAATTTGACACCTTAAATAAAGTACAGCTGCAGCAGTTTATCCGCCGCATCACCGTGGACGCCGACCGCAAGGTTACCATACAATTTGCATTTCAAGCTCCGCGCGGCAAAAATCCGGGAAATCAGCCCTGCAAATAGGCTTTTATCTCGGGCAGGCGCTTTTTGGCTGCCTGGCGGCCGATGGTATAGGCGGATTTTAGATGTTCAGGGTCTTTTTCCACGCGGTCGACCGGCAATGGCTCGGGCGGGCGAAGCACCAGCAGACGGCCCGCGGCTTCCTCCTGCGCGATATAAGCCAGTGTTTCATTATACACCGCAGGCCGGTTTTCCATTGCCGCCACGAGGTTGGGATAGCGCTTATACTTCATGCGTATCAACGGCATGGCGCTGTTTTTCCCTTTTTGGTAGTCCTTGGGCTGGGTCAGTACGACCACGTTGCGGTCATAGCCGATGGACTGGAAATACCGCACGGGAATCGAATCAGCAATGCCGCCGTCCAACAGCTTGCGGCCCTCGATCTCCACAATGCGCGAAACCAGCGGCATGGATGCCGAGGCGCGGATCCAATCAAAACCGTGGTCATTTTTCCCCAGATATTTGTGGTAAACCGGCTGGCCGCTCTCGATGTCGGTGCAGACAACGTAAAACTCCTGCGGGTTGGCATCGTAGGCGGCAAAATCAAACGGGTCGATTTCCAGCGGTACCGTACTGTAACAGAAATCAGTGTTATAAATGTTGCCGGTTTTCAGCAGGGATCCAAGGCCGCAGTAGCGCTTATCAGCGCAAAAACGCGTATTATAACGGATAACGCGGCCAATCTGTTTTGACTTATAATTGCAGCCAAACGCCGCGCCTGCCGATACGCCAATCACGCCGTCAAAGTCCACATCATTTTCCATCAGCACATCCATGACACCTGCCGTGAACATGCCGCGCATCGCACCGCCCTCTAAGACCAATCCTGTTT
>ERZ1034984.3284-NODE-3284-length-11899-cov-10.429500_pt1 | contig 11899 bp, 9 predicted proteins | sample MGYA00520589_ERZ1034984 | MGnify/ENA primary metagenome ERZ1034984 (study PRJEB33766, sample SAMN09781790) | gut metagenome | biome: gut microbiome | host: Homo sapiens | place: Madagascar | study: EMG produced TPA metagenomics assembly of the PRJNA485056 data... | reverse complement strand
TTCTTTCTCAGCTTGGCATTTCTCCATCCAGTGCAATTCAGATGCTTTATAGCCAGATCGTACTGAAAAAAGGTATGCCGTTTGAATTGAAACTTCCTTCTTCTAAGCCATTAGCTGTTGGTGCAATGACCAAAGAAGAACTTGATGCAGAACTCCAGAAGGGTGTTGATTCCATCAAAGCAGGAAAGGTATATTCTGCAGATGAAGTCGACGCGGTACTTGCAAAGGAGTTTGGCATATGACGGATAGCTACAATGTCGGCTATTCTGTAGATGCACTTGGTGATTTACGTGAAATCTATTCGTATATTGCGAATGAACTTCTTGTTCCGGAGACAGCCGCAGCTCAGTTGGGGCGCATACGAAAGGAAGTTCGTTCATTGGATTTTATGCCAGCTCGTTATACGTTAGTTGAATGGGAGCCTTGGCATTCGATGAAAATGCATCAGCTTCCGGTAGACAACTTTATTGTGTATTATCTGGTTGATGATGAGAAAAGGACAGTTACAGTAGCACGAATATTCTACGGTGGTCGAGATATCGAAGGAATCATAAATTCAAATAAACAGTAATGGAGCTTTTTGTGTAAAAACAAGAGCTCCATTTTTATATGAATAAGATTCCTCTGTCATCGTAGACAGGAGCACCAGTATTGTTTCCGCAGCGGATCGCACGGTCAAGGCCCATGATGGTGGCAACAGCTCCGTCGATTTTTTCTGTGGATTTTTCTTTGTCTGCCTTTATATTGCCAGCTGGATCAGTGCGGATATAGATATTATCCATCATCCAACGGAGTACCGGATGACCACCGTGGGTCAGCTTTTGTTCTAGCGTTAGCTTCATAAGTTCCTTTGTTGGTGGGGACATATCCTTAAATCCCTGGCCGAAAGGAACAACAGTAAAGCCCATGCCTTCGAGGTTTTATATCATCTGGACGGCTCCCCAGCGGTCAAAGGCAATTTCTCTAATATTGAATCGTTCTCCAAGACGTTCGATGAATTTTTCAATGTAACCGTAGTGGACGACATTTCCATCGGTAGTTTGCAGAAAGCCTTGTCGTTCCCAGACATCATAAGGGACATGGTCTCGCCTTACTCGAAGCTCCAGCGTATCTTCTGGTATCCAGAAGTACGGTAAGATGCAGAACTTGTCATCTTCATCCAGCGGAGGAAATATCAGAACGAAGGCTGTAATATCCGTAGTTGAGGAAAGATCCAGACCGCCATAGCAGACACGCTCCTCTAAGGATTCTTCATCAACTTTGAAGGAGCAGGAATCCCATTTTTCCATTGGCATCCAACGTACTGCCTGCTTGACCCACTGGTTGAGTCTTAGCTGTCTAAAGGAATTCTCCTCACCGGGATTCTGTTTTGCAGATTCGCAGGCGGCTTCGACTTTATCGATACCGACTGTGATTCCAAGAGACGGATTAGCTTTCTTCCAGACCTCGGGGTCTGTCCAGTCATCGGTTTCGTCGGCGCCATAGATGACCGGATAGAAGGTCGGGTCGATTTTTCTTCCCTCCAAGATATCCTTGGCCTTCTGGTGTGTTTCATAGCAGATGCTGTTTGTATCCGTTCCGGCGGTAGTAATAAGAAAGTAGAGTGGCTGCATTCTGGCATCGCCGGAGCCCTTAGTCATAACATCAAAGAGCTTTCGGTTCGGCTGAGTATGTAGCTCATCGAATACAACGCCATGGATGTTGAAACCATGTTTTGAGTAAGCCTCAGCGGACAGTACCTGATAGAAGCTATTAGTCGGTTGGTAGACGATACGCTTCTGGGAAGCAAGAATTTTTACCCGTCTATTCAGTGCAGGACACATACGCACCATATCGGCAGCAACATCAAATACGATGGTTGCCTGCTGGCGGTCAGCTGCACAGCCATACACCTCAGCACGTTCTTCGCCATCACCGCAGGTAAGAAGTAGTGCGACGGCAGCAGCAAGCTCTGACTTACCCATTTTCTTAGGAATTTCCACATAGGCAGTGTTAAACTGTCGATAGCCGTTCGGTTTAAAAGTGCCAAAGATATCTCTTATAATCTGTTCCTGCCAGTCGATAAGCTCAAAGGGCTTACCGGCCCATGTACCTTTGGTGTGGCAGAGACATTCAATAAAATTGACTGCGTGATCCGCCATCTGTTTATTGTAGGTGGAGTCCGCAGCCATAAAGCGTGTCGGTGTGTAGTTTATTTGAAGCGGAGATAACCGATATGGCTGCCAGTGTTTTTCATAAGCTGGCACTCTATTAATAATGTTCTCTTGGTCATCAACTACGAACACACCACGTGGCCACGAAGATGGTGAGTTGATGATTAAGAAAGTAGTTTTACGCCTTGCTCAGGGCGGTTTGTTTTAGTTGTCGTTTGCAATAAGCTCCAAATCAGCGAAAACTTCACTGTAGTAGCAAAGGCTTAAGTCGTGTATTCCATGAGCGTCGTAACGCTGGAACACAGATTGGGCTACTTCAGAACCATACTCGGCCGCCACAGTATCAGCGGCATTCTCAATGTTGGTGAGCCACATTCTTTTTTCTGATTTTGTCATTAAAATCACCTGCCTTAATCTTGATGATTTAAGTTTAACAATTGAAAAAGACACCTGAAATCGGGGCAGAACACTGAAAAAAGACACTTTGGACACTTTTGAAGACACTTACATCAAATGTCGGTTAAAGTTGATTTATAATGATTTACAATTTATTAAGACATGATGGATTGATTTTTACTGATTTAAGTAATATAATAAGAATGAATAGTTACTTGAAAAAGGAGGCACCAGATTGAATCTTTCAAGGCTTTGTAAAGGTGTAAAACCATATTGTAAAAAAATTAAAAGTCAAACGGCTTTTGTGAAAGAATTGTTCAAGGCTGCTGGAAATGGGTATATTTCTGATAGTTATGCGAAGCAGTTGTATTCTGGTGGAAAGCCCTTTACGAATGAACTAAAAGCAGGGTTTGGTAGCACAGATAGGACGCAGGAATTAATTGCTTTTTTTGAAGGAAATATTACAGATGCAGCAGGAGTACTCGTTGACTTTGGTATTCCTGAAAAAATAGATTGTGATAAAAAAGCGCTATGCGTTTCTTTGACCCGTCAAATGCAGAAATTGATTAACGGGACAGATGATGTTGACGATATTCTTGCAATGACATATGAAGCTGAGAAGACAAACACTAGTGAAGAAATAACAGGTGTATTGCCTCAGCCTTTATACAATGGGGATAGTGTTAATGCGTTTTACAATCGGACTCACGTGATTCAAAGCTATGATAAAGTCCTTCATCAGTGGGAAATCATGAATACAGGCAAGCTGGTCTGGGTTGGAAGAAAACTCGTCTATATGAGAGGTAAAAAAGACCGCCCGGAAGCTAATCCAGCTGTCATTGAATTACCGGATGTAAGGCCGAATCAGAGCATAAAAATAACCACGACCATTGATGGCCGTGGCTTTGACGGAATTACATATTGTAAATGGGAAATGCAGGATGCTGATGGACAGAACTGCTTTCCAGAAAGAGAAACAGTTTTTAGTGTAACTATAGATGCTAAGTATAAAAGAGACTAAAACGGAGGTTCAAAGTGAAAGAACAGATTATTGAAAAATGGTCGACACTTAAAGAAGTGCAGGAGTATCTTGGTGTTGGAAGAGATACAATTTTACAATGGATTGCAAAAAGAAATATGCCTGCCTATAAGGTGGGACGCCTCTGGAAATTTAAATTATCCGAAGTGGATGAGTGGATTCGCTCCGGAGGGGCTGCAGATGACAACTCTGGCACTGAAAATTAATGAAACCAGATTAATAGACACCTAATAATTTAGAATTGATAAAGATACAAAACAAATGGATGAAAAGTTAAAGGTAGATTTATATGGATAATCAAGTACATAATGCGATAGTAAGTTTTATATGGGGAATTGCAGATGACTGCCTGCGTGATGTTTATGTTCGCGGTAAATATCGTGATGTTATTCTGCCGATGACCGTTATTCGTCGTCTTGACGCTATGCTGGAGGATACAAAGCCAGCCGTTCTTGAAATGAAAGAAAAATTAGATAAAGCAGGCATCACAAATCAGTGGCCAGCTCTTTGCAATGCAGCAGGTCAGGCTTTCTGCAACTCATCACCATTCTTACTAAAAGACCTTACAAGCCGTGCAAAGAAGCAGACTCTTAAGGTAGACTTTGAAGCTTATTTAGATGGCTTCTCACCTAACGTTCAGGAGATTTTGGAAAAGTTCAAATTCCGTAATCAGATTGATACAATGATTGATGCAGATATTCTCGGTGCTGTTATTGAGAAGTTTGTTTCACCTACCATCAATCTTAGTCCTAAGCCTGTTTATACAGACGATACTATGAAAACTATCAAACTTCCTGCTCTTGATAATCATGGCATGGGAACTATCTTTGAGGAATTGATTCGTAAGTTCAATGAGGAAAACAATGAGGAAGCTGGTGAACACTGGACTCCTCGAGATGTTGTTGACCTTATGGCAGATTTAGTTATTATACCTGTAGCAGACAAAATAATGGATGCAACTTATTCTTGTTATGATGGAGCTTGTGGAACGGGTGGAATGTTAACAGTTGCTCAAGATAGATTAATGACTGTAGCGAAGAAACGTGGAAAAGAAGTATCTATTCATTTGTTTGGACAGGAACTTCAACCAGAAACATATGCGATTTGCAAGGCTGATATGCTGTTGAAAGGTGATGGTGAACAAGCGGAGCATATTGCATACGGCTCCACATTATCTGCTGATGGAAATGCATCTCGTCAGTTTGACTTTATGCTTGCAAATCCACCTTACGGTAAGAGTTGGAAAACAGATGCTGAGAAGATGGGTGGCAAAAAGGATATTCTTGACAGCCGATTTGTTGCTTATTTGGAGGATGGTACACAGCTTTCTATGATACCGAGAACCAGTGACGGTCAGTTGCTATTTTTGTTGAACAACGTTTCTAAAATGAAAACTGATACACCGCTGGGAAGTAGAATTGCTGAGGTACATAATGCATCTTCACTTTTTACGGGAGATGCTGGTAGTGGAGAAAGTAACGCAAGAAGATTCTTATTTGAGAGCGATTTGGTTGAGGCTATTATTGCTTTACCTGAAAATATGTTTTATAACACGAAATTAGCAACATATATTTGGGTTTTGTCGAACAAAAAGGAACCACGCAGAGTTGGAAAAGTTCAGCTTATTGATGCCTCCTCGTTCAAATCACCGCTTAAGCGAAATATGGGAAAAAAGAACTGCGAACTTACTTCTGAGTTAAGAAACAAAATTGTGGAATTGTTTTTGTCTATGGAAGAAAACGAGCACAGTCATATTGTAAGTAATTCGGAGTTTGGTTATTGGAAACTTACAGTTCAACAGCCTCAGATAGATGAGCATGGAAACGTGACTCTCGATAAAAAAGGCAAAGTAGTTCCAGATAAAACTAAAACAATGTATGAGTCCGTCCCTTTCAACTATCCGGGTGGAATTAAAGCTTATTTTGAAAATGAGGTTATTCCTTTTGTACCTACAGCATGGATAGATAAGGGAAAAACAAAAATAGGATATGAAGTTCGTTTTACGCGATACTTTAAGAGTAAAAAAGAAGCAGCTGATGTGTCAAAGATTGTTGAGAGAATTGAGTCCTTGCAAAAGAACATGACACTATCATTCTTCCTTGATGAAACAAAACCATATGATGAATACAGGTCAGTTGATGAGATTTGGATGGACGCAGTTCCTTCACACTGGGAAACAATTAAAGTAAAATATCTTTTTGATGAACGAGTAGAAAAGGGATATCCTGATGAACCTCTTTTGGCTGCAACTCAAAATATGGGTGTTGTACCCAAGGAAGTGTACGGACAGCGTACAGTTGAGGCCTCAAAGGATTTGCATTTGTTGAAGTTAGTTAGGGTGGATGATTTTGTTATTTCGCTTAGGTCATTCCAAGGTGGCATTGAACGTGCATATTATCAAGGAATTATTAGCCCTGCATATACGGTAATGATTCCTCGTGGGATATCTGTTCAGTATTTCAAACACTTAGCAAAATCAAGAGTATTCATTGAGTTGCTACAACAGTGCGTCACAGGCATTCGAGAAGGACAGAATGTTGACTATGAAATACTGAAGAGCGTTAGAATTCCTGTTCCACCAATAGAAGAGCAGCTAAAAATTGCAGAATATTTAGATAGCATAGATGCCCGCATAGATGCCCGCAAGAAGGAAATCAAACTGTTAGAGAAATATAAAGCAGCAATTTCTTCTGATATTGTAATGGGACGTGTGGATATAAGAAATACCGTTATTCCTGCCATTGATAATTGTGGAGACGATGATTGGGGGGATGAGCAGGAAAACGAGGTAAGTGGTGACGAGGAGGTGTAAGCTATGGCTTTTACAAACACAAAAGAAAGCGGACTTGAGTCTTTGATTGTGAAGTGGTTGGTCGAGCAGAATGGCTATGAACAAGGAACGAATGCCGATTACAACCGTGATTATGCCATCGACGAGACACGTTTATTCTGTTTTCTTCAGGATACGCAGCCGGATGCATTGGATAAACTGGGCGTATTCAAAACTGATATGAAAAAGAAGCAGTTTTTGAATCGTTTGCAGGGCGAAATTGCAAAGAGAGGTGTCATTGATGTACTTCGTAATGGAGTGAAGGTGTACCCTGCAAACCTAATTATGTTCTATCTTACTCCTACAGAAAATAACGCTAAGGCAAAAGAAATGTACGAGAAGAACATTTTTAGCGTAACACGTCAGTTGATGTATTCGAATGACTCTACAAGACTAGCATTGGATATGTGCGTATTTATCAATGGACTTCCAGTTATCACTTTTGAGTTGAAGAATCAGCTTACAAAGCAGAATGTTGATGACGCTGTTCAACAGTACAAGGATGATCGTGATCCACGAGAGTTGTTATTCCAGTTCAAGCGTTGCATGGTGCATTTTGCTGTAGATGATGCACGTGTTAAGTTCTGTACAAAATTGGATGGAAAGAATAGTTGGTTTCTGCCTTTTGATAAGGGATATAACGATGGAGCAGGTAATCCTCCGAATCCGGATGGCCTTATGACTGATTATCTGTGGAAGAAGATTCTTACTAAAGATAAGCTAAGTCGTATTATTGAAAATTATGCACAGGTTGTTGTTGAAGACGACCCAGAAACAAAGAAAAAGTCAGTGAAGCAGATTTTTCCTCGTTATCATCAGTTGGATTGTGTAGAAAAACTGCTTGCAGACGTTAAAGCCAATGGTGTGGGAAAGAGATATCTAATTCAGCATAGTGCAGGATCCGGAAAATCTAATTCAATAGCATGGCTGGCACATCAGCTTATTGGTCTCGAAAAAGATGGACATCCAATGATTGATTCTGTACTTGTTGTCACTGACCGCCGTATCCTTGATAAGCAGATTCGAGACAATATCAAGCAGTTCATGCAGGTAGCTAATACGGTTGCATGGGCAGAACATTCAGGAGATCTAAGAAAAGCTATCCAAGCTGGCAAGAGAATTATTATCACTACAGTGGAAAAGTTCCCATATGTCGTTCCTGATATAGGTGCAGCACGTAAGACGAATCATTTTGCTGTTATCATTGATGAGGCTCATTCCGGCCAAAATGGACGGAACTCTGCACAGATGAACTTGGCCCTTTCAGGCCTTGCTTCGGAAGGCGAAATGGATAATGAAGATAAAATAAACGCTATGATGGAGGGGCGTAAATTGCTTCCGAATGCCAGTTATTTTGCATTTACAGCAACTCCAAAGAACAAGACATTGGAAACTTTTGGCACACTTGTTGTTGATGAAAATGGTAATCCTGTTTTGAACGAAGATGGAGAAGCACAGCACAGACCATTCCACTCGTACACAATGAAACAGGCAATTCAAGAAGGCTTTATTCTTGATGTGCTGAAATATTACACACCAATTTCAAGTTACTATAAGTTAATGAAGACGGTGCAGGATGATCCGATATTTGATAAGAAACGTGCCCAGAAAAAGCTACGTGCTTTTGTCGAAAGTGATAGCTATACTATCTCACAGAAAGCAGAAATGATGGTTGAACATTTTCACGAGCAGGTTATTTCAAAGGGGAAGATCGGTGGACAAGCCCGTGCTATGGTTGTAACATCGAGTATTCCTCGTTGTATAGAATATTACTATGCAATTAATAAATGTCTTTCAGCCAGACACAGTCCTTATAAGACAATAGTTGCTTTCTCTGGAGAGCATAAATATCAAGATCAAGAACCTGCGTTGACATCTGCCGGATTAAACGGTTTTCCAGATGCGAAGATTCCAAAGATGCTTAAGACCGATCCATACCGAATGCTTATTGTTGCTGATATGTTCCAGACTGGTTTCGATGAGCCTCTGTTACATACGATGTACGTAGATAAGATGCTTTATGATATTAAGGCTGTTCAGACATTGTCTAGGTTGAATAGATGTCATCCGCAGAAACATGATACTTTCGTGCTGGATTTTGCAAACAGTCCTGACATGATAGAGAAGTCTTTCTCTAGATATTATAGAACAACATTGCTTTCTGGTGAAACTGACCCTAATAAGCTGTATGATTTGATAGCGACAATGGAAGAATATCAGGTTTATTCAGAGGAAAATGTAGAACAGCTGGTAAATCTGTATCTTGATGGTGCAGAAAGAGATAAACTTGACCCTATCCTCGATGCATGTGCTGCAATATATAAGAACTTGGATACAGAAGAGCAGATTAAGTTCAAGAGCTCTGCAAAGGCGTTTTGTCGAACCTATGGCTTTCTTGGGGCAATTCTTCCATATGGAAATGCTGAATGGGAATGTTTGTCTATTTTCCTGAATCTGCTTATTCCGAAACTTCCATCACCTCGTGATGATGATTTCTCAGAAGGAATTTTAGATGTTATTGACCTTGATAGCTATAGATTAGAGGCTCAAGAGTCAATGTCTATTAAGTTGGCAGATGAAGATGCCGAGGTTGCACCTGTTCCGGCAGGAAAAAGTGGTCATATCGTAAATCCGGAAATGGACCTGCTTTCAATTATTTTAAGTGACTTTAACGATATGTTTGGGAATATTGACTGGAAGGAGCCTGACAACGTTAGACGCCAGATTGTAGCAATTCCGGACATGGTGGCAAAAGATGAACGCTATCAAAATGCAATGAAAAATTCTGATAAACAAAATGCTCGTATGGAAAGTGAACGAGCATTGCAGCAGGTCATCTTCTCAGTGATGGCGGACAATATGGAGCTATTTAAACAATTTCAGGACAATCCGTCTTTTAAAAAATGGCTCTCTGATATGGTATTCAATATGACCTATGCCCCAAAGAGTGGTTCAAAGATTATTGAATACCCACAAGTTGAAACAAATGCAAGTATGGTAGCTGAGTCGCCTACGCCATACGGAGCAAAGAAAGAATAATGAAGGAGGCGCAGCATGAGCGATAATTTATCTAAAACTGTACACGGAGATTTTGATGCGGTATTTTGTGAAGTAACACAATCAAGTCCGGTATCGTGGATAACGCAGGGTGAGCTGCGCCTTTTTCACTTGAATATACGCAATAATAAATTTAATCCGGAAGAGATGAAGAAGCTCCTTTATAGAAATATTGGAGATTATGTGTTTTCTCGTGCCAAAATTGAGCATTTTAAAGTAAACGGGGACGCATATGCAATTGTATCGCAGGCATTGAGAGTGCTTCGGAAGAATGGTGGAGCAGACATAAAGGGTACAGGCTCCGAGCTGGGAGAACTGTTACTATATTCATTTTTAGAGGAAAAACTAAAGGCACCTAAGTTAATGAGCCGGGTGGAGTTATCTACTGACGCTAAGCAGTATGCAAGTTCATGTGATGGAATCCATCTGCTGACAAGTGGTGTATCCGGGGTGCCATATCATCAGGTAGTATTTGGAGCGTCAAGTATTGTTGGAGATCTAACATATGCAATTGATGCGGCCTTTGAGAGTATTGTCGAGATAGAAAAGAACGAAGATAAAGAATTGCATATGCTTGACAATGTCATTTTCGACAGACTCCTAAATGATGACGAAGTTGAACTCGCTAAACAGATTTTTATTCCTTCGCCTAATCCAACGGTCAATTATAATACTTCATATGGTATTTTCTTGGGTTATACAATTGGCTTGGACCCGAATCAATATAGTATCGCAGAGTTTCCGGAAATAGTTGAGGAAAAAATGCAGGAGGATATTCGACGTAATATTGACTATATTCTCCAGAAAATCAGTGACAATAATTTAAATTTGCATTCATTCTATTTCTATGTTCTGCCTTTTAATGATGGTGAAACGGATAAGAAGGATATCATGGAAGCGGTATTGAAAGGAGATGTTGACCTATGAACGATAAGAAAACATTAGGTGAAGCTATATTTGTCGACATCGAAAGCAATGCCTACTTAAATGAACTTCATGAGAATATCCTGTTTAATTACGCATTAAAGCTCTTTCAGATTCAAGGTGGGCAAAGAGAATATAATTTGAAGGATGCACTCAGATTTGCAGATTTACTGTCAAAATCTACTCATCCGACCAATAGTGATAGTCATAAGATGTGGGCTCAGGAGTTAATTATTCTTTTAAATGAGTTGCACCCAGAAGACGCATTGGTAAAGCTATACGCCGGTTCTGTTTTTTCGAGTGCTGGTAATCATCAAGGGTTGCAGATTATCAACTCTGAATATCAGGATATCAATGTGTTTGAGAAGATATTCGAACAATTCAGAAATGATTATTTGACGATTCCAGCAGCACCGGAAATGAAGTTTTTCAGTGCTCAAAAAGAAGCATATGATCATTTGACAGATCCATGTTTTAGTTATTCTGGTCCAACATCAATGGGAAAGTCTTTTATAATGAGAATGTTTATCAAAGACGAAATTTTGCATGGAGCGAAGAAAAACTATGCGCTTATAGTGCCGACCAAAGCACTAATCAATGAAGTCCGGTCTAAAATAATTAACGATCTGGAAGATAACCTTAAACGGTGTAATTATAGAGTTGTAACTGCGGCAAGCGACATCGCACTGGAAGAAAATCATAATTTTATTTTTGTACTTACTCCAGAACGTTTGCTTTATTTGCTAATTAGCAATCCGTCATTGGAAGTGGATTATCTATTTGTTGATGAAGCACATAAACTTTCAGGAAAAAATAGCAGAGGTCCATTCTACTATAAAGTAGTTGATATGCTGTTGCAGAAGGAGAAGAAACCTCATTTTATTTTTGCATCACCGAATATTCCTAATCCACAGGTTTATTTACGATTAATGAATGAAGCCATTGAAAGCAGTGATGAGAGTAAACTGGCTACTACATATTCTCCGGTTGTGCAGATAAAGTTTCTTATGGATCTTATCAATAATAATATTTCGGTCTATAACGAGCGAACAAATCATCGTATTCAGATTGCTGCTATAAAAAAGGCGGATGTCACTCTTAATGATATGCTGTTATTGTTTGAAGGAAAAAATCTACGATTACCGCCAGAGAAGCGCAGTCAAACTATTGTATATTACAATGGTCGTGCAAAGGCAATAGCTGCAGCAAGGAGCTTTGCTGAATCAAGAGGTATTTTTGATAAGAATGATCCGGAACTAGATTCACTTTCAAAAGATATTATGCAGGAAGTGCACGGAGATTATTATCTCGCTAGTATGATAAAGAAGGGCGTAGCTTATCATATTGGGTATTTGCCTGTTTCCATACGTACTCGTATAGAAGATTTGTTTCAAAAGGGAAATATCACCATAATGTTTTGCACAAGCACACTTCTTGAGGGTGTTAATTTACCTGCAGATAATCTTTTTATTACAGACAATAAAATGACCCGTGTACAGC
>ERZ1034984.3279-NODE-3279-length-11902-cov-9.888748_pt1 | contig 11902 bp, 9 predicted proteins | sample MGYA00520589_ERZ1034984 | MGnify/ENA primary metagenome ERZ1034984 (study PRJEB33766, sample SAMN09781790) | gut metagenome | biome: gut microbiome | host: Homo sapiens | place: Madagascar | study: EMG produced TPA metagenomics assembly of the PRJNA485056 data... | reverse complement strand
GAACAATCTGCCGCTTAGGAGGCGTGTGCTCTATCCAGCTGAGCTACTGAGACATACAGTATGTCTATTATACCGTTTTGTGGTGCAAATTGCAAGGGTACACTTGCGCGCGGGGCCATGCCCTATTATAATAAAGGTAGAGCAAAAAACGGAGTAAAGGAGCCAAACCCATGGAGCAGATGGAAAAAGTAAAAAAGAATTTCGGCTTTGGCTGTATGCGCCTGCCGATGCAGGGCGAGGAGGTCGACATTGCCGAGACCACCCGCATGGTGGATGAGTTTTTGGCGCAGGGTTTCAATTATTTTGACACCGCGCACGGCTACATCGGCGGCAAAAGCGAGCTGGCGCTGAAAACCTGCCTGACCAGCCGCTACCCGCGCGAGGCCTACAGCCTGACCAACAAGCTGACCGACAGCTATTTCAAAACCGAGGCAGACATCCGCCCGTTTTTTGAAAGCCAGCTGGAAGCCTGCGGCGTGGACTACTTTGATTTTTACCTGATGCACGCCCAGAACGCCGACAACTTTAAAAAGTTCAAGGCTTGCCGCGCCTACGAGACCGCCTTTGCGCTGAAAGCCGAGGGCAGGATCCGCCATGTGGGCCTTTCTTTCCACGACCGCGCCGAGGTGCTGGACCAGATCTTGACCGAGTACCCGCAGATCGAGGTGGTACAGATTCAGTTCAACTACTTGGATTACGATGATATTGCTGTGCAGAGCCGCAAGTGCTACGAGGTTTGCCGCAAGCACGGCAAGCCGGTGCTGGTGATGGAGCCGGTCAAGGGCGGCAGCTTGGTCAACCTGCCCGAGGAAGCCAAAAAGGTGCTGGACGACCTGCACGGCGGCAGCCCCGCCAGCTATGCCATCCGCTTTGCCGCGGGCTTCCCCGGCATGATGATGGTGCTGTCCGGCATGAGTGACCTGGAGCAGATGAAGGACAACCTGAGCTATATGCGCGACTTTAAGCCGCTGAACGAGACCGAGCTGGCCGCCGTAAACAAGGTGCAGGAGATCTTCCACAAGATGAACATGATCCCCTGCACGGCCTGCCGCTACTGCGTGGAGGGGTGTCCCCAGCAGATCTCCATCCCCGACCTGTTTGCCATCATGAACACCAAGCAGCTGCACCACGACTGGAACGCCGACTACTACTACGAGGACGTACACACCACCCACGGGCACCGGGCTTCGGACTGCCTGAAATGCGGCAAGTGCGAGAAGATCTGCCCGCAGCATCTGCCCATTCGGAAACTACTGGAGGATGTGGCGAAAGAGTTTGATAAATAATCCTGAATTTTCTGAAAACGCGGAAGATCAAATACGAGGAGGTATATCATGGGCCTTTTTTCCAAAAAAGAAAACCAACCCCGCTACTGTCTGCTCTGCGGCAGGGAAGTGGCCGCCGGTAAATGCCCGGCCTGCGGGCGCGAGGCCAAGCCGCTTGTGCCGCTCTCGGCGCTGGGCTGGCAGAAAGTGCCCCTCACCGTGGCCGAAGCCCTCGGCGAGCAGAAAAAGAAGCTGTTCGGCAACGCTTTGTACACCGTAAAAGAGATGATCGTAAACGGCGATCTGTACATCGCAGATATCTACCTCGACGGCGTGTACCAGCATGAACTTGACCGCTCGACCGAGGACGACGAATACCGCACCGAGTACAGCTATTACCTCCAGTTTTCCACCCCCGACCTGGCCCCCTGCGATACCGACTGCGAAGCATCCGAGGGTGATTACGACCGGGCCGAAGAGCTGCTGAAAAACGGCCAGCACAACGCCAAAATTTTGTGGGGCCGCAAGAAAAAGACCAACTATTACTACGCCTTTGTGCCCCGGACCGCCGACGAAACCGCCATGCTGAGCAAGGGCCTGTTTGAAAAGTTCATCGGCTATGGCGAGTGTACCGAAAAGCGCCAGCTGCCGCCCAAAGGCGGCGAGGGTAACACCACCTTTGACAAGGTGTTCGACGCCATCTGGGACAATACGATCGGCAAGATTTAATGCCCCTTTGCACACAAAACCCGCGCAATTTCCATCATTGCCCCCAAAGTCATACTTTCCTTAAAATCTTTGGTGCAAAATCCACAACTTTCTTTTTCGCGGTGCAGGAAAGATTTCTGCAAAAAGTTTTGTATTTTGTCCGCGAATGTGGTACAATCTTTCTAATCTATAAGATTCACCGTACGTTTAAGAAATTGTAGGAGTCAGGAGCGTGTAACATGGCATATTTTTTCTCTGAACCGTCCCGCACCTTTGGCGAGTATCTGCTGGTCCCCGGCTACTCTTCTTCTGAGTGTGTCCCCACGGCTGTCAGCCTCAAAACCCCGCTGGTCAAGTACCGCAAGGGGGAGGAAGCCTGCCCCCTGGAGATGAACATCCCGATGGTCTCTGCCATCATGCAGTCCGTTTCCGGCGAAAAGCTGGCTATCGCGCTGGCCAAGCAGGGCGGCGTGTCCTTCATCTACGGCTCTCAGACCATTGAGCAGGAAGCCGACATGGTCCGCCGCGTCAAGGCCTACAAAAAGGGCTTCGTCACTTCTGACTCCAACCTCCCGCCCGAGGCTACCCTCGGCGATGTGCTGGACCTCAAGACCCGCACCGGCCACTCCACCGTTGCCATCACCGATGACGGCACCGCCCACGGCAAGCTGCTGGGCATCGTCGCTTCCCGCGACTACCGCCTCTCCCGCATGACGATGGACCTCAAAGTTACCGAGTTCATGACCCCGCTGGACAAGCTGGTCACGGCCCCCGATACCACCAGCCTGCATGACTGCAACGACATCATCTGGGACAACAAGATCAACTCCCTGCCCCTGATCGACGCCGAGGGCCACTTGCAGTATATGGTCTTCCGCAAGGACTACGACTCCCATAAGGAGAACATCAACGAGCTGCTCGACGAGAATAAGAGCTATGTCGTTGGCGCAGGCATCAACACCCGCGACTATGCTGAGCGCGTGCCCGCTCTGGTCGACGCCGGTGTCGACGTGCTCTGCATCGACTCTTCCGAGGGCTTCAGCGAGTGGCAGTCCCGCACCATCGCTTGGATCCGCGAGAACTACGGCGACAAGGTGAAGGTCGGTGCCGGCAACGTTGTTGACCGCGAGGGCTTCCTGTTCCTGGCGAAGGCTGGCGCAGACTTCATCAAGATCGGCATTGGCGGCGGCTCCATCTGCATCACCCGCGAGACCAAGGGCATTGGCCGCGGCCAGGCTACCGCTGTCATTGAGGTTGCCAAGGCCCGCGACGAGTACTACAAGGAGACCGGCATCTATATCCCCATCTGCTCCGACGGTGGTATCGTGCAGGATTACCACATCACTCTGGCCCTGGCTATGGGCGCCGACTTCGTCATGCTGGGCCGCTACTTTGCCCGCTTTGACGAATCCCCCACGAACAAGCTGCGCGTGGGCGGCAACTACGTCAAGGAGTACTGGGGCGAGGGTTCCAACCGCGCCCGCAACTGGCAGCGCTATGACCTGGGCGGCGCCCAGAAGCTGAGCTTCGAGGAAGGCGTTGACTCCTACGTGCCGTACGCCGGCCCCCTGGCCGACGGCGTGCAGACCACGCTGTACAAGGTGCGCTCCACCATGTGCAACTGCGGTGCGCTCTCCATCCCCGAATTGCAGGAAAAAGCCCGCCTGACCGTCGTTTCCTCCACCTCCATCGTCGAGGGCGGCAGCCACGACGTCATCCTGAAAAACGGCCCGCAGAACCGTTGATTTTGGGTTTATAAATGTTGACAGCCCCGCCGAATGGCGGGGCTGTTTTTGTTTATAATTGGGTTTCTTTCGTTCCGCGCCACCTTGCGGCGCTCCACTCGGATTAACGTCATTCTTCCGTTAGTTTGTTCCTTTTGGACACCCAAAAGGAACCGAAAAGGTGCCCGCTACTTCCGATAGCGCGGGAGGCCCGGCTCAAGGGCGCTTAGGTTCGTGCTACGCACGAACGCTTCGCAAGCGCGCCCTTAAGAATCCAAGAGCGGACGGACTGGCCCCTGCCCGGGGCCAACACTCTACGATTGGACGATTTGCAATTTCTATTTCTTGTTGCCAATTTTCGGTCATTTGCAGGGGGCGGCGTCCATACGGTGGCTGTAGGGGCGAACATTGTTCGCCCGGGCAATCTTGCGCTGCCGTCAAGCTCTGCGGGCGCACGCTGTGTGCCCCCTACACCTCTTGCAAAACCATCTATTGCCCCTGGTCCCTTTCCCCGCTGCCAAAAAACACAAGCGGGGCCAGCAGCAAAAACGGGTTGGCGGAAAGCAGGAACGGTTTATTTTCCATAAACAAGTACAGCGTCAGGGCCAGCAGGCAAATTGTTTCGGTAGAGCGATGCTTTTTTGCCAGCCGCCACAGCAGCAGCAGGAAAAACACCGCCACCAGCGCCGCGCCCAGCAGACCCTTGTTCATCGGTACGGCCAAAAAGGTGTTGTCAATGGCATGGTGCTCGTCGCCGTCGGTGGGCAGGCCGCCCAGCAGGGTGAGGGGAGAGCCCCAGAACACGTTGTGCCAGATCTCGAACCGACCCGAGAGGAAGATGCTCAGCAGCAAAATCGCCATATGGTCATACGGCCACACGGGGTCATAGATGTACCCGGCATACAGGCTGAACACCGCCAGCCCCACCGGCACGGCCAGCACCAGCGCGTACCAGATCTTATTGTCAAACAGCTTGGGGAAGAATTTCTGCACCGCAAACAGCCCCAGCATTACCGCCATGCCGCCAAACGCGCCGCGGCTGCCCGGCACTTTGTAGGTAAAGATCGCCAGCGCGGCCAGACCCATCCAGTCAGGGGCACGCATCCGGTCGTGCCGCAGCCAGCCCCAGGCAAAGGCCACACCCGCCAGCCGCGCGCCAAAGCCGTTGTAGTGGCCGTAGCCAAAATCCCAGTTGCGGCAGTAGAAGTTGTAGGGCATCAGCGGGGTGGCAAAGTGCAGCAGCTGCACGGCCAAAAGCCCCGCCACCGCCGCCGCCAGATAGACGCGCAGGGCAGCTTTCAGGTCAATATCCTTGGCCCCCAGCCCCACCAGCGCGGCGAGGAAAAACCACACATCATCGCCATACCAGGTGGCAAACGCCGTGTAGGCCAGCACCAGCGCGGCCAAAATCGGCTGCCAGCGGGCCTCGTAATCGGTCAGGAAAAAAATCTTGACGCCCAGCAGCACCACCGCGCCGCCCGTCAGCGCCAGGCGCGCCAGATGGCTGAACGTGGGCAGCGTGCTTTGTATGTTGGAGCTGAACACCTCGGACAAAACCAGCAGCAGCACCAGCGCCGCGCCGTAGATTTTTTGCGCCGCGCCCTGCCGCCGCCCCGCGCCGGGGTCCAGCGGTTTGCATTTTGAGATAAGCATACCGTAATCCTTTCGCAGATAAGTAAAACCAGTATACCATACTTGCCCCGAAAAAAAAAGCCGGGCCGCACCTTGTTCCACAAAAAGCGCCATGTTATAATGATTTTATAACATCTGCGGCCCACCTGCGCCGCAGAGATCCAGCGAAAGATGAGGAGAAAACCATGGACGATATGGAAATCGTACGCTATAAATTTACCTGCTGCGCCTGCTATAAAACCTTTGTTGCTAAAAGCGGCGGCGGCACCCGCTATGTACACTGCCCTTACTGCGGCGAAGAAAACAGAATCAATACCGGCAAACACGCCCAGTACGTCCATAAGGCGCCCGCACAGCAGCCGGTGAAAGAACCAGCATATCCGACCGACCCCATTGATAGAATTAGCTTTTGGCGTCGGGAAAACGCTCCTGACGAAGTAAAAAAGGCAAAGAAAAGCTCTTTCCAAGTCGGGGATGATGTAATTCTTGAGTTAGAGTGTAGGAGGAGTTGCTCCGATGAGTCTATCCAAATTGCGAAAGTCCCGGCTAAGCTCATAAAGTATGATCTGCACGGTACATCCCTTTTTAAGGGGCCGCATTATGAGCTGGTATTCCAGCCGGTAACGGGTGACCCCCGCATCATCGTAGAAAAAAGACTCCAAAAAAACGGCGACTCATACGAGGAAACGAGCATTCGGCATGAGAACGGGTCGAACGATTACAATTGTACGTATGAGCGGGTTGCAATTTATAAATATCACCCGGCCCAGTACCCGAAAGCATGCCGCGATGCGATTACGTATAATAACACCTGTAACGACTATTGAATAAGGTTGTAACCCCCGCCCTATTTACCCAACGAAGAGGTGTTTTGGATGAGAGATCTTGTGATTCTTATTTTCCAACCGATCTATGATACCGGCCTGGCCGGGCTGGGCGGCGTGATCGCGCTGAGCGTTGTGCTGGAACTGATCAAGCGGTTCTTCACCGGCATGGCGAACGCGCTGACCCTCATGCCGTCGCTGCTGATCCCGACGGTGGTGGGGATCCTGGCCTGCCTGTTTTTCGTTTCGTCTACCGACTACAAACCCTCGGCGGAAGAGCTGGCCGCCGGCAAAAAGCAGGGCCTTGTGTGGGGGCTTGTGCTGGCCGTGTTTTTCTATGTGTTCAGCAACGCGGTCAACAACCTCGCCTGGGGCAATCTGGCTAATGCCAGCGCCGATCAGGCCGCAGCGTTCGTGGGCCTTTGGCAGGCCGATCTGCTGCTTATTTCTGTAGCTACGTTTCTTATGGGCTATATCCTTGGCAAATTCTCCTACAAGCTGCGCCAATCCGTCCACAACCCGCGCGGGCACTGAAACGAAAGGGGAATACCATGGCCTATTTAAATCTGGATTCAAAGATAACCGGTCTTTCTCTCTATCCCCGTGATTTCAACGGTGAAATGTCGCTTGTTTTGACGGCGATGCTGGCAAGGGATTATCTTTGAAAATATGCCAACACACGGGAAGCGTACTCGGGGTACTACGACAAAAGCCGGGATGCCGCTCTCGATGTGGAGCGAACGGACGCAACTCATTATAAAAGGGTGCCCCGCAGGGTGGGGCACCCGCCCAACTCGCAACATAGCCAAAACAAACATAAAGCAATTGTGCAAAATAACGGTTGACACCACCGCCAAAATCCGCTAAAATAAACACATTACATCAAATGCAACGATGGGGAGAAGGTCCTATCCACCCCGCTGCAGAGAGCCGTCGGTTGGTGCAAGACGGTGCGGCAGATAGGGCGTCACTGGCCCCGGAGCAGCCATGCTGATAGCTTTTTGCTGTAGGCATTGCCGGCACCTGACCGTTATCATGCAGGAGCGATTCGCTCGTTTTGCCGCAACGCAAACCCGCTGATCGTGCAGAGAGGTCGCAATAGCGACAATGAGAGTGGTACCGCGGGTACAGCAATTATAAATTTGCTCCCGTCTCTCAAAGGCAATCCGCCTTTGAGGGACGGTTTTTATTTTACCTCCTTTCAAGGGCACACAGCTTTGAAGGAGGCATTTTTATTATGATGGACGCAACCAAGTATCATGCAGGGTATTATCCGCCGCCGGTCGAGCCCGGCCACGTGTATGAGTGGACCAAAAAGGACCACATCGAAAAAGCCCCGGCCTGGTGCAGCGTGGACCTGCGCGACGGCAACCAGAGCCTGATCGTCCCGATGAGCCTGGACGAAAAGCTGGAATTCTACGATATGCTGATCAAGATCGGCTTCAAGGAGATCGAGGTTGGTTTCCCGGCCGCCAGCGAGACTGAGTACGAGTTCCTGCGCAAGCTCATCGACGGCAACCGCATCCCCCAGGATGTCACCGTCCAGGTGCTGACCCAGTGCCGCGACCACATCATCCGTAAGACGTTTGAGGCCGTCAAGGGTGCGCCCCGCGCCATCATCCATTTCTACAACTCCACCAGCGTCGCCCAGCGCGAGCAGGTGTTCAAGAAGTCCAAAGAGGAGATCAAGCAGATCGCCGTCGACGGTGCCAAGCTGGTCAAGCAGCTCAGCGAGGAGTACGAGGGCAACTTCCTGTTTGAGTACAGCCCCGAAAGCTTTACCGGCACCGAGCCGGAGTACGCCGTGGAAGTCTGCAACGCCGTGTTGGACGTCATGCAGCCCACGCCGGACCGCCCCATGATCATCAACCTGCCGGTCACGGTGGAGATGAGCATGCCCCACATCTACGCCAACCAGATCGAATGGTGTTCCAACCATCTGAAATATCGTGACAGCGTTATTCTTTCCACACACCCGCACAACGACCGCGGCTGCGGCGTGGCGGATGCCGAGCTGGCCGTGCTGGCCGGTGCCCAGCGCATCGAGTGCTGTCTCTTCGGCAACGGCGAGCGCACCGGCAATGTGGACGCCATCACCCTGGCCATGAACATGTACAGCCACGGCGTGGACCCGCACCTCGATTTCAGCGACATGCCCAAGATCTGCGAGATCTACGAGCGCGTGACCCGCATGCACGTCTACGAGCGCACGCCCTACGCCGGTGCGCTGGTGTTTGCGGCGTTCAGCGGCAGCCATCAGGACGCCATCGCCAAGGGCATGACCTGGCGCAAGGAGAAGCAGCTCCACGACTGGACCTGCCCGTACATCCCCATCGACCCGCACGATATCGGCCGTACCTACGACGCCGACGTCATCCGCATCAACAGCCAGAGCGGCAAGGGCGGCATCGGGTTCCTGCTGCAGCAGAACTACGGCTACAACCCGCCGCCCAAGATGCGCGAGGATCTCGGCTACCGCGTCAAGGATGTCAGCGACCACGAGCACCGCGAGCTGAGCGTCAAGGAAGTGCTCTACGTCTTTGAGACCGCTTATCTCAACCACAACAGCCCGCTCAATGTCCCCGCTGCCCACTTTGTGCAGAACGCGGACAACACCATCACTGCCAACATCACGCTGTCTGCCAACGGGCAGGAGACAAACTGCTCGGCCACCGGCAACGGCCGCCTGGACGCCGTGGCTACCGCCATTGAGCAGCAGACCGGCATGCACTTTACGCTGGTACACTACAGCGAACACGCGCTGGATTCCGACACCGACTCCCGCGCCTGCTCCTACGTCGGCCTGAAATGGGCTTCCGGCGAGGAGACCTGGGGCTGCGGCACCCACACCGATATTATCGTGGCCGGTATCAAGGCACTGGTGAGTGCGATCAATAATAAATGATACCTTGCATCGCCCTATAATTGTAGGGGGCGATGCTCGCATCGCCCCGCGGGCGGATGCGAGCATCCGCCCCTACACATAGTGGGCAATAGAAACCAAACGGAGGGAAAACACCATGGGAATGACCATGACGCAAAAGATCCTGGCCGCGCATTGCGGGGAAGCAGCCGTTACCGCGGGCCAGCTCATCAACGCCAAGCTTGATATCGTGCTTGGCAACGATATCACCACCCCGGTGGCGATCAACGAGTTTGAGAAAGCCGGTTTCGACTCGGTGTTCGACCGCACCCGTGTCAACATCGTGCTCGACCATTTTGTGCCCAATAAGGATATCAAAAGCGCCACCCAGTCCAAACAGTGCCGCCAGTTCGCCGATAAATACGACATCCTCAACTTCTACGATGTCGGCCAGATGGGCGTTGAGCATGCGCTGCTGCCCGAAAAGGGCATCGTGACCGCCGGTGACTGCATCATCGGCGCGGACAGCCACACCTGCACCTACGGTGCGGTCGGCGCATTCTCCACCGGCGTAGGCTCCACCGATATGGCCGCCGGTATGGCCAAGGGCGTGGCCTGGTTCAAGGTGCCCGCCGCCATCAAGGTCGAGCTGACCGGCGCCATCCAGCGCCCCGTCACCGGCAAGGATGTCATTCTGCACCTGATCGGCAAGATCGGCGTCTCGGGCGCGCTGTACAAGAGCCTTGAGTTCACCGGTGAGGGCGTCAAGAGCCTGACGATGGAGGATCGCCTTTGCATCTGCAACATGGCAATCGAAGCCGGTGCCAAAAACGGCATCTTCCCGGTGGATGAGATCACCGAAGCCTACCTGAAAGGCCGCAGCCAGCGCCCCTGGGTCAAGTACGAGGCCGACCCCGACGCCGAGTATGAGCGCACCGCCACCATCGACCTGACCACGCTGGAGCCGACCGTCAGCTATCCGCACCTGCCCGAGAACACCCACCTCGCCAAAGAGGGTAAGGACATCAAGATCGACCAGATCGTCATTGGCTCCTGCACCAACGGCCGCATCGAGGACATGCAGGCCGCCTACGAAGTGCTGAAAGGCAAGCATATCGCCAAGGGCGTGCGCGGCATCATCATCCCCGCCACGATGGCCGTCTACAAAGAGTGCATCCTGCGCGGCTACACCGAGGCGTTCATCGACGCCGGGTGCATCGTCTCCACGCCCACCTGCGGCCCCTGCCTGGGCGGCTATATGGGCATCCTAGCGGCAGGGGAGCGCTGCGTTTCCACCACCAACCGCAACTTTGTGGGCCGCATGGGCCATGTGGATTCCGAGGTTTACCTGGCCAGCCCCGCCACCGCCGCAGCCAGCGCACTGACCGGCTACATCACCGACCCGAGGGAGGTTTGAGCTATGAACGCAAAAGGACCCGTTTTTAAATACGGCGACAATATCGACACCGACGTTATTATCCCGGCCCGCTACCTGAACACCCAAAGTGCTGCCGAGCTGGCCAGCCACTGCATGGAAGATATCGACAAGACGTTCATTACCCGCGTCAAGCAGGGTGATCTGATGGTTGGCGGCGAGAACTTCGGCTGCGGCTCCTCGCGTGAGCACGCGCCTGTTGCCATCAAGGCCGCCGGCATCAGCTGCGTGATTGCCAAGAGCTTTGCGCGCATCTTCTACCGCAACGCCATCAACATCGGCCTGCCGATTTTGGAATGCCCCGCCGCCAGCGAGGCCATCCGCGAGGGCGATATCGTCAGCGTCAACTTTGACACCGGTGTTATCACCGACGAGACCACCGGCCAGACCTTCCAGGCCGCCCCGTTCCCGGAGTTTATCCAGAACATCATCAAACAAGGCGGCCTGATGAACAGCTTGAAGGATTAAATTTGCATATCCACTATAAAGCCCATTTTTACCGTGCAGTTCTGTAGGGGCGAACATTGTTCGCCCCTACAAAGCGCCTTTCAATCGTCTGCGGTTTCCCGTGTGGTAGCTGCTTATGTAGAGGATTTTAACTATGAACAAAAACATTGCCCTGATCTACGGCGACTGCTCCAGCCCGGAGATCGTGACCCAGGCGGTGCGCGTGCTGGACAAGATCGCTGCCAAGCACGGCCACACCTTTAGCTACACCCGCGCTTATATGGGCGGCGAAGCCATCGATAAATTCGGCGACCCGCTGCCTGCTGCCGAGCTGGAAAAGTGCAAACAGTCCGACAGCGTGCTGCTGGGTGCCATCGGCGGTCCCAAGTGGGAGGGCATGCCCGGCGACCGTCGCCCCGAGAAGGGCCTGCTGCGCCTGCGCGCGGGCATGGGCCTGTACGCCAACAACCGCCCGGCCAAGATCTGGCCGCAGCTGGCCGATGCCTCGCCGCTGAAAAAATCCATCGTGGACCAGGGCATCGACTTCATCGTCGTGCGCGAGCTGATCGGCGGCGTCTACTTTGGCGAGCATAAGACCATCGAGCAGAACGGCGAGAAGGTTGCCATCGACACGATGCCGTACTCTGAGCATGAGATCGAGCGTATCGGCCGCATCGGCTTTGAAACCGCGATGAAGCGCCGCAAAAAGCTGACCTGCGTCGATAAGGCCAACGTGCTGGACACCAGCCGCCTGTGGCGTGCCGTCATGCACCGTTTGCAGGCCGAGTACCCCGAGGTCGAGTATAACGAAATGTTTGTGGATAACTGCGCTATGCAGATCTGCAAGAACCCCGCGCAGTTTGATGTTATCGTGACGGAGAACATGTTCGGCGATATTTTGTCCGACGAAGCCAGCGAGATCACCGGCAGCATCGGCATGGTGCCGTCCTCCTCGCTGGGCGAGGGCACCTGCGGCCTGTATGAGCCGATCCACGGCTCCGCCC
>ERZ1034984.3273-NODE-3273-length-11918-cov-27.454607_pt1 | contig 11918 bp, 8 predicted proteins | sample MGYA00520589_ERZ1034984 | MGnify/ENA primary metagenome ERZ1034984 (study PRJEB33766, sample SAMN09781790) | gut metagenome | biome: gut microbiome | host: Homo sapiens | place: Madagascar | study: EMG produced TPA metagenomics assembly of the PRJNA485056 data... | reverse complement strand
ATTTAAAAACATTAAAAAGTATGTTCTTTAATGGTATGAATATGTCATCTTTAACATCAGAATATTGTTCTAATATAGAAGAAGAATTAGGAAAAATTGCAATAGAAGAAGTAGAAGAAGACATGGAAGAAATATTGAAACATTTCCATAAATTAAATGATCAATTATTAGATAAAATGTATAGAGAAAAAGCAGAAGAAATAATGAAATGCATTCCAATGAAAATGGAGCAATTTTATGAAAAATTTGATAGAGAATGTATGAAAGTTCCAATTTTTAAATATTATGATCCTTTCCAATTATTCCAAAGGATATCTTGTGCAAGTAATGAAGATATAGTGTTAATAAAAGAAAAATTGTTAGATAGAGCAAATAGATATACAAAGCAAATAGAACCAGAAATGAAAAATATTAAACAATTTAAACAAATTGTAGATGACTATATAAAAGGAAAAGAATCTACAATAAAAATAGTTATGCTAAAAGAATTTTCAAAAAGTTTGGAATCTATTTTGGAAAAGTACAAATTTAGTTTTTAATACGGGAATAGATAAATTTAAAAACTAAAAATTATTATGTATTAAAATTTTTAATAGAATTTGTAAAAATTGAATATTTTTTTCCTCTTTTGCAATAATAAGAGTATGAAATAAATTTATGCTGAAATTGAAGGAGGAAAATTATGAAAGCAACTGGAGTTGTGAGGAGAATAGATGATTTAGGTAGAGTTGTTATTCCAAAAGAGATAAGAAAAACTTTAAGAATAAAAGAAGGAGACCCATTAGAGATATTTACAGACAGAGAAGGGCAAGTTATTTTAAAAAAGTATTCACCAATAGGAGAACTTTCAGAGTTTGCAGCAGGATATGCAGAAACTTTGTCAAAGACGACAGGACATATTGCTTGTATTACGGATAAAGATACTATTATAGCGGTATCAGGAGGGTCAAAAAAAGAATTTTTAGAGCAAGATGTTAGCAAAGAACTAGAACAACTTATGGAAGATAAAGAAGTATATACAAGTAAAGAAAATAGTGATAAAGCAATGCCAATTACTAAAAATGACAATAATGAAAGAAAAAATAATGCACAGATTGTTTATCCAATTATATCTAATGGTGATACGATTGGAACAGTAATACTTATGGCTAAAGAGGAAAATAAGAAGATGGATGAAGTAGAAAAAAAGGTAGCTCAATCTGCTGCAACTTTTTTAGGAAGTCAAATGGATATATAGATTCAATAATTTTAAAATTTATTATAAATAAAAACAAGTTATTACTATAGATAAAAAATAGTTTTAACTTGTTTTTTTATGATATTTGGAATATAAATTTACATCTGCTAAGCCGACTAAGTAATCAATGGAGGTTCCATAAAATTTGGATAAAGTAATTAAGTGTTGAATAGGAATTGTTCTATTTCCTTTTTCATATTCAGAATAATATTGTTGGGAAATACCTAGTAAATTAGCAATATCTTTTTGTAATAAATCATGGTCTTCTCTTAAATCTTTAATTCTTTTAAATTTCACTATTAACCTCCTAATTAATATTATTAAATTTATATATAATTGTAACAAAAAAAGAGTAAGAACATTAAACATACATGAAATATTATGTTTAAACAAGATGGCAAATAAATCTATAACTTGAAATATTACAGAAATGTTACAGGATTATAACAATTATGTTAAAGAAATTAAAATGATTGAAAAGAAAAAAGCGTTATGTTATAATAAAATCGAATACATAAAAAATTATGTACAAAGATACAAATGAAAGGGGAATTTTTTAATGAGGTTTAAAACAAAAGAAGCAAAAGGTATAACATTAATAGCATTAGTAATAACAATCATTGTACTTCTAATCCTTGCGGGAGTGACGATTGCAACATTGACTGGAGATAACGGAATACTAAAGCAAGCTGATAAAGCAAAAACAGAGACAACAATGGGAGAAGAAAAGGAAGCAATAGGTTTAGCATATAATGGAGCTAAAACAGAAAAATTAGGAGGAGTAATAACAGCAGGGGATTTAAATACACAGTTTACTAAAAACGGAACCAAAGCAACAGCAAGTGGAGAAGGAACAATAAAAGTAGATTTTGAAACAGGAAGAAGCTATACATTAGATGCTCATGGAAAAATAGAAGAATGGATAGACATAGCAAAATATGTAAAAGTAGGAGACTATGTAGATTATAATCCAACGATCACAACAAAAGATGGAACAACACCAGTAGAGACAAGTAAATTAAGTTATTCATCACCAATAGGAACAGCGACAGAACATGGAAATGGAAAAAGTGTACAAAACTTCACAGCAACAGAGAAGACAAGATGGAGAGTATTAAGTATAGAAAACGGAGTAGTAGAATTAATATCAGAAAATGTAATAAAATCTGATACGAATGCTAATTTTATATTAAGAGGAGCCAGAGGATATCTGTATGCAGAGCGAGAATTAAATGAAGTATGTAAAATATTTGGATATGGATATGGAGCCGATACAACAAAAGGCGGAAGCTATACAACAGGTGGACCAATAGATACACAAATTACAGGGAAAATAGAAGAAACAGGAGCAAGAAGCATAACCATAGAAGATATTAATAAAAAAGCAGGAATTACAGAAGCTGATTATACAACATTAAATAGTAATTATGGAAGTATAACAAAACCAACATCAAATGTATATTATCCAACAGTAAATGGCGATTCTACTACAGGAGAATCAACCTCAGCAGGAGTGAAGAATCTAAAAAATACTTTTTATTATTACAATAAATCAAAGATAGAAAATACGGATATACAAAATATGTTATTTAATGAAAATTATTGGCTTGCATCTCGCTGTATCAATACATTTGGCAGTGCGGACTTCCATGTGCGCTATGTGCATGACTCTAACGCGAGCTCGGACTTCTTGTGCTATGGTAATAGTTCTTGCTTTTCCGAGAATTCGTACGATGGCTGTGCGGTTCGCCCTGTTGTGACTCTAAAATCTGATATTATAGATGTTAGTACAAATTATAGTACTGAGGGAGAATGGAAATTAAAGTAAGATTAAATGTAGTAGAGTGACACTTGCCTAGTGGGCCTTAGGTCCACTGGCAAGAAATTTTTGGTGAGTTAGAGGAGCTGAGCTTGTCAAGTTTGGTGTGTAAATTTTTTTATCTTATCTGCTATTAAATTTTTTTAAATAAAGTATTGCAAAAGAACTCGAAATAAGATAAAATGGTACCAATGAAACAAAGGAGAAAAAAGATGAAAAACGCTAAAGCCATTGGTACTGTACACACACACACACACGGGTAATTTAATAAATAAAAAAGAAAATATAGGAGCTATGAATTCTGTGTTTTTTTGGGAAACTCTAAAAAAACGTAAAATCCATAGTTCTTTTTGCGAGCAAAAAGGAATAACACTAATAGCATTAGTAATAACAATAATTGTACTTTTGATTTTAGCAGGAGTAACAATAGCAACACTAACAGGAGATAATGGAATACTAACAAAAGCGGCAGAAGCATCATTTAGGCAAGAAATGAGTGAAATAAGAGACAAAATAGATTTATATACAATAGAAAATCAAATAAATGCAGACAAAGAACTTTCATTTAAAGAAATAAAAATAGAAGATACTAAGAGCTGGAGAGACACACTAAAACAAGAAATAGTACTTTGGGGAAATTATAATGTAGATGTTAATGAAGTGACAACAGCATATATAAAAAATAACTTTGAAAAGTTGGTAAATGACAATGGAACAGCTTTAAATATTTATTATATAGAAGAGAATAATTCCAAAAACAAATATATATATAATGAGAAAACAGATATAGTATATAAAATAAATCCTACTAAAATAGGTAAATATACAGTACATAGTATTGAAGAATTAGATTACTTAAAAAACGGAGGAGTAAGAGAAAAAAGCATTAATGCAAAAAATTATACAAAGATTGAATATGAAGCAGAATTTAGAACAATAGACGGAGTTAGCTATTACGAACCAGACTTAAATGGAATCGCAAAAGAAGCAACTAGTTTAGTGTTTTATAAGCAAGAAAATGGTCAAATTGTTGAGAATGAAAAAGTAATAACAGCTGAAAAATGGTTGGAAGATGGTAGGCCAAACCAAATACAAGATGATACAGGAACATATATATTATATAACTATAAAGAGAAAATTTGGGCAAACATTAGAATAGAAAGTAGTTCGTTAACAACAAATTGGGTATGGATTCCAAGGTATTGTTATAAAAATACAGATACTGTAACTGATGTTAAATTTTTAAGAACAACAGATAAAAGCCCAGAAGAATATGAATTAGCTGGATCATTTGTAAATAATCAGGATAAAGGTGCATTTATAAGTAAATATGAGCCATCATCAAAGGTTCAAACTGATACATCATATTATTCATATTATATTCCAGATATTTCTAAATTTGATAAAGAGAATACATATATAGAGATTTATAACAAAGAAACAAATGTATTTGAAAAAGAGGTAAAAGCATCAACAATTGCAAATTTAAATAATTTTTCAAAACAAAATTTATGGTTTGACTATGAAAAACAAATATGGGCAAATGTAAAAGTTATAAAAAATGATTTGGAAACATGGTGGGTATGGATACCAAGATATGCATATAATGCTTCTGGGACAACAACTGAGACAGATGTAATATTTGTTGGAACAGATGACAAACCAATAGATGGTTCAGAATTACCTAGTGGATATGAAATTGCAGGAAGTTTTAAAGATAATAAAGATAAAGGAATTTGGGTAAGCAAATATGAGCCATCAGCAACAGTACAAACACAAAAACAAAATATAGAAGCAAGTACTATAGATGTATCAAATTTTGATAAACAAAGCACGAACATGGTGTTTTATAAAGTAAATGATGGACAAGCGACAGAAGAGACTAAAACATTAACAGTAGAAGAATGGGAAAAGAAAGGGAGACCTTCAGAAATAAAAAGTTGGTTTACAACGTATGTATTATTTGATTATAAAAATAATATATGGGCAAATATAAAAGTAGAGAAAAATGATGGAGTAACATGGTGGACATGGATACCAAGATATGCATATAATGAATCTGGAACAACAACAGACACGGATGTAATATTTGTAACAACTGACAATAAACAATTAAATGGTAGTGAATTACCAAGTGGTTATTCAGTTGCAGGTTCTTTTATAAATAATCAAGATATGGGAATATGGGTAAGTAAATACGAGCCATCATCTAATTAAAAGAAAGGAAGAAAAATTATGAGATATATTAAAATTAAAGTTAGTTTTTTATGGATAGTTGTTATTACATTAATGATTATTCCTCAAGCTTATGCAAAAACATCTATTGAAATAAAGCCAAATGGAAATATATATACAAATAAAACAATATCTGAATTTTTTGATGAGAGCATTGCAATGAAAAATAATGGAGAATGTTTAGAAGGCTCAAATGTAAATGTACATATGGCAACAAATTTAGATTGGGCTATTGTATCTTATTTTTCTAATAGTGCTTATGGAACAAATGGAGAAGGAAAACATACAGGAACAGCTATAACTATAGATGGAAAGTCAGGTCATTATTCTACTAATGGAAATATAACAGGTGTAATGGATTGGGGAAAAACGAACTCATATACTGCTGGATTAAGAACTGATTATAAAAATATTATAGATGATACTATAAAACAAAACATTTCTTCTTTGATAACTAGTGCGAACAATAACCGTTATATTGATATATTTCCTTCAGTAGCATGGACAAGTATAAAAAATATTGCAGGTTGTAATCGGATGGTATGCTAATGGAATTGGTGTTTATACAGGACAAGACAAAGCAATAGTTTCATATAGAGGACAACTTTTTGGAATAAGATCAACTCGACGGAGAGCAATTAACAGATGTTACTTTTAGGCCAGTAATAACAGGAAATTAATTAAAATAAGTAGAAAAATTAGTATGTAAAAGATAAAAAATACATATTAAAAATAAAGAATTGAAAAAAATACTGTTGAACAAAAGGTAAAGAATAGATATATCTAATGTGCTTGCTTATATAATAATTAGAGTGTTAAAAGTATATAGTTTTCAAAAAATATGATGTCTAATTAAAATTATTACAAAAACTTGGTGAAAAATTGAAAAAATGTATTGACAACTAAAAGAAAATAAGTTATACTTTTACTTGTGCTAAACATTAGAAGCACATGCTCCCTTAGCTCAGTTGGTCAGAGCAACCGGCTCATAACCGGTGGGTCCAAGGTTCGAATCCTTGAGGGAGCACCATTTTAATTTTATATTTGGGTAGGTGGCCGAGTGGCTAAAGGCGGCAGACTGTAAATCTGTTCTCATTCGAGTACGAAGGTTCGAATCCTTCCCTGCCCACCATAGTATTATCAAGAAACAAGAAAACCTAGTAGAAATACTAGGCTTTTATTTTTGTGTATTAAGTTTTAAATTTATATGGAAGATTAAAAAAATATATTTATGTTATATAACTTTAATCTTCCATTTCTATATTATCAAATATTTTATCATCAAAAAATTCTTTTAGTTTCATATAAAAGTCAAGAAGAATCGTTATTTACAATATAGGTGCTCAAAGTATTTATTTTAAATAATTTGTGACAAATGATTGACTAACCTACATAATACAAAAGTAAAAAACGAGTAAATCATTGAAAAATGTGGATTTATGTGGTATAATAGCTAGAGTTTCTATAATTTGGAACAAAAAATCAATCCCCTCACTCTAGAAAGGATGAACTGTATGAAAAAAACTTTATTAAAAATTCTAGGGACTATTTTTGCAATTGTAGCATTTTTTATTGCTCAATATCACATTCGGCAGTATTACGGAATTGATCCAAGAATTTGGTTCTTTGTAGTATTCGGCATATCTGTTGTTGGGTTTATCACTATTTTGTTTGTTTTCTATTCTGAAATCAAAAATATGGAAGAGTATTTTAAGACTCATTCATTTTTTGATTTTGTATTAGAAATATGCGAAAGAGTAAAGCACATAACAAGACAAATAAAGCCTATCACCGAAAAAATAGTGAATAGCTTTATTTACATTTTGCTAAGTTTTATTACTCTTATGGTTGCCTTTACTGGAATTATGTATAAGTGCTTCTTTCATGATGATTTTATAGCAAGAACAACATTGTATATTATTTATCTTGTTATGATTGCATGGACGGCTCTTAGCAGATTAATAAAAGCAACCGTTGTCGAAGGAAAAAAACGTACAGAGGAACTGGTATTCGGAGGTTTGTGGGTTATTAGCAAATTTGATAGATTTTTTATGTAGCTGAAAGTAAACGGATTGATTTCTAAGAGGAGTTTCTACACTCCTCTTAGTTTTTTATGAAAAGTAGGATAAAAATAAAACAAATGTTAAATTTAATTCAAATAACAAAACATATAAAATTTCATTAATTCTATTGTATTTTATAAAAATATGATATACTTTAATAAATTGATTGATATTTGTATCAATCGTTATGAGAGCAAAAAAAGTTGTAGATAACTACTTCGACGGCACCATTAGTATTATCAAGACTTTGATTGTTTTGATAATATTTTTGCTTTTTAAGGAAGCTATGAAAAAATGTTCATAGCTTTTTGTAATGTTATAAAGACGAAAAAGTTACAAAACTATTACAAAAATATTAAATTTATATGACGCTTTATATTATGTTGAAAAAGAAAATTTGTTATGATAGACTATAAACGAAAGATGAAAGGGGTAATTTAATCATATGAAAAAAACAATTAGAAAGATTTATTTATGTTTTATTATAACAATATTATTTACAACAGGAATAGCACTTGGAAATGATATAAATTTAGAAAATAAGGAATATACAGAAATATATAAACAATGGCTTGAATTGTCAGATGAACAAAAAGAAAATGTAATAGAGCCAAGTAAATATAATTTTTATTCAAAAGATACAAAAGAAGAAATACAATTAGCTAATCAAAAAATGAATTTGAAAAGTTTAGTAAAAATGGCAAAGTCATCAACATATGCCACGTCTCCTAAATTTTCATTAAAAACATTAATTGATAATAATCTAGAAATAAAAGACCAAAAAAGTACTAACTTTTGTTGGGCTTTTGCCTCAATAAGTTCATTAGAAACTAATTTAGCATTAAAAAATTATAACGATAATAAAGATGATAAGATATATGATTATTCAGAAAGACATATGGTTTATTCTATGACACAGAGTTTTAAAGATGGACAAGTAAATACTAACGGATGGAAACAAAAGGCAAAAGATGGTGGAACTACAACAATGTCAATGGCATATTTAACAAATGGATCTGGAGCAATAAATGAAGAAGATATGAAATTTGTAGATAGCCAGGAAGAAATAGATATTAATGATATAAAAAATAAACAAGTACAAACTACAGTAAAAGATATAAGAAATTTTGATTCAATATATATAACTAAAAATGATGGAGCAATAGATGCTAATAAAAATAAAATAGAAGATTCAGAAATAGAAAGTTTAAAAGAACAAATAAAGGAACATATTTCAACTAGTGGATCAGTAAAAGCATCGATTTATATGCCAAATTTTGCTAATAATGTACATATTAACTTGAAATCTGGAGCTATCTATAATTTAATAGATTCTTATGAAGATATAAAAAAAGAAATGACGAAAAAAGATGGAGTATATGTCAATCATGCTGTTAGTATAATTGGATGGGATGATAATTATTCTAAAGATAATTTTTCAACTAAACCTACGAATAATGGAGCATGGATTATTAGAAATTCATATGGAAAAGCAATAGAAATATCAATGGAGCAATTAAGAAAAAATAATCCAGGATTGGAAGATGAAGAGATTGTAAATACATTTTCAGCAAGTATGAATTGTAATTGTACTTTAAGTGAAGATGGGCAAATACTTAGTGTTTCAGTTGGAGATAATGGAATATTTTATATATCTTATGAAGATTCATATATATATTCTGATTTGCTTGGAATAGAAAATGCAGAAGATAAAAAAGATTATGATAATTTGTATCAATATGATAATTTAGGTGGGGGAGAAGTCGGCTATATAAATGAAAATGATGCAAAGGATATATTTTTAGCAAATGTATTTACAAGAACTAAAACAGATACAGAATATTTAACTTCGATAGGATTTCAAAATTTTACTGAAGGAACTTATGAGGTTTATATAAATCCAGATGGAGCAGATAAATCATTGTCTAATTTACAAAAAGCAGAGTTAACAACAGGGGAAGAGATTAGTTTAACAGCAGGTTATCATACAATAGCTTTAAAAAAAGCATATAAATTAAAAGAAAATAATTTTGTAGTGGCTATAAAAATGAAACATAAAGATGGAGAAATTTCTTGTTTTACATATGAATCAAAATACGAAAATCCTAATATTGTATTAAGTAATCCTAAAGAGAGTTTTATTGCAAAAGAAGAACAAGCGCAAAAAGATAGTCAATGGTTAGATATTGGAGATAGTAGTAGCGATAGCTATTTTGGAAATTTATGTATAAAAGGTATAACTGTAAATCAATACTCTGGAATTATTGCAAATGAAGAAGAAAAAGAAGATTCAAAAACAGATAATAATAATTCTAACTATGATAAAGCAAAAGCAGAGTTACAAGAACTAAAATTAGAGGGGAATAATCAAGAAAGTTCAGTAAATATAAAAATAAAAGTAACAGGAATAGAAGTTAAAAATTTAAGTGACAAATATCAACATTATTTCTATTTATCATCAAATTCAAAGGAAGATAATATACAAGAAGATAAATGGATACCAGCAGGAAAATTTGAAAAGCAAGATGATGGAACATATGCTTTAATGCTTGAAATTACAGAAGAATCTCAGCTAGCAGATATAAAAGAAGATGGTTCAGTATATGTATATATAAAAGAAGTGGCAACGTTAAATGGAAAATCTACAACATTAATATCTAATGGAATAGAATTAAAAGTAGATACATCTGAAATAGAAACAAAAAAAGAAGAAAATACTACAACAATAACATCAAATACAAATAAAAATGATACAACTATAGCAAATAAAGTATTACCAAACACAGGATATATTCCAGTTATAATATTCTTAATAATAAGTTTTGCTATTGTTGGAATGTTTGTATATATTAGATATAAAAATATAGATAAATAAAACGAAGAGTACGCATACGTACTCTTTTTTATATATAAAACTACACTGTACAGAAAATTTATTTCATAAATTTTCGCACACGAACAAATTTGCTGAAAAAATCTTTAATTTATTCGATATTAATAATTTTTTGAGTAAAATCTAAATTACTCCATGAGTCATCTTCATAACCAATTGTATAAACATTTGTAGCAAAAATATCTTTATCTAACATTAATTTTAAATTTTTGTTAGTATTATTATCATAAAATCTTTTTACTGAGGTAATAATTTCAAGTTTAGGATTAGCTTTAGCTATTTCAGAAATTAAGAATTTACCACGATTATTTAAACCAAGTACTCTAATATAAGGAGTAGTTTTTTTAGAAATATCAATATCTTTTTTAGTGATTCCTAATAAAGCATAAAGCAAAATTCTTTGAATTCTAGTAGATGTATAACGTTTTGATTTTATAATATTTAAAAGGTCATTTAAATTATTACAAGAATTTGCTGCTTTTTTTATAGCAAATTCTAAACCCTCTGTTACATCAGGAAGCATAGCAATTTCAGATGTTTCCATTTTTCTTAAATTATAAATAATTTGTTTTTCAAATACAGAGATGTCTGGTATTATATGTCCTTGTTTTATATTTTTTATTAAAATGCTGTAGCTTGAAGATGGAAGTAATCTTCTTAAAATATCAAATCCATTGTTTTTTATAATATTACGTATAGCTGTAGCACTTGCTATATTTCCTGAATAAGAGCTATCATTATAAGCAGATTCATAACGAGCAATTGAAATAGGCATAATGTTACTTTTATATTTTTTTAATGCTTTTAGATATTCAATGCCTAATATATTATTAGGAGAAGAAAGTACATTAACACATTTTCTAATATCATTTAAATATATCATTAAGGCGTTTTCACGAGCTTTAGGATAAGAGATTCCTTTACTTAATTCATGAGATAATAATATTTTATATTTTCTTGGTTCATGATATAAAACATCTGCAAATTTATTCAATATGTCAACATCAGAGGTTTCAGCACCAAAAGAAATATAATCAACAACTTTTAAAGAGTCTAAAATTTTTATTGCACCATCTGCAAAATTTTCAGCACTAGAAGTAGTATATAGAACAGGAAGTTCGATAACTAGATCTATTCCATTTTGAATTGCAGCTTCAGCTTTAGACCATTTATCAATTAACGAAGTTGAACCACGTTGTGTAAAGTTGCCACCCATTATAGCAACTGTATAGTTAGAACTAGTCATTTTTTTTGATTGCTCTAAATGGTATAAATGACCATTATGGAAAGGATTATATTCTCCTACAATACCTAAAACTTTACCCATAATCAAATTCCCTTCTTGTATAATTTTTAATTAACTGCTATAATATTACCATAAATAATGGAAAAAAACAAGAAAGCTAATATTTAAGTTTCGGGTTTTTAAGCAAGATGGGACAAATCCATAATTTAAACAATAAATATTATTCACTACGTTCAAAAAGAAAATCTAATATAAAAAAATGTGCCGCTTTCACTCAGGCTAAAATGTATATATGTATATGTTTTTATGATTTTTGAATATGAATGGAGCAATATTAGAATTTCTTAAATAAATTAATGGAAAATGTTCGCGTCGAGCTTTAGCTCGGACTAAGTGAAAGGGTGCCATTAATTTATTTTAGAAAT
>ERZ1034984.3272-NODE-3272-length-11920-cov-8.084703_pt1 | contig 11920 bp, 9 predicted proteins | sample MGYA00520589_ERZ1034984 | MGnify/ENA primary metagenome ERZ1034984 (study PRJEB33766, sample SAMN09781790) | gut metagenome | biome: gut microbiome | host: Homo sapiens | place: Madagascar | study: EMG produced TPA metagenomics assembly of the PRJNA485056 data... | reverse complement strand
ATGAAATAAAACCATTTGAAAACATATGAAGCAATATTTCGTATGTTCGAATAATCATAAAAATAAATAGCCTTCAGAAAAACCGAAGGCCATTATAAAATTGACTATGAATTATTGTGCATTGGAACTATTGTTTCTGTTGTTGCCAAGAATATCTTCTGCTCCACCTACTACTCCACTGACAACATCTTCTACGCCTTTGCCAACCCCGCTTACTACATCTCCAGCTCCACTTACAACATCGCTGACCACATTATCTCCATCTCCGATAATTCCGTTTCCGTCTGTGACATTTCCGTTGTTATTGACATCATTGCCATTAGCAGTATTATTTCCATTGTTATTATCTCCATTTGCGTCAGGATTTGGATTAGGTGCAGAATTTACTATTCCCGATGAATTATTGTTGTTTATTACTGTTGAGGATTCAGCATTTCCACCACTTGAGCCGTTGCCCATATTTTGTGCGGAATTTCCGTTGTCATTACCTTTACAGGCGGCAAGGCTCACTGTCAGAAGTGCCATAGCCAAAACTGCAATAATTTTCTTTTTCATACGCATTATCTCCTTGAAAATTTTATATACACTGGTTTTCATAAAGTGTTGTGCTTTGATAAGGTTCTTCACCTTCTTTATTATCATTCGTAATTTTCTACAAATTATCAATCTTGGAATAAATTTTGTCAAAATTTTATTTAAAAGACAAGCAAAACAAAATATTCCACGCATAAAAATTAGTAAGGATAAATTTTTGTGGAGGTGCGTTATGTTTGATTTGATTCTAAAGCTTTTAAACCAATTTTCTATGTTCTTCATACTTCATGTTACAGGCGGAGGTTCATTTCCGAAACCTCTTTCGGCAAAGGAAGAGCGTGAATGTCTTTTAAAGTGGAAAAATGGAGATATAAAAGCAAGAAACAAGCTTGTTGAGCATAATCTTAGACTTGTAGCACACATTGCAAAGAAGTATTATTCGTCTTGCAATGATACAGATGAATTGGTTTCAATAGGTACAATCGGCTTGATTAAAGCCGTAAACACCTTTGATATTGATAAAAATATCAGACTTTCAAGCTATGCCTCAAGGTGTATAGAAAATGAAGTTCTTATGTATTTCAGAAACAGTAAAAAATCTGCTCAGGATATGTCGCTTGATGATGCAATCGACTCTGATAGTGACGGAAATAAGCTTACGCTTATGGATATAATGTCTGTTGAGGAAGATTTTGTAGATAATCTTGATATAAAGATTAAAAGTGAAAAGCTTAAAACCTACATAGATAAATATCTCACTCCAAGAGAAAAGCTTGTAATCACTTTGCGTTATGGTCTTGACGGTAATGACCCACTGACTCAGCGTGAAATTGCAAAAAAACTAAATATTTCACGCTCTTATGTAAGCCGAATTGAACGAAAAGCATTAGATACTCTAAAGACTCAATTTATGTAAGTTTCTTATCTTCTGCAATATGGACTATCATCTGCACCTAAACTTTATTGCAAACATATTATATAGTATCAAGTCTGATTGCGGGAGGTAATCCTATTGATAAATAATTCTTTTTGCGTTATTGGTGGCGATTTGCGTCAATTATATTGTGCCAAAGCTATATCGAACGATGGCTATTCTGTCTGTATTTCTTACTTTGAAGAATGTAGATTTTCTTTACCCTTTGAGATGCTTGATTTCAAAACTGCTATAAGAAAATCTGAAATTGTTATACTTCCACTTCCTATCACTAAAAACGGTACAACTCTTAATGCTCCATTTTCTAAAAATTCTATTACACTTGATGATTCTTTCGCTAAAATCTGTTCAGGCAAATATGTTTTCTGCGGTATGAAGGAAAATCTTCTCTCTACAAGCTCTCTTTGGAATTCCAGTATGGTTTTTGATTACTCTAAAAGAGAAGAATTTGCTGTTATGAATGCTGTTCCTACAAGTGAGGGTGCGATTGAATGTGCTATGCACGAATATGATGGAACAATAAACGGTTCAAACTGTCTTGTAATAGGTTATGGAAGAATTGGCAAGGTACTTTCAGATATGCTTGGAGGTCTTGGTGCTAAAGTTTCTGTCAGTGCAAGAAAGAAAAGCGATATTGCATATATTCAGGCAAAGGGATTTAAAGCACTTAAAACCAATGAACTTTCTTTTATGCCACAAGGACACACCGCATTCGACTTGATATTTAATACAGTGCCATTTATGATTTTAGACTCACACACTCTTGCCCGTATTGCTCCAGGCGGTTCAGACACAATTATTATAGATTTAGCCTCATTACCAGGGGGTGTTGACCTTGAAGCCTGCGAAAGAATGGGGCTTAAAGCTATGCGGGCATTATCGCTGCCAGGGCGTGTTGCACCAAAGGCGGCCGGAGAAATCATAAAGAATGCTGTTTATAATATAACAGAGGAGGATTTACGGTGACACGCAAAACGGTGGGATTTGCTATGTGTGGTTCTTTTTGCACCTTTTCTCGAGCAATTCCCCAGATAGACGCATTAATAGATGCGGGCTATGATGTGCTTCCGATAATGTCATATAACGCTTCTACTACTGACACCCGTTTCGGAAAAGCACAGAATTTTATTGATGAAATCGAAGAAAAAACAAAACGAAAAATCATAAGAACCATCAATGACGCTGAACCTATCGGTCCTAAGGCTATGACAGATATTATGCTTATTGCTCCCTGCACAGGAAACACCATATCTAAATTATCATACGGAATAACAGATACTCCAGTAACAATGGCAGCTAAATCACATCTAAGACAAGAAAAACCACTTATCATTGCTATTGCAACAAATGACGCTCTCGGTGCTTCCGCTCAAAGTATAGGCAGAATGTTAAACACAAAGCATATATTCTTCGTACCATTCGGACAGGACGCTCCTATAAAAAAGCCAAAATCATTAGTTGCCAATTTTGAATTGATTCCACAGGTTGTTGAAGCAGCATTTATAGGTAAACAGCTTCAGCCAATTATAATTGCTCCCAAAAATGGGTAAAAAGATAAGCTGTCGTATATCTCAAAAAGATATGCGACAGCTTTTATCAGGTAAGTTTAAAAAAGTAGGGGCGAACTGCGTTCGCCCTTTGGGTAAAGAATGTTAAGGGCTTCGCCCTTAAAACCCACGAGGGACTCCGTCCCTCGACTCTGCAAGCTTTTGAAAAAGCTTGAGCAAAACTTTAAATTTATAAAAACCTAATTATGGTTAATGCTATGCGATAATTTCTTTACGGCTCTTGCGATTCTTAAAAAGCTGTAAACCTATTACTATTACTCCACCGATGAGGAACGGAATGATTGAGAATGTTGAGAAATTCATCATCGGCTTTGGCTCATCAAGTGTTGTAGGTCCCATAACTATTGCATAGAGAGAGCCTATCATAAGTCCGAAAATAAAGAATATCGTCTGTGCTCTGAACTTTTCCAAACAGAGCTTTACAAGTTTAATAATCAAAACCATTCCAGCAATTACTCCTAATCCAAAGCAAATTATCATTGGCAAATATTCAAAATGCAGGTGGAGTAATTCTTTTATTGAGTTAATGATAGGTAAATAAAATCCAAAAATCAAGAGAAGTGTTGAACCTGAAATTCCTGGAAGAACCATTGCAGTAATTGCTATCATTGCTACAAAGAACAAGCTTATTCCAAGCTGAAAGCTCGGCTGTCCTAAGCTTATACCACTTTCTCCACCACTTGTCGGGTTGAAATATGTAATGCAAAATACAAGTGCTGCACCAAGAATTATAAAAAATGAACTCCAATACTTTCCTTTAAGACTCTTTTTTTCTTCCATAAAAACAACTGGTATTGCGAAAAGTGTTAAGCCTATAAATAATGAACTGATTTCGTAAATATAAGTATCGAAAAGCTTTGTGAGAATCAAAACGCAGGATACAAAACCAACTACCCAACCAACTCCAAGCTTGGCTAAAAATTTTAATGCTTCAATTTTTTCAGCTTTTTTTCCAGAAATCAAATCATTCAAAGAATTGATAAACTTATCATAGAAGCCCATCAAAAAAGCAATTGTGCCACCCGAAACTCCAGGAACACTATCTGCCATAGCCATACAAAAGCCACGAATCATATCAATAACAACCTTCATATTTTCCCTCCAATATTTTTAATTATCATACATTTAGGATTATAATTGTATGCAATGAAAATGTCAAGTAAAGTCTAACTAAGTAAATAATATTTTACCATAATTTTACATAAGGCAAATTGTATAATTATTAAAAAAACAAACATAATAATAACAGTTATGAATAAAATGCGTTTGCTGTTCATAACAAAACGGCAGAATCCAAAGTAAAAAAGGATTCTGCCATTCTCATTTATTTAAGTTCTAATTGTTCGCCCCCAAGCTCTTCTGCTGTCGGCAACGCTCCTGATGATGGAATAGACTTTGTTCTATATCTTTGAGGCGTTTGTAGCATACCTTCATGATATAATTCCGCAGAAATAAGACGATGGCCTTTTCTTTGCTTGAATACAGCTACACCTTGAGTATTTCTTGTGGTTTTTGAAGCAATAGCACCTGTATGCAACAATAACGCTCTGCCTGATGATGAACGCATAAGAATTTCGCTATCCTCATCATTAACAAAAACTATTGCACTAAGTTTTTCCTTATCACTATATGCACCTGTCAATTTTTTACGGTTTGTTTTTGTTTCATATGCTTTAAGGCTGACCTTAGCAACCTTACCATTCTCAAAGAAAAAGAAAACATAACCCGAATAATCAGTGGTTGCAAGCATATAAATGGCACTTTCACCCTCGTCCATATTCAGCTTGGCGGGGATAAATTCTCCAAGTACGCTTGCTTTGGTATCAGAGAAATCACGAGCCTTTGTTTTATAAACCTGTGATTTATCACTGAAAAACAGCAAGTCTGTATTATTCATAGATTCTTGTGATTGCTGTATGACATCTCCATCTTTGAGCTTCTGTTCGCCACCCATTCTAAGTGAAATCGGAGTAATTTTCTTGAAATATCCCTCTTTTGTAAAGAAAAGATTTACAGGATAATCAGGAATTTCTTCCTCAATCTCAGTTTCAACAATATCAGAAGCATAGATAATCATACTCTTTCGTGGCTGACCGTATTTTTCGGCAATAGCGGCAAGCTCTCTAATGATTATATTCTTAACCTTGGTTTTGCTTTCGAGGATTGCTTTAAGCTCAGCAATATCTTTCTCAAGACTTTCAATTTCATCTGTGCGTTTGAGAATATATTCTCGATTGAGATGACGAAGTTTGATTTCAGCGACATATTCAGCCTGAATTTCATCAATTCCGAAACCAATCATAAGGTTTGGAACGACATCACTTTCTTCTTCGGTTTCACGAACTATTTTAACAGCCTTGTCAATATCAAGGAGAATCTTCTCAAGTCCCTTAAGAAGATGGAGCTTGTCCTCTTTTTTGTGCAAATCGTAGTAGGTTCTGCGTTTTACACACTCAATTCTGAATGCAATCCATTCGTTAAGTAAATCCTTAACGCCAAGAACTCTCGGTGTTCCTGCGATAAGAACATTAAAATTACAAGAAAAACTATCTTCAAGCGGTGTGATTTTATAAAGCTTCTGCATAAGCTTATCAGGGTCAATATTTCTCTTGAGGTCGATTGTGATTTTAAGACCACTGATACCTGTTTCATCACGAATATCAGAAATTTCCTTAATCTTGCCAAGCTTTACAAGCTCAATAATCTTATCAATTATAGCCTCTGAGGTTGTTGTCGGAGGAATACTTGTTATATCAATACAATTATCAAATTTATCATAGGTATAGCGTGAACGAACCTTTATACTTCCTCTACCTGTATTATAGATGTTTTCGATAGTTTTCTTATCATATACAATCTGACCACCACCTGGAAAATCAGGTGCAATAAGTGTTTCGGAAACATCATGCTTTTCATTACGCATAAGTGCAATGGTCGTTTCGCATACCTCTCTAAGATTGAAAGGACAGATAGAGCTCGCCATACCAACAGCAATACCTGTATTCGCATTTATAAGTACAGACGGAAATGCTGCTGGAAGAAGTGTAGGTTCTTTAAGGGTATTATCGTAGTTATCAACAAAATCTACGGTATCCTTATCTATATCACCGAAAAGCTCTGCACATATCGGGTCAAGTCGTGCCTCAGTATATCTTGATGCTGCCCATGCCATATCTCTGCTGTAAAATTTACCGAAGTTGCCCTTAGAATCGACATATGGGTGCAGTAATGCTTCATAGCCTCGGCTAAGACGAACCATAGTATCATAAATCGCACTATCACCATGCGGATTAAGCTTCATTGTTTGTCCAACTATATTTGCAGATTTAGTTCTTGCACCGCCAAGAAGTCCCATTTTATACATAGTATAAAGCAATTTTCTATGTGACGGCTTAAAACCGTCAATCTCAGGAATTGCACGGGAAAGTATAACGCTCATAGCGTAGGGCATATAGTTTTCTTCTATTGTATCAGCTATTTTTTGCTCTACAATCTCACCTGCTCCTGCAATATATCCATGCAGCTTAGGCTCTGTATGAGGTGTAGTTTTCTTCTTTCTTGCCATATCATTACCCCTTGAATTTACTTATGTTGAGAGTTTTGCCTTGAAAAAACTCGACATTGATGAGAAAAGCTTTTTGTCACGAATGTGTAAATTACTGATACGCTAAGCAATATCAAGACACATCTATATTATCAATATACTTTGCTCCATTTTCTACTATATATTCTTTTCTGCCATCAAGATTATCTCCAAGCAGAATATCGAATATTTCGCTTGTACGCTTTGCTTCATCGGGTAAAACCTTTATAAGTCTGCGTGTTGACGGATTCATTGTTGTAAGGCTCATCATATCAGGCTCATTTTCACCAAGTCCCTTTGAACGCTGAATAGTGAACTTCTTATTGCCTATCTTCTTGATAAATTCTTCCTTTTCTGCTTCTGTATATGCGAAATAAACTTCATCTTTAGTATTAAGCTCATAAAGTGGAGATTCTGCAATATAAACCTTGCCCTCGTCTATAAGAGTCGGTGTAAGTCTATAAAGCATGGTGAGAAGAAGTGTTCTAATCTGAAATCCGTCAACATCGGCATCGGTACAAAGTATGACCTTGCTCCAACGAAGATTATTTATATCAAATGAAGATAAATCCTTATTAGCCTTAGACTTAACCTCTACACCACAACCGAGAACCTTTAATAAATCGGTGATAATTTCACTCTTAAAAATTCGGTCATAGCCTGCCTTTAAGCAGTTAAGTATCTTACCTCTGATTGGTATAATTGCTTGAAAATCCGGGTCACGAGCCTGTTTACAAGCACCAAGAGCCGAATCGCCCTCAACTATAAAGACCTCTCGCCTTTCTACATCTTTGCTTCGGCAGTCAACAAACTTTGCAACTCTGCCCGTCATATCCATATTGCCTGTGAGCTTTTTCTTTATGTTAAGACGAGTTTTTTCAGCATCTTCACGACTGCGTTTATTGATTAAAACTTGATTTGCGATTTTCTCTGCATCAAGTGGATTTTCTATAAAATATATTTCAAGCTGATGGCGGAGAAACTCCGTCATAGCATCTTGAATACCTTTATTTGTGATAGCCTTTTTGGTTTGGTTTTCGTATGAGGTTATGCTCGAAAAAGACGAAATTACTATTACAAGGCAATCTTCAACATCAGAAAAATTGATTTTGCTTTCATTTTTAGTATATCTGGAATTCTGCTTTAAGTAAGAATCAATCTGATATACAAAGGCGTTTCTGACAGCCTTTTCAGGAGCTCCACCATGCTCAAGCCAGCTTGAGTTATGATAATATTCAGCACAACTTACTTTATTTGAAAAAGCCATTGCAATGTTGATTTTAACCTTATATTCGGGCTTGTCCTCTCTGTCACGAACTACTCGCTCTGTTTTCCATGTCTGAACCTGTGTCATACCATTTTCGCCGATAAGCTCTGTTACATGGTCTGTTATACCGTTATCATACTTAAATTCAGTTGTTTCAAAGTCCTTACCGACTTGATTTCTAAAAATAAATGTAACTCCCGCATTTACAATAGCCTGACGCTTAATAATTTCTATATAATATTCCTTGCTTATATCAATATCAGTAAAAACTTGTAAATCTGGTCGCCAATGAATCCTTGTGCCAGTATCTTTCTTGGAATACTTTTCTCGCTTTAAGCCACCAATATTCTCGCCTTTTTCAAAGTGTAGAGTGTAGCGTTCGCCGTCACGATGAATATCTACATCCATATACTCAGAGGAATATTGCGTTGAACAAAGTCCTAAGCCGTTAAGTCCAAGAGAAAATTCATAGCTTTCAGCATCGTTATTATTGAATTTACCGCCGGCATAAAGTTCGCAGAAAACAAGCTCCCAGTTAAAGCGTTCCTCATTTTTATTATAATCTACTGGAATACCTCTGCCGAAATCCTCAATTTCAACGGATTTATCCTCATAGCGTGTGACTATTATTTTATTTCCGTAACCCTCACGAGCCTCATCAATAGAGTTTGAGAGAATCTCAAAGACAGAATGTTGACAACCCTCTATACCGTCCGAGCCGAATATAACAGCAGGACGCTTACGAACTCTATCTGCACCCTTTAAGGTTACTATACTTTCATTTCCATATTCCTGTTTTTTCTTCGCCAATTTCCTTTTATCCCTCTCTTAAATAACTTACTAATAAACTTAAAAGTTTCGCTTGTGTCTTATTTAAGCTTTCTTATATTTTTCTATATTTTCAAAACTCATTTCTGTTCCCTCAGCTTTTTAATTTTATCTCTTAAAAGTGCTGCATGTTCAAATTCAAGAAGCTTTGCAGCCGCTTTCATTTCCTTGGTGAGCTGTTCTATGAGTTTTTCTCTTTCTGCTTTTGTCAGCTTCTTTTTAGATTTCTTTCCATCGTCGGAATGAGTAGAAATCTCAATAATATCACTGACTTTCTTAATAATCGTTTTTGGAATTATTCCGTGTTCTTCGTTATATTTCTGCTGAATGGCTCGTCTGCGTTCGGTTTCATAGATTGCCTTTTCCATAGACCTTGTAACCTCATCAGCATACATTATTACTTCTCCCTCAGCATTTCTTGCGGCTCTGCCGATTGTCTGAATAAGCGAACGGTCACTTCTTAGGAAACCCTCTTTGTCAGCGTCAAGTATAGCAACAAGTGAAACTTCTGGAATATCCAAGCCTTCACGCAAAAGGTTGATTCCGACAAGCACATCAAATTCGCCTAAACGCAAATCTCTGATAATCTCCATACGCTCGACCGTATCAATATCATGGTGCATATAGCGAACCTTTATACCCATTGTAGTGAAATATTCGGTCAAATCCTCCGCCATCTTTTTTGTGAGAGTAGTTACAAGCACTCTCTGTTTTTTAGCTGTACGCTTATTGATTTCTGAAATCAAATCGTCCATCTGACCATCAGTAGGCTTTACGGTTATAAGTGGGTCGAGAAGTCCTGTCGGACGGATAACCTGTTCAACAATCTTAGCACTATGCTCTTTCTCGAAATCACCTGGCGTTGCACTGACGAAAACAGCTTGATTGATATGCTCATAAAATTCATCAAAGTTCAGTGGTCTGTTATCTAAAGCACTCGGCAAACGAAAACCATATTCTATAAGACTTTCCTTTCTTGCCCTATCTCCTGCAAACATTCCCCTTACCTGTGGGAGCATAACATGAGATTCATCAACAAAAAGCAGAAAATCATCAGGAAAATAGTCGAGCAAGGTAAACGGCTTACTACCGGGTTTTCTTCCTGAAAGCACTCTTGAATAATTCTCAATACCTGTGCAAAAGCCTATTTCACGAAGCATTTCTATATCATAGCGAGTTCTTTGCTCTATGCGTTCAGCCTCAAGAAGCTTGCCCTTATCATTAAAATATTTTATGCGTTCCTCAAGCTCTCGCTCAATCTCCGCAATAGCTATTTCCATTTTATCCTTTGGAACGATATAATGCGAAGCTGGATAAATTGCTACATGCTTGAGTGTACCACGAATTTCTCCGCTGACAGCGTTAATTTCTGTTATACGGTCTATTTCATCGCCGAAAAATTCAACACGAACAATATTCTCATCAGAGTTTGTTGGATATATCTCGACAACATCTCCCCTAACACGAAACTTATTACGGGTGAAATTCACATCATTTCGCTCATATTGAAGTTCAACAAGCTTTTTAAGCAAATCGTCACGACTTTTTTCCATACCCGGACGAAGTGAAATTACCATTGTACGATAATCAATCGGGTTACCCAAGCTATAAATACAGGAAACCGACGAAACAATTATTACATCTCGTCGTTCTGAAAGTGCTGAAGTAGCTGAGTGACGGAGCTTATCTATCTCGTCATTTACAGCAGAATCCTTTTCTATATAGGTATCGGTTGTTGGAATATATGCCTCAGGCTGATAGTAGTCATAATATGACACAAAATATTCAACAGCGTTTTCTGGGAAAAATTCTTTAAATTCACTGCAAAGCTGTGCAGCAAGAGTTTTATTATGAGCAAGAACAAGTGTTGGTCGATTCATTCTTGCAATAACATTTGCCATTGTAAAGGTTTTTCCTGAACCTGTTACACCCATAAGAGTTTGTTCTCTGTTTCCTGCCTCTATACTTCTGCATATAGCGTCTATTGCCTGTGGCTGGTCGCCTGTCGGCTTATATTCGGAATGAAGCTTAAACTCTGACATATTCAACCTCCTATACATCGCATTATAATCCCAAAGCTTGGTACTAAACAAGTCGAATTTTGTTTTTCATAAAAATTAAACAAAATCAAGCCATAAAAAGGGCATTTCATCACTTCAAATTGATTAACGATTTAGCGAAAATCTATCTTTTAATTAGAATTTACAATCGCTAATTTTTTATTATAACACATACAAGCAAGAAAGTACAGAACAAATGTTTTTATTTGCTCTGCACTTTCTAAATTATTCACTATGAATTATGATGTATGAACTATTATGTTTTACAAAAGCCGTTAAAGCTTGCTTATCAGATTGGAATTTTTTAGGATAATATTACTTGAATGGGTTATTCGCTTAATTTTATAGCGAAATATATTGCAATATAGGTCTGTAAATATAATCTGCAAAGCTAAATTGATTTTCCGAATATCTCACCTCTATAACAAGTGAACCATTATTATTTCTGCTATAAACTTTTGGAATATAATACTCAAATTCTGAATATATCGGGAGCTTTATTCCATAGCTTGGCACTTCAATAAGTCCGATAAAATCACAGCCCTCTATTTCGACACTTGGCATTTCACAATCAAAACTGCTTGAAATACCAACATTGCTTTCTTCGGAATAAGCTTTTCTATCTTTTCAGCAATTTGGGGCAAGTTTTCATCAGAAGGTTGTAACAACAAAATCAAAGTTCTCAAAAGAAATGCTTACAGCTACAGAAATTTCAAGCGATTCGCAACCGCATTTTACATATGTTTTTCAATAAGCATATCAATTCTATAATAAAACAAGCGACAGTTTAATTCTCTACCACTTGTAATTACATTTTATTCTATTTCTCGGGTTACCCCAACTATTGACATTGAGCTACAAAAAAATAAGCCCGCACAAACGGCTTGTTTATGCGGGCTTATTATAAGTATGGTCGAGGTGACTGGATTCGAACCAGCGGCCTCTGCGTCCCGAACACAGCGCTCCACCAAGCTGAGCTACACCTCGTTTAAGAAACCTCGCTCAAAGAGCGAGGTTTTAGTTGGCTGCGGAACTAGGATTCGAACCCAGACAAACAGAGTCAGAGTCTGCTGTGCTACCTTTACACAATTCCGCAAGATTCAATTCATTGTCGCTTTGTGACTGACAACATAATTTATTATACTC
>ERZ1034984.3268-NODE-3268-length-11933-cov-6.525341_pt1 | contig 11933 bp, 7 predicted proteins | sample MGYA00520589_ERZ1034984 | MGnify/ENA primary metagenome ERZ1034984 (study PRJEB33766, sample SAMN09781790) | gut metagenome | biome: gut microbiome | host: Homo sapiens | place: Madagascar | study: EMG produced TPA metagenomics assembly of the PRJNA485056 data... | reverse complement strand
GGGGCGGGGGTGCGGCTATATCGCGTGGCCCGGCGCCGGAAGAACGCCCAGGCTCCCGCCCCCGGCGGCAGCTAAACGGGCTCCGGTGCAGTGCGGGCGCACCCGGTGGCAGAAAAACGCGTTTCGGTGCAGTTTTGACAGGTCCATTGGCAGCGAAACGGGTTTCGGTGCAGTCGGGACTCCATCGACACCGGTGAGCGCCGGGTTTGCCTGAGTATTTCGTTGTAAAAACAACGGAAAGACCAATCAGCCCCACCGTTTTGGCGCCCGAACGGCCAAAACGGGGAATCTGAACCTCGATCGGCCGCAATCACTACACCGAAACCCATCTGGCTGCCAGGTGGGTCGGGATTGCTGCACCGAAACCCGTTTGCCTGCCATCCGGCCCGACGAGACTGCGCCCGGGCTCGCCCGGCTGTCAGTCTCAAGCTCCACGAAACTCATTCGGGGGCGCGGGACGCGCGGAATACAGGGACACGGGGGCGACTGCCGGAATCAAAGGCGCGGGCGCGGGCGCCGAGGACGGCCGTCGGAACTCACTCAATCGTGAGTACGCGGGTGCGGGGCGCCGGGCATAGGCGCGGGGACGCGGGGCGTACGGGGGCACCGGGTGCGCGGGAACGTCCGCCGGCTGGTCTTACCCGCCGAAAGAGTCACGCGCAACGGGGCGGTTGGGGATGAGCCTGTTCTCCAGACTTTCGAGCAAGCCCTCGGCTTCGGAGGCGCGGTAGATTCTGTTGCGGCCGAAGCCGTCCTCGGAGGCGACGATGCCCGCGTCTTCCAGGCGCAGGAGTGCCTCGTTGGTGGATGAGATGCTGCGTCCTAGAAGCAGCGCCGCCTGCCGCACGGTGAGCACGGGCTGACCAGGCATGAGGCCCAGCAGGGCGCCCACGGCCGAACCCTTGTTTGGCTTGCCGAACCGCTCGAGCCAGGCGTCGCGCAGGGAGAGGATTTCCCCCAAGTACACGTCGGCCGCCTGGCAGCACACGAGCACCGACTCGGCGCAGAAGCGCGCCCAACGGCCCACGGCCTCATCGACGTCAACGCGCCCCTGGGTATCCTCGAACCTGTAGGGCAAAAGCGACCGGGCGTGTCTGTCAGTATCGATCGCCGGGGCCAGGCCGATGGGCGCAACAAGCCCGCGCGAAAGGCCGCGCCGGTAGATGACGGCGTGCGACAGGAGCCTGCCCGTGCGGTCCAGACCCGTCTTGAACGGCTTGATCTCCTCGAGTTGGAAATGAGCGATGGCAGCTTGCCCGATGGGCGAGTACAGATCCGCCCCCACGAACGCGCAGAGCTCGTCGAGCAGCGCCGGGGCTTCGGCAGGCGTGGGCGGCACATGGAGCGGCGTGCCGTCATCGTGCGTGCGGGGACGGTACTCGCGTGTGCGCACCTTTGTGCCTGACTCCGAAGCGAGCCGGCCAAACCGCAGCATCGAGTGGATGTCGAGCATGGTTTGCGAGGTAAACGGCGTGCCCGGGCCCATCGAGCCGTAAATCATGCCGAGCGCCATCTGATAATAGACGGCCTCGATGGCCGCCTCGCGGTCTTCCTCGTCGTCGAAATCGAGCGCGTCGAGGGCGGCAACCCGGTCGGCTGAATCGGTACCATCAAACGACAGGAGCGACTCGATCTTGAGAACCGTGGACAGGCGAGGCCGGCGCCCCTCGACCCTCACCGAGGAAACAGCCTCCAAACGAGAAAGCACCCGGTGCAGCGCGCAACGCACCTCGCAACCCTCCGCTCGGTCCTCGAGCCGCACGAGCGCGGTCTCAGAGCGCGAAAGCCACGCCTGCACATCGGCTCCCAAACATGGAAGCCGCTGGTTAAGATCGATTGGCGCAAACAACTAGCCCACCCCCCGTAGGCACGGTGCAACGCTGCCAGACAAACGCAGCATACCATCCCCCAGCAGTGAGCGCCAAGCGGGCAAGCGAGAGACCGACGAGTCAGCCAACTCAGCGCCGCTCAGCACGTAAGACCGCCGAGCACGTAAACAGGACGTTGGCAATTCATCAGCCAACCCGGCAGCAAGACCGCAGAGCATGCGAGCAAGCTGGCAGCCGCGCATCCCCCGCACTGCCTGGCGGCAATGACCGTCAGCCATGCAAGCAAGGCGCCTACAGCCCCGCCATCCCAGCGCCGCCCAGCACGCAAGACCACCAAACGCGCAGACGGAATGCGAATAAGCTCGCAATCCCCGCAACGCCCGGCAAAAAACCACGGTCAAATTCGCAAGCGAGGTACCAACCGTCCCCTCTTTACACTTGCTCGTCTCATTTAACATACATTTCACCAGTTCAAATGTATGTTAAATCATCAAAATACCAGTTGGCGCGATTTTTAAAATTCTGAAATGTATGTTAATTTCCCAGCTTTGGCGCAAAATGCGGCACAAGCAGGCAAGAACCGACTCCTACCCCCAACGCAAAAAGGGCGCACCCTCGGCAATGAAACCGAGAGTGCGCCCTTCTTTCAATTCAAGCCCAGCCGGCGTCACGGGGAGCGGACGTCGGCTCGCGGCGAGGATGCGGTCCTCCCATCCGAGTCTGACTGGGCCGGACGGTACCGGACGGTAGCGATATCATCTGGCAGCGGCGAGCCGCTCTCAGGACCTAAAGCCCGGTCAGCGCCGCAGGAAGCGAACATCAGCCCGCAGTGGGCGCTTAGCTCTCGTCGCCGGAGAGGTACTTGCCCACGAGGTAACCGAAGGTGCAGTTGCGGGTGTGGGACAGGCAGTTGAGGTTGTGCGGGTAGGTGTTGTTGAACATGCCACCCGAGGTGAGGCCCACGGCGAACAGGCCCTGGATGGGCTGGAAGTCGGCGTTGAGCACGCGGGAGTGGATGTCCACCTGCAGGCCGCCGGCGGTGCAGAGGGCCTCGGCGCCCTCAAGGTTGGCGTAGAAGGGCGGCGTGTCAATCTTGGCCATCATCGCGCCGGGGAAGTGGAAGTCGGAGTCCTCACCGGCGTCGCACATCTCGTTCCAGTGCTCGATGGTAGCCACGAAGGCGTCCGCAGGCACACCCATGAGCTCCGCGAGCTCCTCAAGAGTGTCGGCCTTGAGGGCGTTCTCGCTGGTAGCAGCGCCAACCCAGACCTCCTTGGGGCCGTAGCAGGAGCTGGAGGGCGTCCAGATGGCGTCGATCTTGTCGGCGATGGCGCCGTCGACGATGTAGTAGTCGCAGGCACCAGGCTGAGCCTGGATGGCGCAGGCCAGGTGGTTGTAGGGCTCGTACTCGGGGGTAAAGCGCTTGCCCAGCTTGTTCACGCGCAGGTAGGGCATGAGCTGCATGGGGTCGAGCATGAGGGGATGCGGGTACTCATCCTCGATACCGCCGATGGCCACAGCCATCTCGTGGCCGTCACCGGTGTTACCGGTGGAGGGGCTCATCCAGCCGCACAGAGCCAGGTCACGCGGACGGCAGCAGCGCTGGAGCTTCTCGAGGTTGAAGCCGTAGCCGCCAGTGGCGAGCACGACGCCCTTGGCGCAGTTGTACTTCTCGTAGCCCTCGGCGCTCTTCACGATGACGCCCGTCACAGCGCCGCTCTCATCGGTCACAAGCTGGCAGGCGGGGCACTCGTAGCGCACCTCGGCGCCGGCCTCCTCGATGAGCTGGGGCAGCAGGGCGGACAGATCGGCAGGAGCAAACGGCAGGTTGAAGCTCGTGTTCCAGGAGCGCGACAGGCTCGTGGCGTCGACCGAATCGCGGAAGTCGGGGAAGTCGCCCGTGGCGTTGAAGGTGAGGGGGAAGTCGTCCTCGGTCTTATCGCCGGCCTTCATGAGGTGGTCGACGTACCAGTCCACGGCCTCGCCGTTGCACTCAAGGTAGCGCTTGTACAGGTCGAAGTTGCCGCGGAAGCCGTTGTCCACCATGGCGTCGTGGAGCCACTCGGCTTCGTCGAACTCCACACCCCAGTGCTTGTGGATCTTGGAGTTGGTGCCGCCTAGCGTGGCGGAGCAATAGTTGGCGACGGCGCGCTTCTCCACGGCGACCGTCTTGAGGCCATGGTCGGCGCAGGAAAGAGCAGCGGCGTCGCCGGCAGGGCCAAGACCGCACACCACGACGTCGACGTCGTAGGTGGCAACGATGTCAGCGTCGGCAATGGGCTCGGCCACGAAGGCGATCTCACCCTCACCCGCAGCGCAGGGAGGGAAGAGGTTGGGGTCGTTCGTGGGGTAGCAGGCGTTGGCGGTGCCGGCGGCCTGGTTGGCGGCGGCAAGCGAGCCCTCGGCGTGCGGCTTGCTCGCGTCGGCGTTCTTGTCGGCGTCGTCGGCCAGGGCGACACCGGCCATGCTGGCGGCAGCGGCAAAGGCAGCGCTGGCGCTGGCGGCCGTGATGAACGTGCGGCGGCTCATGGCTTCGCGGGCGAGTTCGGGATAGGTCTTCTCCATGCGTGAAACCCCCTTGGTTTCGTCGTGGGCCGGCCCCGGGCAAAAAGCCCGAGCGGCCCGGATGGGCGGCACCGTTGCCACCCGACGGGCCTCATCATGCATCGTACGGCCTTCAAAGTACATCTCCCCAAATGGTAGAGATGTAGTAAACTGCCAGCTACATGGCGGTATAGAGAGTGGAGAGGACATGGTGCGGCACATGGGAGACCAAACAGGGCGCGGCTGGACGCAACGTCAGTCGGCGCTGTGCACCGTGGTGGGTGCGGCGTGTCTGTGGGCCTGGGGCTACGTGGCAAACCTCAGCACGGCGCTCTTCCCCCGCGTCGACGTAATCGCAAGCATCGGCATCGAGTACGCCTACTACGCCTCGCAGCTTACGCTGGCCTTGGCGGCCGTCATCCTTATCGGCATGCTGCGCCGCCGACACCCCGTCCTCTCCCCTGCCCTTGTCCTGGCGGCGGGCATGTGCCTCGCCGGAGCATCGTGGGCGATTTTCTTGCTGATGGGCCTGCCCGCAGGACCCGGGGGCGCCGCCGGATGGCTCGGGGCGGCCGTCATCGCCTGCGGCGTCGTGTACGGCGCGGCGGGGCTCGTGCTCACGGTGGCATGGGGAGCGCGCTTCTCGCTGGGGTCACGCAGCATGCGCCAGCTTGTGCTGCTCTCCTTCTTGCTGGGATACATCATCTACCTTGCGATTCCCGTGCTGCCGAGCCGGATGTCCACCCTCGTCGCCTGCCTGTTGCCGCTGGTGTCGGCCGCGTTGTGGCTTCTCGACTCCTGGCGCAGGCACCAGCTGACCGGCGAGGTGTGGCCCCAAGAACGCATGCCCGGCGAGGCCTCGGCCGGCCTGGTGAACGCCGGCATCCTTCCCTGGCGCGCCATGGCGCTGTTCTCGGTGACGGCCCTCATCGGCAACTTCGTGACATCGCTTCTCATGGGTTCGAGCTACACGGGGGCGCAGGTCATCTTCCCAGGCGGCTTTCTTGTGTGTTGCTGCATCACCGCCGTGGCGCTCATTGCGGTGAGCCAAGGGGGCTTGAGGCTGGACATCGAGCTACTCTACCGCTACTGCCTGCCGTTTTCGGTGCTCGGAATGTTGCTGCTGCTCGTCGCACCGGACCGAAGCGGGGCGCTGGCGGGGGCACTCGTCACGGGTGCAAGCCTCTTTCTGCAAGTGCTCGTCATCTTGAAGGTGACTGAGTCTACCCAGCAGACCGGCGCCTCGCCGCTGCTGGCGTTCAGCGTGGGGCAGGGTCTCGTCGGCAGCGTGGTATTCCTGGGCAATGCGGGCGGCCGCGTTGCGAGCGAGATTCCCAGCGCTGGCGAGGCAGTTCTGCCGCTGGCATGCGCCATTGGAGTGTTTGCCCTCTTTTACCTGCTTGTTTTGACAACCGATGGCCTGGCGAGGCGCGTGGCGAAGCTCGAAGGGGCAAGGAAGACGGGCGACGAGGACGGTGCGACCTCGCCTGACGCATCCGACAACGGGCGCCTGTCCCCGCAGGTCACGACGGCGGGAACGAAGGCCGCTTCCGCAAGCACCATATTCGCAGGTACCTCGTCCCCAGCCGCTGCGGCGGCTGCCTCCATGCCCGCAGGCGCCGCATCCGCCGAAGCCTTGCGGCTTGACAGCTTCGCCCAAACCCTAGGCCTCACGCCCCGCGAGGCCGAAGTGTGCCGCTACCTCGTGCAGGGCCGCAGTCTGCCCTTCATCGCCGAGCAGCTCTACGTGACCGCCGGCACCGTGAAGACCCACGCCATCCACATCTACCGCAAAGCCGGCGTCACCAGCAAGCAAGAGTTCATCAGCCTGTTTGGAGAGAGTGCGGGCCAAGTACGACCATGAGCAACGCCAAAACACAGAATCTTCCAAATATGCTAATCTATCGCCAGTTTTTGTAAGTTTCTTACTAAAACGACGGATAAATTTGATTGCGATGAAAAGATATGCTTATCAACTTCACCTTTAAGAACTACCGAAGCTTCAAAGAGCAAACGCAGTTCTCCATGGAGGGGTCAAAAGGACCAGATACATGGCCTATGCCGAATGTAATGTCTGCGGCTGCGGTGTACGGACCCAATGCCTCGGGCAAGTCAAACCTGTTGCAAGCCATCCGCCACGTGTCTGCCCTTGTATCCACAAGCTTTTCCTCCGGTGACTCTACCACGGGAGTTGCGGTCGATCCGTTCCTACTCGATGGCACGTCTCGCCACGAACCATCGGAGTACTTCATTGAGTTCACCGCCAATGATGGCTTGCGTTATAAGTATTGGTTTGCCGCTGATTCCTCCAAAGTCATCGAGGAAAACCTTTACGTATACCGCTCCGCCCAACCATCGGTACTCTTCGAGCGTTGGACAGACAGCACTGGGCAACACGTGCAGTTTGGTCCATCGTTCAAGGGAGCCAAACAGCAGGTTTGGAAAATAACACGACCCAACTCCCTGTTTCTCTCAACGGCGGCGGCCAGTGGAATAGAAGTCGTTTCGGCGGCCCATTCGTGGTTGACGCGGTCCATCAGCTTCTGTAGCGCTCCTATGTATAGTGCCGAAGAGGGTTTCATTACCAATTCGTTTGAATCACACGACACCCTCTCGGGTGCATTATCCGAACTCGTACGGCTTGCCGACTTCGGCATTGAACAAATCGAGGCGAACAAAATCGACCCCGATGAGACTATGGTGCGCGGCATCAAGGGCATCTTCGGTGAAGCCGCAGAGGACTCTGCCCTCTATGGCAGCATCATGCACAGCCTCTCTACTGAGCTGCGCTTTAAGCACCTGGGCGCGGGCGGCGTGTCAGAATGGTTTGGACCCGAAAGAGAATCTGATGGAACGCGCGCCGCTTTGGCATTCTTCAGCGTGGCCCTTAAGACGCTTTCATCAGGTTCGCTCCTGCTTGTTGACGAGCTCGATGGCAGCCTGCACCCCCTGCTGGTAGAACAGCTCGTGAGACTTTTCGTCGATCCGGCAACAAACCCCCTACAAGCCCAGCTCGTGTTCACCACCCATGACGCTTCACTCATCTCCAAATCAGGCCGAGACACACGTGTGCTCGGACGCGACCAAGTATGGTTTGTTCAAAAGGGCCGTGACGGATCATCGGAGCTCTTCCCTGTATCGGAGTTCTCCCCCCGCCCCGACGAGAACATCGGGCGCAACTATCTCAACGGGGTGTATGGTGCGATACCCGTAGCAAGTGTCGCAAACACGGTAGTCAAAGCCGTTGCCGACCTCATCAAACTCAGGGAAGGGGACGACAATGGCCCGAAGAGCTAAAGAACCACCGTCAGGCAGACCAGCGCGTAGCCGTGAGCGATTCAAGCGCCGTTTGGCGGTATGCGGCGGCAGAACAACAGAGCCCGAGTACTTCGAACTTGTGCGAGATGAGCTCGGCTTGTCTCGCACCCTCTCCATCAACAAGGCTAAGGCGGGCCTCGATCCGCTGAGCCTCGTAAGACAGGCAGTCAAACTTGCCAAAGCCGAGAAGACGGCGGCCAAAGCCGATGGCAGGGATGGCTATGCGAGCATATGGGCCATTACCGACTGCGATGACTTCAAGTGCCTAGGCAAAGCCCAGCAGGAAGCTAAAGGCAGCGGCGTTGATCTCATCGTGTCAAATCCCTGTTTTGAAGCCTGGCTAATCGATCACGTGCAAGTTTGCCCCGACTCGTGCGCCTCAACAGCTGATTGTCAAAAGTTTGCTCGTCAAAAAGGCGTTGTCAGCGCGACATCACATGACCGCAAGTCCGCCGATCGGGCCAAGGCTGTGGAGACGGGACTCATTTCAGGCCGCATGGAACAGGCAGTTGAAAATGCCGCGAAGCACAACACCCCCGCAAAGCGTGCCGTTCGTGAACAGAATCCAGACCGCATCCCCAACTATGCAGTGTGGACTGACATGGAGTCCGTCATGCAAACACTATTGACCGACTCAAGACAAAACAGGTAGTAGGCTTAACGCGATGGCCCCAGGTGCCGCACGGGGCCATCGCACGGCAAAGCCGGGAACACCCCCCCCCGCAGGAGCATCTCCATTCTAATGCCGCTTTCACTTGGCCATAAGTGCCGCGAGTCATCCGGTCGGCTTTTTACGTCATCTACGTTCGGCAAAATACGTGAATCTCATTCGGCAAATTACGTGCATTGTGTTCGGCAAAATACGTGGTCGGCGTTCGGCAAAAAGCGAACGGGCAGGCAGCCTCGCAGCAAGCGAGAGGAAAGCTTTTTTGATGCAATATTGTTTGACTATACTAACTATCGCTTATCCCCGATGTACATTGGAGGTTCCTGACAGCCGGGAGAGAGGCGCCACACCAAGACAGGCCGCCCCTCCCCTGGGCGCGACGCGCAGGAACACCAGGCGGCAAAGACACTCGGCGGTGAGGCACATGGAAGCGTTTCTTGGGATTCTGATTCCCTTCTTGGGCACGACACTGGGCGCGGCCTGCGTGCTCTGTATGAAAAAGTCCCTGGGTAACCTGGTACAGCGCGCGCTGGCAGGCTTTGCCGCGGGAGTGATGGTGGCAGCCTCCATCTGGAGCCTGCTGATTCCAGCCATCGAGCAATCGGCGCCCATGGGCCGACTGGCCTTCTTCCCGGCGTTTGCGGGATTTTGGGTAGGCGTGCTGTTCTTGCTTGCCCTTGACCATCTGATCCCCCACCTGCATGTGGGCAGCGAGCAGGCGGAAGGACCAAAAACCAAACTCGGCCGCACCACGATGATGGTGCTGGCAGTGACCCTGCACAACATCCCCGAAGGAATGGCGGTCGGCGTCATGTACGCGGGCTTTCTTGCGGGCAACGAGCAAATCACGGCGGCAAGCGCACTCGTTTTGTCCCTTGGCATCGCCATCCAGAACATCCCGGAGGGCGCAATCATCTCCATGCCGTTGCGCGCTGAGGGGCAGAGCAAGGGCAAGGCGTTTGCGGGTGGCGTTCTGTCCGGCATCGTGGAGCCCATTGGCGCAGTGTTCACGATTCTCGCCGCGCAACTCATAATCCCAGCCCTGCCGTACCTTTTGAGCTTCGCGGCAGGCGCCATGCTCTACGTCGTGGTGGAGGAGCTCATCCCCGAGATGTCCCAGGGGCGCCACTCCAACGTCGGCACAGTGCTCTTCGCTGTAGGATTCAGCGTGATGATGGTGCTCGACGTCGCGCTGGGATAGCCCCGCCTGCACCCGACCAACAATCCAAAGCGGCGTTTTGCTCGATTCAAGGCGGCCTTTTTGCTCGGTTTTAGACGGCTATTTTGCTTTGGCCTCTTATCTGCCTCACTCCAACCACGCGCCCACCTCACCGGCTGCGCCCAGGGCCCCCCTGATTCACGAGGACTCGGGTGACCGATGGGACGGGCGCAGTGCAAGTGCGGCGCGCCTACACCTTTACGATGAGTGATTCAGGCAGACTTTCCTGCTCAAAAAACGCCACCGCATACCACGGCAGGTATTTCACGCCGCCTTGCCTGGAAACATTGGCCCCGCACAGGACGATGGCCTCCTCAAGTCCCCATTCCCCCACCGCCATGAGGTTGTCGAGCGCCTTGTGTCGCATGTAATCGCCGCCCGATTTTGCCTCCAGCGGGACAACGTGAGAGCCGCGCTGCATCAAGAAGTCGATCTCGCCTATCTTGCTCTTGTCGTAGTAAAACAGCTTGAACCCGCTCGCAACAAGCTGCTGGGCAATCACGTTCTCAAGAAGGGCGCCCTGATTGATGGAGACGTCTCCTTGCAAGAGGGAGAATTGCACCGCACCAACCGACGCGGCGCTCAAAAGACCGGTGTCGCACAGAAACAGCTTGAAGAGGTTGTGCTGCATGTTGATCTGAAGAGGAGCAACGGGCGAGGTCACGTTGTAGCACGGCAGAGCAACGCCGGCATCGGCAAGCCACATGAAATCGCTTGCATAGCGCTCCATGCGCGCCGACTTGGACAGGTCGCTCAGCATGAACCGCTTGTTCTTCGCATCAAGCTCGGCAGGGAGAGCGTCAAAGATCGCGTTGACGTGCGCTTTGTTGGGTGCGTATTTCGCGACGTCTTGCCGATAAAGGGCAAGGATGCCTTTCTGCACCTCAAGCACGCGCGCCAAATCGCTCGTATCAACAAAGCGCTGGACAGCCGCAGGCATTCCGCCCACCGCCATGTAGATTCGAAACGCCCTGAGAAGCCGCTCATGGATGACGTCCGGCACGGGGCTACCGTCTTGGCATGCCTGCCGAGCATGCTCGATAGTCTCGCGTTGAATACCCGCTGCCTCAGCAAACTCCTGAAACGTCAACGGGAACACGCGAACTTCTTCCTCATATCCCACAGGCAGCGATTCGACGTACTGACATGTAACGCCCAGCAGAGAGCCCGACTCAATGTAGTCGAAGCGGCCATCGTCAACAAGAAACTTGATTGCAGTTCGCGCGCGCGGACAAGCCTGAATCTCATCAAAAAAGACGAGGGTTTTGCCCGGCACCAGCGCGGTTCCCGAGTAAGCGGTGAGGCCCATGATGATTGTCTCGGCGTCAAGGTCACCGTCAAAGATTGCCCGGGCGCCCGGCGTCTCAACAAAGTTGATCTCAAGGAAGCTGTCGTAGTTGCTCTTGGCAAAAGCGCGAACCGCATACGTTTTTCCGACCTGGCGCGCCCCATCGAGCAGCAGCGCCCTGCGCACGGGGTTGGCCTTCCAGGACTCGAGCTTTTGCATAAGCCTGCGTTCAATCGCCATCTCATTGACCGCCAATCATACCAGGTATACGACGTATTGCGACGTATTTTAGCATATAGCAGCACGCTTATGCGACGTTTTTTGCGCAATAACACAGTGCCTGTGCGACGTTTTTGCGCATCTACATGATGTTTGTGCGACGTCTTTCGAGCAATACTGCCCTGTCTTTGCGACGTTTTTTGAGCATTAGTGCCCCATCGATGCGACGCGTTTCGCAAGCGGGCCCACCGTTGCCTCAACGTTTTCGAAGCAACGGCCCACCAAGAACCACCAGAGCTGCGCCCGCTACCTCTTGATCCAGGAGGTCTCGGGGCGACAGATGAGGCGGGCGTTGTTGTAGGCCATCTCAAGTGTTAGGCAGGTGCGAGCCGAGTAGAAGCCGTCCTCGCGCTGCACGGCGAGCGCCAGCTCGGGGGTGTCGCCCATCAGGCACAGCGGCAGCAGCAGCTGAATGCGGCCGGCGTAGAACTGCGGCACGGCGAGGGTGTAGTTGGCAGCGGCGCGGCGGGCGGCCTCGACCACGGCGCCCTCGAAGGCGCGGCGCAGCAGCAGCGAGTTGGTCTCCCCCTTCAGGGCTTCGGGGATGCGGGTAAGGTTCTCCTCGTCGCCCAGGATGTGGTCGATATTGCAGCGGATGGGCAGGCGGTAGTCAAAGACCAGCTCGGAGGGGTCCTCGGCAAAGTGCACGCGGCACGGCAGGTACTCGAACGCCACCAGCGCGGGGTCGCTCTCCTTGAAGAAGCCCTTGAGAAACCACCGCTGGCGGGCATCGGGCCTGGTATTGGGCTCAAAGAGAGCATAGATGGTCTCGTAGCGGCGGGTGTAGAG
>ERZ1034984.3263-NODE-3263-length-11946-cov-10.417459_pt1 | contig 11946 bp, 11 predicted proteins | sample MGYA00520589_ERZ1034984 | MGnify/ENA primary metagenome ERZ1034984 (study PRJEB33766, sample SAMN09781790) | gut metagenome | biome: gut microbiome | host: Homo sapiens | place: Madagascar | study: EMG produced TPA metagenomics assembly of the PRJNA485056 data... | reverse complement strand
GTCGCCGTGCTGCCGCGATCACGGGCGTTCTCGTGCTTGTGCTGTCGCTGCCGTGCGCGCTTGGCTTCAACGTTCTTTCGGGCGTGACCGTCCCGGCGGTCGGTGACATCCAATCGATCGAGGACTTCATCGTGTCGAACAACCTGCTTCCCTTAGGCGCGCTGTTTTTCGTGCTGTTCTGCACGACGCTCAGGGGCTGGGGCTGGGATGGCTTTCTCGCCGAGGCCAACGCGGGCAAGGGCGTGCGCTTCCCGTCGTGCGCTCGCCTGTGGCTGAAGTACGGGATTCCGGTGCTGATCCTCGTCATCTTCGTTTTGGGGTACGCCCCGAAGATCGCGGCATGGACAGGGCTTGTCGGATAGTTTTTGGGATGCGCGACTATCGCGGGAAGAGGGCTTCCGACCTGCGTGTTTTTGTCGAGCTGCGGGCTTCGCTTCCCGTGGTTCCTGGGGTAGAACACCTCGCCGAGGTACAAGCTCTCGAAGGAGGTGACGCTCTTTCTCGGTTTCGGTTCGCCTGCTGGATGAGGTCCGCCGAATGCGCGGCGGCTCGCGGCTCGATCTCGGTTCGCCTGCGCGGGAGAACCTGCCGGATGCGTTCTTTCCCGATTTCTGCCTTTCGGGACAAAAAAGGTCCGATATGTGAGTCGCCGCGGCAATCCGCAGGTTTTCCCCGAGTGGCTTGAAAGAGAAAGCCCAGGTCGCAAATCGGCGGGAACGCGAGTCGGGCATCGCGCCGCCCGACGTCGCTCACATATCGTCCGATTTTGTCCACGACGACCCGATTTTCGTGAAGAAGGCCCTCGCGATGGCGTTCGGCGTCGGTAGCGCGAAGGTGATCATGGCGTTCGACCCTGGCAGCGCTATGACGATCACGGCGCTCGGTTTCCTCATGGTGACCGATTTCCTCACGACGATCGGCTTCAACGTGTTGAACGCGTCCGTCATCGGCGTGAACGCCGGCGAGCTGTTCTCGACGAAGTACCGCTTCCGCGGCGCAGGAATCTCCCAAGGCGACGGCAAGCTCGCGAATGTGGCCATGCCGCTCTCGGTGGCGAAGTTACTCGCGAACTTGTAGTCGAGCGCCATCTACTTCGCGATCGTCGGCATCGTGGTAGTCGCCGCGATCGTCGTTGTTGCGGCCGGGCTCGAGATGCGCGTGAAGCGACTGGGCTAGGTGAAGCTCTGCTACTGAAGCGGATTAGCTGACGCAGAGCGTCCCGTTCGATGTTGATTTCTGAAAAGGTGCTATTCTATCTGCACACAATACCATGCGCTTCCTGGATGGGATGCGCCCTTCTCCAACGAGCATTGCGGTAGAAGACAAGAAGGTGATTTCCGATGGGCACTCTGAATCTCACGCGTGAACAACGGCATGCGGTTGACGTAGCATCGGACTTGGGGAATATCAAGAACCCTACGGCAATCTCTGGACCTGCTGGTAGTGGAAAGACCCTTGTGGCGGCTGTAGCTGCCGAGCAGCTGGCCTCCCAAGGAACGCTATTCGAAGATACGGCCGATGAGCGTGTTTATCTTGTCACGTATACAAATGAGCTCGTTAATTACGTTTCAAGGCAGCTGCCTGATATTATCGGTAGCGAAACGGCTCACGTCGCCGTAAGAACGGTTCATGCATACTTGAAAGCGTTTCTTGAGAAAAATAATTTTGAAAAATATCGTTACGTTGATGGGGAGGAGCGGCGCTCTCGTTTCGTAAAGCGATATATCGACAAACACGAGGTTGAACTATCCTTATCCGGCTGTCTTGCAGACGTGGCTTTTCTTGACGAAGAAATTGGTTGGCTTTTGGGGCAAGGCATTCGAAGCCTCAATAGATATCTTGAGGTCAAGCGTGTCGGTAGGCGTACTCGCCTCTCGAGTGATCAGCGAAAACAAGTTTTCACTATCTATAAAGCTTATATGGCAAGTCTTGCCGATCTTTCCGACTCAAAGCAAAAGGTCTTCGACTTCGACGATATTGGCAATCAAGTTCTGAACTATTGCGAGCACCGTGAATGTAAGCCGATAGCGGCGCATCTCGTGATTGATGAGGTTCAAGATCTTCCCATCACGTGGATTAAGGCTTTGCACAGGACAGTTTCGGGAAAAGTTGTTTTTACAGGCGATACGAACCAGTCGATTTACGGACGTGGGTTTACTTGGCAGGAGGTTACGGGGAAACGTGTTAGGCCAATTCGTCTGACTGAGGATTTTCGGAGTACGCAGCAAATTTATCTAGCCGCCCGATCGCTTATGGACTTTGGCATAAGATCGGATACGGAAATGGGACAACCTGCCCAGAAACGCCGTAATGGGCAAAAGCCACGGTTGATTTTCTGCAATGGACAGCAGTCTCAGCTCAATCGGATTCAAGAAACCATCGGCGCACTTCGCGCTGGCGATAGCAAATGCACAATTGCTATAGGCTCCCCTTGGAAGTCTGATGCTTTAGGCCGGCTTAAGTCTCGGGGTGTGACGGTGACGACCCTCCATTCCCTAAAAGGCCTAGAGGCCGATCACGTGATTCTGGTCGATCTCGATGAGGGGAAGTTCAACTTTTCGAATGAGTTTACGCAAGAAGATACGAATCGCCATTTGCTCTATGTCGGCATGACTCGTGCGACAACGTCTTTGACAATGATGTCCGCTACTGATAACCCTTCGCGTACGCTTTACGAGCTTTCGTCGGATTTGATTGAGGTGGACGACAGCGATAATCCCAAGGCGCGTCAGGCTTTGGCGAAAAGACGCTCGGAGGAGGCTGTTAAAGCTCGTTGTAATTTTGAGCAGCTTGCGAAAGAAAAGGTCGAGAGCGACGAATCTCTTGAGCAGGCTACGCGAGATTTGGAAGAAGTTGCAGATTCTCCCTCTTCCAGTCGACACAAAGATGAATATATCGTCGAGCTTGAGCGGATGTTGGAGGAGGCTAAGCGGCGGGCGGCGAAGGCGGACGAAAGATTCCAGAGGCAGGAAGACGAGCTTCGCGTATATCGTGCGCGAGAGATAAGCGATAAGGTTGCGAGGGAACGAAGTGCTGCCGATGGGGGAGGCCGTCCTTCTTTTGTTGATGACGCAAAGATTCTCATCCTTGGTCTTTCGTCGGGTGTAAAGCGAAAGGACTTGCCGGGAATTTTCAATTCGGTAGGATTGCCCCGTGATGCTTTTGAGGCGTTAACATACGACGAGGTTCATAGTGGAAAGTTCGATCCTCGGCAGTTGATTGGCAGTATTCGGTATTCGGATATTTTCGTGGGTACCACTCCACACAAGGCGAAAGGAATTGGTGATTTCTCCAGTCTCGCTGAGTACCTTGAAAGCAACAAGGCAGATTTGCCAAAACTAACTTTCTTTGAGAATGAAGACGGTACTCTTAAAGCGATGTCTAAGACAGAGCTGAAAATAGCGTTAACGCAAAGCGATCTCTATGCCGCGAAAAAGGGCATCGATTTGGAGTGAGGCGTTCCGTAACGAAAGAGAGCACTTCATGAGAATAAAGCCAAAGAGGGGCGGAGCGTACCTGGCAGGTCAAGGAAATTAAGACAGATTCTTCTTTTCAGGCGAGGCAGAGGCAAACGGCGAAAGATCGTGCGATGGCTCTATTTCTGAGGAAGTTCAGCCGATGCTCCCTCTCGCCTAATGAACTCCAAGGCCAACGCGTATACTATCTGACGATAACGATTCGAAGTGCTTGCTGGGTTTGACCCCCAGTCGAAAGGGCGGTTACGTGACCGACAAACTTAAGATTGGCGTGCTGCTTTCAGGCAGCGGAACGAACTTGCAGGCGATTATCGATGCGGCCGCCGAGGGCTTGCCCGTCGATATCGCGCTCGTCGTGTCGTCGCGCCCCGACGCGTACGGCATCGAGCGCGCGCATGCGGCAGGAATCCCCACGCTCGTGATGAATCGCGAGAAATACGCCGACGTGCTCGCCGCCGATGCGCAGATCGTCGAGGCGCTTCGGAAAGCGGGCGCGGAATACGTGGTCATGGCGGGCTACATGCGCAAGGTGACCTCCGTCATGCTCGACGCGTTCCCCAATCGCGTGCTCAACCTGCACCCGGCGCTCCTGCCGTCGTTTAAGGGCGCGCACGCCATCGCCGACGCGTTTAACGCAGGCGTGAAGGTGACGGGCGTCACGGTGCATTTCGCGAACGCCGATTACGATAAGGGTCCTATCGTTGCGCAGCGCGCGATTGCAGTGGCCGAAAACGATACGCTCGACACGCTCGAGGCGAAGATCCACGACGTGGAACACGTGCTCTATCCCGAGGTCATCGGGCTGATCGCCGAAGGGTGCGTCGCCGTCGATCCCTCCACGAACAAGGTTCACATCAGCTGATGGCAACTACGACGCCGGCCCTCTGCGCCGGCGTTGTCAAGTGCGGCGCCACCTCGCGGCGGCGTCGGGAACGCGATGCCGGCCCCAACACCGGCGTCGACGGCACGACGTCCAGCCCGCTTCGGCGGTGGCGTTGGGAAACGGTTTGAAGAAAGGACAGCTCCATGAACAAGGCCGTGCTGCAATCCATCATCGACGACTTGAAGGCGGGTCGGACCCCGCAGCTCTCGTCGGAGGATTTCCCCTGCTTTTCCGCGGAAGCGCTCGCGGGGAACAACCACGTTGCCCCCGACTATCTCGACGTCATCGCGAAGAGTCTGACTGAGGCCGATATCCCCACGTTCGAGCGCGCCATCCGCGCCGTCGATGTGGGCGACCTGGCATGGCTTGGCTTCAAGGTGATCTACGACGCCGCCGAGGCGCAGAGAAACACCGACAATGAGGTCACCAAGAAGTACGGCGACCAGGGTTCCGCCGACGGTGAGCCGCTCGTCTTCTTCTGCAACGACGCGAAGGAAATCGTCTCCTCGCGCACGCCGAGTCCGCGCGATACGTTCCAGATGAAAGACGTCACGCGCGGCCCCTCGATGCACAACGAGCAGTTCGAGGGCCTGACCTGGCGCTCCGTTGCGCTGTTCGACCAGGTGCACGTGTGGCTTCTGGGCGCCTCCGACGTCGCGAGCGAGCTTTCCGCGCTCGCGACTCACGTCGGCTTCAAAGTGACGGTCGTCGACTACGACCCTGCCTACATCTCCGAGGAGCGTTTTCCCGACGCCGTACGCATCGAGCTTCCGGGCGGCAATTTCGACGGCCTTGACGAGTACCATGCCGTTCCCGCCGATTACGTCTGCGTGCTCACGCGTGGACACATGTTCGATCCCGAGTCGTGCGTGTGGGCGGTTCGCCACAACGTGCATTACGTGGGCATGATGGGCTGCAAGGGGAAGAACACCACGGTGCACGACCTCGTGACCTCGCGCGGCGTCACCGAAGAGCAGTGGGAATCCATCAAGCGCCCCATCGGTTTGAAGTTCGGCGCGAAGACGCCCGCCGAATTGGCGATCGCTATCGTCGCCGAGCTCATCGACGTGCGCTACAAGGAGCGCTACAGTGATGAGGCCCGCGAAAGGCACGAGCAGTCGCTTGGTCGATAGCGACTCGTCCTCCTGTTTTGCGCGAGGTGTGCGCTGGGCGTGAGGCCGCGCACCCTTAAAGAAGTCCCAATCCCTTGAGAGGAGAACATACATGGCTGATCCCAAAATCAAACGCGTCCTCATGTCGGTGACCGACAAGACAGGCGTCGTCGACTTCGCGCGTGCGCTGCATGACGAGTTCGGCGCGGAAATCATCTCGACGGGCGGTACCGCGAAGGTCATCGCCGAGGCGGGCGTTCCGGTGACCCCCATCGACGAGGTGACGCATTTCCCCGAGATGATGGACGGCCGTGTGAAGACCCTGCACCCGATGGTGCACGGCGGGCTTCTGGCGAAGCGCGACAACCCCCAGCACATGGCTGAAGCTGCCGAGCACGGCATCCAGATGATCGACATGGTCGTCGTGAACCTGTACGCCTTCGAGAAGACGGTGGAATCCGGCGCCGATTTCGGCACCTGCATCGAGAACATCGACATCGGCGGCCCGTCGATGCTGCGCAGCGCCGCGAAGAACTTCGAGAGTGTGGCCGTGGTCACCGATCCTGAAAGCTATGACGACATTCTCGCCGAGATGCGCGAGAACGGTGGCGCCACGAAGCGCTCGACCCGCGCTCGCCTGGCCCTGAACGTGTTTGAAACCACGAGCTCCTATGACGGCGCCATCGCCGACTGGATGTTCGAGCAACTCGCCGAGGAGGACGACTCCCTCGAAGCAGAGGGCGAAGGCGAGTTCCCCGACTACTACGACCTGTACATGGTCAAGCAGCAGGGGCTGCGCTACGGCGAGAACCCGCATCAGGAAGCGGCGTTCTACCGTCTGCCCGACTTCGAGAGCGAGCACAGCCTCGTGAACGCCGAGCAACTCAACGGCAAGGAGCTTTCCTACAACAACATCCTCGACACCGACGCCTGCTGGTCGCTCGTGCGCGAGTTCGACGAACCTGCCGTGGTCATCTTGAAGCACCAGAACCCGTGCGGGTCGGCCACTGCCACAAGCGTGGTTGCGGCCTTCGACAAGGCCTTTGCCTGCGACCCGAAGAGCGCTTACGGTGGAATCATCGCGGCAAACCGCGAGGTCACGAAGGATATGGTCGATCATATCAACGAGAACCATCTGTTCGTGGAGGTGCTCATCGCGCCCTCGTTCGCGCCTGACGCGCTCGAGCTTCTGCAGAAGAAGAAGAACCTGCGTGTGCTCGCCACCGGCGGCGTCGACGCGCCTTCCGCGCTCGAGTTCCGCTCGGTCGACGGCGGCATCCTCGTGCAGGACGTCGACCGCGTCGCCGAGGACCCGGCCACCTTCACGGTGCCCACCGACCGCAAGCCGACCGACGAGGAAATGCATGAGCTGCTCTTCGCGTGGAAGGTGTGCAAGGGCGTGAAGAGCAACGCCATCCTCGTGTCGCGTGACCATGCAGGCATCGGCATGGGCCCCGGCCAGCCGAACCGCGTCGATTCCGCGCTCATCGCCTGCAAGCGCGCCCACGAGGCGTGCGAGCGCATGGGCGTGCCCGCGGAGGGCTTGGTGTGCGCGTCCGACGCGTTCTTCCCCTTCCGCGACAATGTGGACACGCTGTCCGAGTGGGGCGTGACCGCCATCATCCAGCCGGGCGGCTCGATTCGCGATGAGGAATGCATCCAGGCGGCTAACGAGCATGGCATCGCTATGGTCTTCACCGGGCATCGCCACTTCCGCCACTAGAAAGCCCTCGCAACCCTGGGTCGCAGTCGTTGGCCGTACATCTGCGGCAAATCGAACGCTTATCACGAAGCGCCTCGCGGTTCAATCCCGCGAGGCGCTTCGGGTTTTAGGATAGTCGCACATTTGGGGTGCGTTGCCGACGGCCCATTCCCAGAACTTTACCTGACGTTCTCGTAGTGAGTCCACATGCTGATGACCTTCACGTAGCCTTCGTAGCTCTTTCCTCCTGTCTCATGAGGCTCGCTGACCACCTGGTACACGAACCTGTGCTGGAGGCTGATCCTGCGGGAGTAGGCACCCTCGAGGTTGCCCTTGAGGGGCTCGAACGCCGGCGGCTTTGCGAAGGGCTCCGACCGGACCACTTCGATAAGCGATTTCGCCTTCTTGTCGAGCCCGGCGGCCGTGAGTTTCTTCTTGTCCTTGCCGGCTTGCTTGGTGTAAACAATTTCCCACACGGGCTACCACTCCTGTTCGTCTTCGGGGATGCACTCCGAGATCGGGGTGTTCATGCCCTCGACGATGAGGCTGGCCATGCCCGGGATGCTGTTGAGGTAGAGGGTCTCTTCAATAGCGGACCACTCGTCTTCTCCGATGAGGACGGCACCCTTGCCCTTGCTGGTGGTGATGGCGATGGGGGCACAGTTCTCGTTCACGCTCGCGATGAGGTTGTAGATGTCCTTTCTTGCCGCCGTTGCTGTTACCGAGCCCATGCTTCCTCCTCTATACGTACGATTTGCCGTACGTATATACTAGCGTGCGTGAAAGCGTACGTCAATCTTTTGAGTGAATTGCCCTTCTCGATGTTTTTTGTGACCGTTTTTTGTGACGAGGCGCATTTCATCTGCTTGCGTCCGAACTTGTCGTTTCGTCAACGTACCCCGATAAAGACCCCCTTCACGTGCCCCGCCGCAGGATCTCGCCCAGTAAGGCCACCTCTGCCATGCTGCTCATGCAGAGTCCTGTTTGGAGCCTGCTACAATCGGGCCTTGAAATGCAGGCATGGATTGTCGCGGCGTCTGGTCTTTGTCGACGAGAGCCCCTTTGTCTATCTTTTAACGATTATTTGCCGTAATGGAAGTCGATGCCGCCGTGCCAACACGATTCTTCTCGAAGGTCATTGGAAATGAATAGACCAGAATTATTCGCACGCTAATCAAAGTGTGATATTATTATTTCTAGGCGAGGATAAAAATACTAATCCTCGAAAAACGATTCGATTGTGTTTCTACGCAGAAAGGCAGGAGGAGGCAAATGAAGGCAAGAAGTGTAGGAATCAAGCCACTTATAGGCTTATTTTTTATTCTGGTATCGAGCATCCTAGTGTGCTTTGCTGTCTTTTCATCAAGAGCTTATGGGTATGAATTGAATGATTACAAAATTAACAACGATATGTGGTATGTGACGAGCTCGGTTTTTTGCTGACGAGACGAGGGTTGGATTTCGAGACCGAATGAGAGCATGGAATGTGTATTTGCCAGAAGGAAAAAGAGTCTGCTTCAACTCGGCGACTCATTCCCTTTCTAATTATCCAAGTAAGGATAATCATAACTATATTTATAAAGACCCTTATGCTGATGAGAGTAACCTAGGCGAAAATATGTGCTGGTATTATCCCGTATTGGGCATTTTAACTGAGTCGGATATTAACATTAACTCGAATCAGCCATGGGACAATGGCGCGGTATCTGGTCGATATGATGTGCAGAGTGTGATGCTGCATGAACTCGGACATACTATAGGTTTGGGGCATTCTCAAAGAAGCGATGCTGTTATGTATGCCTACATGAATTCAGGTATCACAAAGCGAGCGCTTACATCTGATGACATTGCGGGCGTAAATGCCCGAATATCCTAAACAGAGGCGGTGAACCATATGACTATCACTTCTGTCTTGAAAAAAGGCGGTTTTCAAACTCTTTTGCATTGTGGTCTAAGCGTGTTTCTTCTTGCTTCGGCGATGGGTATGACTGGATGTGTTGCAAGCACGGCGAACGCGGGAGGTCCTTCTCAAAAGCCTGTGACGCGGACGATATCAGGCCTCTTTGCCGACTATTCCTTTGATGATTTCGTGCAGACAAGCGACGTTATCTGTACGGCGAAGTATGTGGGCAGGTCGGACGGTTTTCTTATTGAACCAGTTGATGGTTCGGAACCTATGATGTTCACCGATTACTATTTTGATTGTACGGACGCCTTGAAAGGGGTTCTTCCTGTGGTCGACGGCGATGCGGTGCAAGGTCGAATAACGGTTCGCCAAAAAGGCGGGGAGGGAATGTATACGCAGGTCATAAATGAGTACGCTCTCGACCCCCAAGAAGGGGAGGAGTACCTGCTCTTTCTGTACTCGATAAATGGCGGGCAGGAATACAATACCGAGGGCGATCATTTTTATTTAAAGAGCGGAAGTCGTGGCGCATGGCTGCTTGCCGATGATGGGGCGTATCGGAAAGTCGATGGTTCGGAGGCAGCCGACGCTTCGATGATCGAAAGCGTTAAGCTCGCTCCGCTTGCTGACGAAGGGGTCGAAGGCGACTATCTCGATCGATACCTTGAGGAAGTCAATCGAAAATGCGAAGACGGTCAGGTCACGTCGGAGTTCCGCGACCAGGTTGCCGAGAAGGTAACTCGCGAAAAATCGCAATACTCCCGCGTGATGACCAAGGATGAGCAGGCCTCTTATGAAAACAGGGAATTACTCTTCTCGATGTTTTTGTGACGAGACGCATTTCATCTGCTTGCGTCCGAACTTGTCGTTTCGTCAACGTACCCCGATAAAGACCCCCTTCACGCGCCCCGCCGGTTCGGCGGGGCGTTATACTATGCGGGCGTTTCTTTTCGATTGAATGTGCACCGCACGTGCTGCGGAGCACCTGCTAGATAGGATTACCCGCAAACTGTGAAGTTCAGCATCAGAAATCTGCTGGTCGGCCTCGTGCTCATCATCGTTTTGGCGGTGGTGTTCTTACGGGGCGACCAGCTGGCCGAGCTCGCCGAGACCATGCAGCGCGGTTCCACGATTCCGCTCGTCGCGGCCATCCTCACCCAGCTGTGCAAGTACGTCTCGCAGAGCTTCGCGTACTCGTCGTGCTTCCGCGCGGTGGGGGAGCATATGGCCCCGCGCACCACGCTGCCGCTCGTGTTCGGCACCTTCTTCATGAACACGATCGCGCCGTCGCTCAATCTGGCGGGCACTACGCTTGTGGTCGATGACGCGCGCCGCCGCGGAATCTCGCCCGGCAAGGCCACGTCGGCGGCTCTGCTTATGCAGATCACGATCGACGGCGCTTTCTGCACCATCATGATCTTGGCGTTCCTTATCCTGCTGGTCACGGTGGGCCTTTCCCCCGTGTGGTTCCTTTTGGGCATGGTGGTGATGCTGCTTGTGGGCTGCATGATCGGCGTGCTCGTCTTGGGCCGCAAGCGCCCAGCGCTCATGCTGAAGATCCTGCGCCCCATCGAGCGCCTGGTGAACCGCATCCGCGGCCTGTTCAAGAAGCCGCCCCTCAAACCCTGGGTCGAGAACATCGCCTCCACGTTTTCCGAGGCGGCGGGCCTGATCGGCCACAGTCCGAAGCCCACGCTCAAGGCCTACGGATGCTCGCTTATCGCGTCGACGTGCGAGCTGAGCTGCTTCGCGCTCGTGGGCGTGGCTTTCGGTGTGACGAACCCTGAGGTTCTCATCTGCGGTTATGTGGTGGCGACGCTGTTCGCCATGATCTCGATCACGCCGCAGGGCGTCGGCGTTGTGGAGGCCGCGGTGGTCGTAGCGTTCACAATGTTCGGCGAGACGGCCGCAGCGGGCACGGCGATCGGTCTTGTGTATCGCGGCATCGTGTTCTGGATGCCGTTTTTGATCGGCGCCATCCTCATCCAGCGCACGAAGACCTTCCAGGGCGAGGGCAAGAAGGCCATGGAAGGCAACGAGAAGAACCGTCTGGAAGGCGCCGACAAGATGGCGAAGGAAATCGACGCGATGGTTCAGGCGGGCACGGGCGCCATTCCCCCCGTGCCCGAGCGTGAGGAGCCTCGCAAGCGCCGCGGCGGCACCGACCGCCCCTCGCGAGGGAGATAGTCGCACGCGAGCGAGACGGTGGTCGTGGGGAAGCCGCCCGGTCCCGTTTCGCTGACGTCTCCCGTCCCGCCTCAGGCGCCCCATCTGCAAGCAACTTAAGGAGATTCGTTTTCGTGAGTTTCAACGAACTGCTGGGAATCACCTTCCCCGAGGCGAGCGACACGCTTGTGCGGGGCGAACTTCCCATCACCGATGCCATCCGCCAGCCGTTCGGCTTCGTGCACGGGGGTGCGACGATTACGCTGCTCGAGGCAGTGGCGAGCCTCGGCACAGGGCTTCACACCGACCTGTCGCGCGAGCTGTCCTTCGGGGTGAACGTGAACGTCACGCATCGCAAGAGTGGCGTCGACGGCACGCTGCATGGCGTGGCCGCACTCGACCGCGAGGAGAAAAGCTCGAAGGGCTACCGCAAGCTGTTCTGGAACGTGTGCGCGCGCGACGATGCGGGCGACGTCATTTCGGAGGGCACCGTCATGTGCATGATTGTGCCGCAGAAGGCCGCCATCGACAACCCGCACCTTGCGAGTTCCCCGAACATCTTCCGGTAAGGCCGCCATCAGGCGCAGGGTGCGCCGACGTCAACGTGTTCCCCTTCCTTTGAAAAAAGGGCTTGCCAAGCGGAACTGTTATGGTAATATATCGTTTGCTGTCGCAAACAGCACTTCGGGATGTGGCTCAGC
>ERZ1034984.3259-NODE-3259-length-11949-cov-7.253657_pt1 | contig 11949 bp, 9 predicted proteins | sample MGYA00520589_ERZ1034984 | MGnify/ENA primary metagenome ERZ1034984 (study PRJEB33766, sample SAMN09781790) | gut metagenome | biome: gut microbiome | host: Homo sapiens | place: Madagascar | study: EMG produced TPA metagenomics assembly of the PRJNA485056 data... | reverse complement strand
CTCCTGTGATCATGTTCTTAACGTAGTCAGCATGTCCTGGGCAGTCAACGTGTGCGTAGTGACGGTTAGCTGTCTCATACTCAACGTGTGCTGTAGAGATTGTGATTCCACGCTCTCTTTCTTCTGGAGCCTTATCGATGTTCTCGAAATCTACAGATGCGTTACCTTCTACTCTGTGAGAAAGTACTTTTGTGATAGCAGCTGTAAGAGTTGTTTTACCATGGTCAACGTGTCCGATAGTACCGATATTACAATGCGGTTTTGTTCTTTCAAATTTAGCCTTTGCCATTTTGAATATCCTCCTTAAAAATATAACCCTCAATGGGGCAACCTTGTTTTGGTTTTCTATTTTAAACCTGGCTAAGTTTGATTATATTTCAAACTTAGCCGATTTTCAAGCCTTTTATGATATTTTAGGCATTTTTGTTGGATAATACTTTCTCCTGTACAGACTTCGGTACTGGCTCGTATTTCTCAAAGAACATTGAGTAGTTACCACGTCCCTGTGTTCTGGAACGAAGATCTGTAGAGTATCCAAACATTTCTGACAGAGGAACGTACGCACGTACGATCTTTCCGCCACCGAGATCATCCATACCTTCAATACGTCCACGACGTGAATTCAGGTCTCCGATGATATCTCCCATATATTCTTCAGGCATTGTAACCTCTACCTTCATGATAGGCTCAAGAAGTACAGGTGCGCCCTGTTTCATAGCATCCTTGAATGCAAGGGAACCAGCGATGTGGAATGCCATCTCACTGGAATCGACTTCATGGTAAGATCCGTCGTATACGTTAGCGTAAACACCAACTACAGGGAATCCTCCAAGGATACCAGACTTCATAGCTTCTTCAATACCTTCACCTACTGCCGGGATGTATTCCTTCGGAATAGCTCCTCCAACTACAGTAGACTCGAACTTATATGTCTCCTCACCGTTGACATCCATTGGCTCGAATTTAACTTTACAGTGTCCGTACTGTCCACGTCCACCAGACTGTTTTGCATACTTGCTGTCGATATCAACTGCTTTTGTGATGGACTCTTTGTAAGCAACCTGAGGTGCACCTACGTTAGCCTCTACCTTGAACTCACGAAGAAGTCTGTCAACGATGATTTCAAGATGAAGCTCACCCATACCAGCGATGATTGTCTGTCCAGTTTCTTTATCTGTATGAGCACGGAATGTCGGGTCTTCTTCTGCAAGTTTTGCAAGAGACTCTCCAAGTTTTCCCTGTGAAGCCTTTGTCTTAGGCTCGATAGCGAGCTCGATAACTGGCTCTGGGAATTCCATAGACTCAAGAATTACTGGATGCTGATCGTCACAGATTGTATCTCCTGTTGTAGAGAACTTGAATCCGATTGCTGCAGCAATATCTCCTGAATATACTTTATCCAGCTCTTCACGCTTGTTGGCATGCATCTGAAGGATACGTCCAACACGCTCTTTTTTATTTTTAGTAGCATTCAGTACATAAGAACCGGAGTTCATAACACCTGAATACACACGGAAGTAAGCAAGCTTACCTACGAATGGGTCTGTCATGATCTTAAATACGAGAGCAGAGAACGGCTCTTCATCAGAAGAGTGTCTTACTACTTCGTTTCCGTCTTCATCAACACCCTCGATTGCCGGGATGTCTGTTGGAGCCGGCATAAACTCGATGATTGCATCAAGGAGTTTCTGAACACCTTTGTTTCTGTATGCAGTACCGCAGCATACCGGAACAGCTGTACACTCACATGTAGCTTTTCTCAGAACTGCTTTCATTGCATCGATAGAAGGTTCTTCACCCTCAAGGTATTCCATCATAAGGTCATCGTCCAGCTCACAGATTTTCTCTACGAGTTCTGTGTGATAAAGCTCAGCTTCATCCTGCATCTCTTCCGGAATATCTGTTACAGTGATGTCTTCACCCTTCTCATCATTGTAGATGTAGGCCTGCATCTCGAACAGATCGATGATTCCTTTGAATTCGTCTTCTTTTCCGATTGGAAGCTGAAGACAAATAGCGTTCTTTCCAAGTCTTGTCTTGATCTGATCTACAGCGTTGTAGAAATCAGCACCAAGGATGTCCATCTTATTGATGAATGCCATACGTGGTACGTTGTATGTGTCTGCCTGACGCCATACGTTTTCTGACTGCGGCTCAACACCACCCTTAGCACAGAATACGCCGACAGCTCCATCAAGTACACGGAGTGAACGCTCAACCTCTACAGTGAAGTCAACGTGTCCCGGAGTATCAATGATATTGATACGATGCTCTAAAGCGCCCGGTTTCACTTTTGTCTTCTCTTCCAATGTCCAGTGACATGTTGTAGCGGCTGAAGTAATTGTGATACCTCTTTCCTGCTCCTGCTCCATCCAGTCCATGGTAGCAGTACCTTCATGAGTATCACCAATCTTATAGTTAACACCGGTATAGTAAAGAATACGCTCTGTCAGTGTAGTCTTACCAGCATCAATATGAGCCATAATACCGATATTTCTGGTTCTCTCTAATGGATATTCTCTTCCAGCCAAGATTTTTTCCTCCTAAAATAATTAGAAACGATAGTGAGCAAACGCCTTGTTTGCTTCTGCCATCTTGTGCATATCTTCTTTTCTCTTTACAGCTCCACCTGTGTTGTTAGCTGCATCAAGAATTTCATTTGCCAGTCTTTCTTCCTGTGTCTTCTCGCCTCTCTGACGTGAATACATAGTTAACCAGCGAAGTGCGAGTGCCTGTCTTCTGTCAGCTCTAACCTCGATCGGTACCTGGTATGTTGCTCCACCGATACGTCTTGCTTTAACTTCAAGAACTGGCATCATGTTGTTCATAGCCTCTTCAAACACTTCAATAGCCGGCTTCTCAGCCTTAGCTTCTACTCTTTCAAATGCTCCGTATACAATCTTCTGTGCTACGCCTTTCTTACCATCAAGCATGATGTTGTTGATAAGTTTGGTAACAACTTTATTGTTGTATATTGGATCCGCTAATACATCTCTCTTCTGAGTATGTCCTTTACGTGGCACGGTCCTTCCCTCCTTAATCATATTTTCCGGTTTTTCCGGGATTAATTCATCGGTACTCACATGTGTCTTTCTATGAGATCACATTCCATGTGCTCGCAGCCGCGAAATCTATATAGCATCCGCAACCTACGACTAATCATAGTTCTGTTTGTGATACGATTTAACTATTAGTTACACTTATCTAAAATACTATACTGCAATCCGCGACTTCTTATTTAGCGTCTTTCGGTCTCTTAGCACCGTACTTAGAACGAGCCTGTCTTCTCTTAGCAACACCTGCTGTATCAAGTGTTCCACGGATAATGTGGTATCTTGTACCTGGCAGGTCCTTAACTCTTCCTCCACGGATCATAACAACGCTATGCTCCTGAAGGTTGTGTCCTTCACCTGGAATGTAGCTTGTTACTTCGATTCCGTTTGACAGACGAACTCTGGCGATCTTTCTCAGAGCTGAGTTAGGCTTCTTAGGTGTAGCTGTCTTAACTGCTGTACATACACCTCTCTTCTGTGGTGCAGAAACATCAGTTGCACGTTTCTTCAGGGAGTTGTATCCTTTCTGAAGTGCCGGTGCTGTAGATTTCTTCTCAGAAGTCTGACGTCCTTTTCTAACTAACTGGTTAAATGTTGGCATTCTTTTCACCTCCTATGAATTATTCGTTACCTTGGGCTTATGCCTCAAGGGGCTGCGGATAATTAAGTCATTATCCTTATTTGCGCATCAAAAAGACATTGCCTTTTTCCACACGCTCGTTTAGTTTATTACGTTTAGCGCCGAAAGTCAAGGCTTTTTTCGCATTTTCCATATTATTTTTCATACAAAAATAACAGATGGCACTCTCTTTTTTTCTTAAGAAACCATCTATTATTTGTTATTAAATCAAATTCTTTTTTCTAGCAACTATGAAAGTAAATCTCTTCTTTATTTTCAACGAAATAAATTAGTACGCTTTGCCCCAGTATACCATATGCTTCGCCGGTTTTCCGCAGCATACACATACATCTGAAAGATGTTCTTCCTCTTCCGGAATACATCTAGATGTAGCTCCGCCTGTCTGAGCTTTGATCTCATCTTCACAGGCTTCGTCTCCACACCACATTGCTTTGATGAATCCAAGGTTCTCATTGAACTTCTCATTCATCTCATCCATTGTTGTTGCTTCATTGATATGAGAATCAAGGAATGCTTTTGCTCTTTCGAACATATCATTCTGCATTGTCTCAAGAACTTCAGCAAGTTTTGTTGTAAGCTCATCCAGAGAAACAACGATCTTCTCTCTTGTATCACGGCGTACGATAACTGCCTGATTGTTCTCGATGTCTTTCGGTCCGATCTCGATACGTGTCGGGATTCCAAGGATCTCCTGTCCGCTGAACTTCCATCCAGGTGCTTTGTCAGAATCGTCGATTTTCACTTTGTATCCTGCTGCCTTCAGTGTATCAACAAGTTCATTTGCCTTATCAAGAACACCTTCTTTATGCTGAGCGATCGGAATAATCATTGTCTGCACCGGTGCGATTCTCGGTGGAATAACAAGTCCACTGTCATCTCCGTGTACCATGATCAGCGCACCGATGATTCTTGTAGACAGTCCCCAGGATGTCTCGTATACTTCATGAAGTTCGTTATTCTTATCTGAATACTGAATACCAAATGCACTTGGGAAGGAACTTCCGAAGAAGTGGCTTGTTGCTGACTGGAGTGCTTTTCCGTCATGCATCAGCGCTTCGATTGTATAAGTATCCTGTGCTCCTGCGAATTTCTCACTCTCTGTCTTACGTCCGGAAACTACCGGGATTGCAAGAACATCCTGTGCAAAGTCTCTGTAGACTCTCCACATCTGTTTTGTACGCTCTTCTGCTTCTTCGTATGTTGCATGGATTGTATGTCCTTCCTGCCACAGGAACTCTCTGGAACGAAGGAATGGTCTTGTTGTCTTCTCCCAACGAAGAACGGAACACCACTGATTCCACACCTTAGGAAGATCACGGTAAGACTGAACTGTCTTGCTCCAGACATCACAGAACAGTGTCTCAGATGTAGGACGGATACAGAATCTTTCCTGAAGTTCTTCCAGTCCACCATGTGTTACCCATGCAACTTCCGGTGCAAATCCTTCGATATGATCCTTTTCTTTCTGAAGAAGGCTTTCCGGGATCATAACCGGAAGGTATACATTCTCTACTCCTGTCTCTTTGAAACGTGCATCCAGGTTCTTCTGAATATTCTCCCACAGAGCATATCCGTTCGGAAGGTAGTTCATACATCCTTTAACACCTGAATAATCACACAGTTTTGCTTCACGCACAACGTCTGTATACCACTGAGCAAAATCTTCTTCTCTGGCAGTGATATTCTGTACTAATTTCTTTGCCATTGTTCTTCTCCTTTTTGTTTTTTTGCATTGCTGTCCCCTGACAGCAGTTTGCTTTTACTTTAATATAAAAAAACGCCGGGATATCGCATCCCCACGATAGGGACCGAATATCTCCGGCGGTACCACCCTAATTAATGCAATACATCCATTCTATAATCAAAACCAACACAAATGATCTCTGTATCTGCATTCACTTTCTTCTCCTTTAACGCAGGACCTACGCTGTACTTTCATACAGGGACTCCCGGGCCGGTTCCATACCGTAATGCAAAGGCTCTCACCTGCCGCCTTCTCTCTGAAGCATGCTGCGTATCTACTATTCCCGTTCAACGTCAGTTATCAAATGAAATTCTAACTGATAAAACACCCGCTGTCAAGCCAAAAAGCTTTATCCTCTGATTTCCAGAAGCTTTGCTTTCAATTCATTTTCCATATTGCGAAGTTCCGCTTCCGCTTCCCGGCGTTTTTCTCTTCCTTCTCTCTGAATGTTCATCACTTCATCCAATGTAGAGATCAGTGATTCATTTGTTGCTTTCAATGTCTCGAGATCTGCAATTCCTCTTTCAGACTCTTTTGCAGTCTCAATTGTGGACATTTTTAATGTCTCCGCATTCTTCTTCAACAGTTCATTTGTCATATCCGTCACCTGTCTCTGTGCTGCCGCCGCCTGTGAAGAATGTTCTACTCCAAGTGCGAGAAGCATCTGACTCTTCCACAACGGAATCGTATTCACGATTGTAGACTGGATCTTCTCTACCATCTGTGTATCATTATTCTGAACCAGACGGATCTGTGGTGCGGTCTGGATGGAGATCATTCTCGTCAGTTCAAGATCATGTAACTTCTTTTCAAAACGGTTGCACATCGAATCCAGATCTTTTGCTGCCTGCGCATCTTCCGGGAGGCCGCTTACCTGAGCTTTGCTCATCAATTCAGCAAGCTGTGTGCTTCTTACTTCTTCCAGTTTTTTCTTTCCTGCAAGAATGTACATAGAAAGCTCTTTAAAATAAGTAAGATTCAGATCATACATTTTATCGAGTATCGCAACATCTTTTAAAAGCTGCACCTGATGGTTGTCCAGTGCTTTCACGATCTGATTCACATTTTCTTCGGCTTTCGAATACTTTGCTTTCATAGATTCAACTTTATTCGATGCTTTCTTAAATATTCCAAGAAATCCTTTGCTCTCTTCTTCATCAAAGCTCTTCAGTTCAGTTACAACATTCGTAAGCAGTGTACCAACTTCTCCCAGATCCTTTGACTTCACATTTTCCAAAGCACTTTCTGAGAAATCTGCCATCTTTTTCTGTGTACCCGCGCCGTACTGAAGAATCATAGAAGAATTCGTCAGATCGATCTGCTGTGCAAATGCATCTACCATCCTGCGCTCTTCTTCTGTCAGGGTCGTATCATCCAGCTTCGGTTCTTCCGGCTGCACCGCCGGTTTCTTTTCTTCTTCCGCTTGAAACGGTTCCAGTGTCAGTGTCGGCACTGTACTTACATCCTTGAATGCATCACTCATAGTAATCCTCCATTTCTGTTTGTAACTGTTTTGATTCATTGTCTGTTTGGGATATCATTATTTCTTCAGCCCGTCTTCTGTCAGACCTTCCTGCGCAAGCATTGTATGAAGTACTGAAATATCTGAAGATACATCCCATGCTGTATCCTGGAACAGGCTGTCCAGTAATTTTTCAAATGCAATATTCAATGTATCTATCGTATCTTCAATCTCTTTCTTGGAAGAAATGATATTTTCTCCCTGTACCGGCTGTGCATCCAGCTCTTCATACGCTTCAAGAAGTTTCATCGTTGTCGGAAGATAATAATCCATCATTCTTCGCATATCATTCACAGAATCCGGATTCTGCTCCACGCGGTCAAAAATACGATCCACGAGCAGTTCCATGCGGGAAATCTTTGCCGAAATCACTTCTCCCGGAATTGCGTCATTCGCTGCCTTGATCCTTCTCACATATTCATCTCCTGCCTGTACGATCTTCTGTACTTCCGGTGAAAGTCTGTCATACTCTTCCTGCATCTTTTTCTGAGCAGCCTGCTCCTCTGCCTTGCGCTGTTTCATGTCTTCCATAAGAGCTGTATACTGATTCCATGCATCTTCACTGACCATCAGGCAGGATTCTTTCTCATCCAGATGTCCCTGACAGAACCAGCCTTTTGTAATCATTTTTTTCACATCTTTCAGAACCTTTCTGACATCTCGTCCTGTCGCAGAAGCAATTTCCTTAATATCACAAAATTCCCGGTCTCTCAGAACAGATACATATTGGCGAAACCTTCCCACCGTACGTACCATATCTACTCCTACATAAGTCATCACTGCAAAAGATATAAAAGCAACTGCAAAAATTCCAATGATCAGACCACTGACTACATCAAACGCTGTGATCAAACTTCCAATCAAAGTGATGATAAGGAAAATAACAGAAATCAATCCAAATACAGCTCCTGTCGTTGCCAGAAAAGTCCCGCCGATCTTTACCGAAGTTCCTTTGAGATATCTTGGACTCACCGGTACCGGACGATTCTGACTATAATTTCTCATTTCCGACATCTTCGATCCCTGATTCGGACGATACCCCTGGTTTTCTGCACCTGATCTGCTTCCGGTATTCTTTTTATCTCCATATAATGGCTGTCCGGTCTTCGGATCTCTGTACCAGCCACCGTTTTTAATCCCTGCCGAGACACAGTCCATCGCATGGTTCACCGTATCAGACACCATCTGGTTCAATCTGCTGTAATCCTTTGTATCAATTGCATCCTGTATTGTCTGCTTTATCTCTTCTCCAAAATGTTCCCAGTCATTATTCATTGATGTTCTCCTTAAAAGCTTGACCTGATTCGTTTGCATCATGTATCATTATAACATTATTAATTCTCAGTTTAGACGCAACTTTATCGATTGTCAAGAAAGAAGGATACAACTATGATTTCATCACTTACCCCTGAAATAATATATGAGGACAAGGATATTATCGTCTGTCATAAACCTGCTGGAGTTCCTACCCAGAGCAGCCGCATTGGCACAAAAGATATGGTCAGTATTTTAAAAAATCATCTGATAAAAAATACTGCTAAAAAAACCGCTTCACGCGAACCTTATCTTGCTGTCATCCATCGGCTGGACCAACCGGTAGAAGGACTTCTTGTTTTTGCAAAAACACCTGCTGCTGCAAGGGAACTTTCCCGCCAGCTTACCACATCTGGTTTTGGGAAATATTACCGTGCACAGGCTTTAGGCATTTTCGAACACAGCGAAGGAACTCTGGAAGACTATCTTGTAAAAGACGGACGAACCAACACCTCCCGTGTCTGTGAAGAAAATGTGCCTGATGCAAAGTATGCACGACTTCATTATAAAGTAATCCATACAGGTACACTTCCTTCTGGTGAACCTTTTTCCCAACTGGAAATTCATCTGGATACCGGGCGTCATCATCAGATCCGCGTGCAGTTTGCACATGCCGGGCACCCTCTGATCGGGGATCGGAAATATGGCACTGCCGCATGCACTTCACGACAGTTAATGCTTTGTGCCTGTCGACTGGAATTCACACATCCAACAACCGGTGAAAAAATGGTTTTTCATTTATAAGACAAAAAGGAAAAGTGCAGTGATCGGGCAATCACTGCACTTTTCCTTTCGCCTGTTTCCTATCTATTGTATTAGCCCTGCCTTTACCTGTCATTTATCCAAATAAGAGCAGCACCACAATACCCTACATCTCGTCAACAACCAACGGCTCCGGCTCTTCTTCAAGTGCCTGCTGATATCTTGCAAGAATTGTTGACTGAATTCGTTCTCTTGTTCCTGAATTGATCGGATGTGCGATATCACGATACTCTCCATCTAATGCTTTTTTACTTGGCATTGCAATGAAAAGCCCCTTTTCACCTTCGATCACTTTGATATCATGAACAACAAACTCCTCATCAATTGTGATAGATACTACTGCTTTTAACTTTCCCTCTTTCGCAACTTTACGTACACGTACATCTGTAATCTGCATATTACAGTTCCCCTTTCTCTTTTGCATTATCACGGAATATGAACACCCTTTTTCAGGGTTTTTGTGCTTATCTTGGCTTATAATGCATATCTTTCATTCTTTTCAATAACTATTTTAATTCCGTCTTCCCCTACATGTCTTGTATTCGCACGGATCGTATCCCTGCTCTCTACAATACAGTTCTCAATGTATGTATTATCTCCAAGATATACATCATTCAATATGATAGAGTTCTTGATCACGCAATTATTTCCAACAAATACTTTCTTGAAAATAACTGAGTTCTCTATCGTTCCATTTATAATACTTCCACTTCCAACCAGACTGTTCTTCACGATCGCACCCGGATTATATTTTGCCGGTGGCTGATCACTCACCTTAGAATATACACTTGGCAGATCCTTGAAGAAATATTTTCTCACTTCCGGTTTCAGGAAATCCATATTCGTCTTGTAATATGCATCTACTGTCGAAATATTATTCCAATAGCTTTCAATCTTATAACCATAAATCTTCTTTACATTCTTATAACGGATCAGGATATCATTTACGAAATCATGTCTCTCTTCTTCCGCACATTGTTCTACAAGATCGATCAGCAGTCTTCTGCGGATCACATAAATTCCTGTAGAGATTGTCTGTGATCTTGCAATCATCGGTTTTTCTTCAAATTCTTCGATTCTGCAAGATTCATTCATCTTAACGGTTCCGAATCTTGTCGCATCTTCTCCTGCTCCAAGTTCTTTACAAACAACAGTGATATCTGCTTTCTTCGCAATATGATATTCCAGCACTTTATTATAATCCATCTTATAGACTGCATCACCTGATGTAATGATTACATAAGGTTCATGACATCTTCTCAGGAAATCCAGATTCTGATAAATCGCATCTGCTGTTCCTCTGTACCAGTAACCATTATCATCTGTGATCGTAGGTGTGAATACATATAATCCACCTTGTTTTCTTCCGAAATCCCACCATTTGGAGGAATTCAGATGCTCATTCAAAGAACGGGCATTGTACTGTGTCAGCACAGCAACTTTCTGGATATGAGAGTTTGTCATATTACTTAATGTAAAGTCAATTGCGCGATAGCTTCCGGCAACCGGCATTGCTGCTGCCGCACGTCTTGAAGTCAGCTCTTTCATCTTTCTGCTGTTACCGCCGGCTAAAATAATTCCTACTGCTCTCATACTCTGTCACCTGCCTTTATCAATGTCTCACCGCTTGCAAGTACTCCATCTATGTAATCCTCGGATGATGTCACTCCACTGATGGCGGTATTCTTTCCAATCTGTACTCCTCCCGGAATCACTGAATTCTCTCCGATCGTAGCCAGTCCACCGCTGTAAATATTCGGTTTCATCTTATTCGGGACTTCACTTCCGATTCCGATAGAAACATCATTTCCAATTACCGTGTCTTCTGCTATGATTGCTTTCTCAATCACGCAGTTTTCTCCGATCGTAACTCCCTGCATAATAATTGAGTCACGGACTACGCTGCCTTTTCCTACAGTAACACTTCCTCCAAGAACAGAACTGTGGACTTCTCCGTAAATTTCTGTTCCGTTTGCAATGATACATCTGTCTACAACAGCATTCTCTGCAATATACTGTGGAGGAATATTCGCACTGTTCGTATAGATCTTCCAGAATTCTTCATAAAGATTAAACTCCGGAATGATATCGATCAGTTCCATATTCGCTTCCCAATAAGAGCTAAGTGTTCCAACATCTTTCCAGTATCCGTTGTACTCATATGCAAACAGCCTGTCCCCTTTTTCATGACAATATGGAATAATGTGTTTTCCGAAATCACAGTTTGGCTGGTCTTTCAGCTTAATAAGTGCCTCTTTAAGAACCGGCCAGCTGAAGATATAGATTCCCATCGATGCCAGATTACTGCTTGGCTTCTCAGGCTTCTCTTCGAATTCTTTGATCCTGCTGTCCTGATCTGTCACTACAATTCCGAAACGGCTTGCTTCTTCCATCGGCACCGGCATTGCTGCAATTGTCACATCAGCATTGTTTGCCTTGTGGAAATCAAGCATCACTTCATAATCCATCTTATAAATATGATCTCCTGAAAGAATCAGTACATAGTCCGGATTATAAGTCTCTATGTAATTCAGATTCTGATAAATGGCATTCGCTGTTCCTGTATACCACTCACTGTTTGTACTCTTCTCATATGGTGGGAGAACTGATACACCTCCAACGTTGCGATCCAGATCCCACGGAATTCCAATTCCAATATGTGTATTCAGGCGAAGCGGCTGATACTGTGTCAGTACACCAACCGTATCGATTCCCGAGTTAATACAGTTGCTAAGCGGGAAATCAATAATACGGTACTTTCCACCAAAAGCAACTGCTGGTTTTGCAACTTTTGATGTAAGTACTCCAAGTCGACTGCCCTGTCCACCCGCCAGCAGCATGGCAATCATTTCCTTCTTATACATTACGTCACCTCATTTCAAGTAAGCTAAAATCATTATACCATATATTTAGA
>ERZ1034984.3250-NODE-3250-length-11984-cov-14.820521_pt1 | contig 11984 bp, 15 predicted proteins | sample MGYA00520589_ERZ1034984 | MGnify/ENA primary metagenome ERZ1034984 (study PRJEB33766, sample SAMN09781790) | gut metagenome | biome: gut microbiome | host: Homo sapiens | place: Madagascar | study: EMG produced TPA metagenomics assembly of the PRJNA485056 data... | reverse complement strand
GCTGCTTGAACAATTTTTACTTCAGAATATTGTCTAACTTTTTGGGGTCACTTCAAAATCCGCTTTGAAATCGTGCAGGGCGGAACCTGCGTGCAGATTTTGCACATTGGCGCGTATGATGATGAGCTGGTGTCTTTTGCAATGCTGGACAAATTTGCACGTGCCCTCAGTCTGACACGTGCGGAAAGCTGCCACAGGGAAATCTATCTGAATAACGCCAACCGCACAGAAAAAAGCAAGCTCAAAACCATTTTGCGCTATATGGTAAAATAATTCCGTGCAAGGGTCGTTGGGCTGCTGTTTTACGGTTGACGAATCACGATTTTTCTTTTATAATAATCTATTAGGCGGTGCAGGGAAAAAGCCCCCTGTGCCGCCTTTTTCGGATGAATCATTTTAAAACGGAGATAGAAACCTATGCCTTACCGCCTTATCAAACAGGAAGGTGCCGCCCGCCGCGGTGAGTTTACCACGGTCCACGGTACTGTACAGACCCCGGCGTTCCAGAACGTCGCCACAGCTGCCGCCATCAAGGGCGGCCTGTCGGCGCTGGATCTCAAGGATATCCGCGCACAGGTCATGCTGTGCAATACCTATCATCTGCACCTGCGCCCGGGTGACAAGCTCGTGGCCGAGATGGGAGGCCTGCACAAGTTTACCAAGTGGGACGGCCCCATTCTGACTGACAGCGGCGGGTTCCAGGTGTTCAGCCTGGCCAAGCTGCGTCATATCACCGAGGAGGGCGTCACCTTCAACTCCCACCTCGACGGCCACCGCATTTTCATGGGACCGGAGCAGAGCATGCAGATTCAGGCGAACCTCGGCTCCACCATCGCCATGGCCTTTGACGAATGCGTTGAGAACCCGGCCACCTACGAGTATGCCAAGAACAGCTGTGCCCGCACGGCACGCTGGCTGCTGCGCTGCAAGGACGAAATGAACCGCCTCAAGCACGAGGAAAAGGCCGTCAACCCGGATCAACTGCTGTTCGGCATCAACCAGGGCTGCACGTTTGAGGATCTGCGCGTCGAGCATATGAAGCAGATTGCTGAGTATGATCTGGACGGCTACGCCATCGGAGGTCTGGCGGTGGGCGAGCCTGCCGAGGTCATGTACGATGTTATCTCTGCTGTTGAACCGTTTGCGCCGAAAAACAAGATTCGCTACCTGATGGGCGTCGGCACCCCGGGCAACATCATCGAGGGCGTCTACCGCGGTGTTGACCTGTTCGACTGCGTTATGCCCAGCCGTAACGCCCGCCACGGCCACCTGTTCACCTGGGACGGCATCATCAACATCAAGAACCTGAAATATGAGCGCGACGAGTCACCCATTGACCCGCACTGCGATTGCCCGGTCTGCCGCAACTTCTCCCGCGCGTACATCCGCCATCTGCAGAAAGCGGACGAACTGCTGGGGATGCGCCTGGCCGTTATGCACAACCTGTATTTTTACAACCACCTGATGGAGCGCATCCGTGAGGCGCTGGACAACGGCACCTTCCAGCAGTTCCACGACACCTATGTGCATAAACTTGACACCCGCATCTGATTTTTCGTGCAAAACGCTTGCACAATGCGCACATATTCGATATAATAGAAGAAATCGTTATTTTTAAGGAGTATACTTGCTATGATTCAGTTCCTGGATGCCGCTACCGGCACGGCTACCACTGCCGAAATGCTCATCAGCTTCCTGCCGATGATTCTCATTATCGTTTTCATGGTCGTTCTGATCTACCTGCCGCAGAAGCGCCAGGACAAGAAGGACGCCGCCATGCGCAGCTCTATTGAGATTGGCGATAAGGTCACCACCATTGGTGGCATTGTCGGCATCGTCTGCGCCATCGCTGATAAGGATGACACCATCGTCATCGAGACTGGCAGCGACCGCACCAAGATTCGTTTCCGCCGCACTGCAATTTCCTCTGTGGAGAAGCTGGATGCCGGCAAGGATAGCAAATCCACCCCGGTCAAGAAGTAATCTGACATAAAACTAACGCCCTCTTGCATAGTGTTGACTGTGCAAGGGGGCGTTTTGTTATGGGTGGAAAAAATCTGCAAAGACCGAAACAAGGCAGAGCTGCGGCAAAAAATCCGGCTGTGATGGCAGTGCTGCTTGCCTTTGGTTGCGGCGTGGGGGCGTGTATGGTGCTGCTGGCGCTGGGAGCGTTTTTGCTGACCCACACGGGTCTGCCGCTGGCGGCGGTGCGCCCAATGGCATGTATGGCGGCGGCAATCGGCGCGGCGGTATCGGCCCGGGTACTGGCGGGCAGGCTGAAACAGAAGCTGCTGCTCTGCGGTCTGGGCTGTGGTGCGTTTTATACGGTCTGTCTGATGGCGGCGACATTGGCAGCCAGCGGTGAGCTGGACTGGCAGGGGGCAAACGCCATGCTGCCGATGGCCCTGCTGCTGGGCGGTCTGTTGGGCGGTGCGCTGGCGGCCTTGCGGGGGAGCCGCTGATGCGGGCGGCACAGACGACACTGCGCCGCCCGGCATTGCTGTTGCCCCGGCGGGCAGAACGACCGCGCCGAGAGCGCGCGGGAACGGCGTACAGCGGCGCGGTGTGGCTGTTTGGCACGATGTTCCTGGCGGGCTACCTGCCGGGCATCTGGCTGGGGCGGGGCGGTGTTTCGGCGCTGGGGCAGCAGCTGGCGGCGTATTACACAAAAAGTCCCGAAAATGCAGCGTTCGCAGCAATTTTCGGGACGGAATTTTCGGTGAGCTTTTTACAGCTGACTGCAGTATTTTTGTGCGGCTTCTGTGTGTTGGGCGTGGGCCTGTTGGCGCTGCTGTTTTCGGCGCGCGGCGTGTTCCTGGGCTACTGCGCGGCCTCGGTGGCAGCGGTAAACGGTGCGGCGGGGCTGGTGCAGTACCGATTAGCAACAATCGTTTCTGACGCGGCAGCGCTGTTTTTATGCCTGTGGCTGGCGGGCTGGTCGGCACGCTTGGCAGGGGAACTGTTTAATGTTATATGCGGCCGCGCCACGCGGGAAACGCCTGGCACGCTGCGGCGGCTGGCCGTGCGGTTCGGCGTGGCGCTGGTGCTGTCAGCTGTTTTCAGTGCCGTCGGGACTTTCCTCGCCTTCGTCACTGCCAAGGTCGGGCGCTGACGGCTGTCCTTCAAACGTTTTGTCGGCCAGCGGGGAAGAGGCCACCGCCTGGCGTAGCTGGTCACGGTTGATGTGGGTGTAAATCTGCGTTGTGGAGACGTTTTCGTGACCCAGAATTTCCTTTAAAGCCAGCATATCCACGCCGCCCTGATACATAAGTGTGGCGGCGGTGTGGCGCAGCTTGTGGGGCGAAAATCCGCGCCCGCTCAAACCTGCACTTTGCAGGCAACGTGCGACGATCTGCTCGACCCGGCGCGCCGAAAGCCGCTTGCCGGTGCGCTTGGAGACGAACAAGGCATCCTTGTCGGCGAGATTCGGCAGGGCAGCGCGGGCTTTTTTATAGCGCTGCAAGGAAAATAAGCAGGCATCGTTCAGGTAGACCAGTCGCTCTTTGCTGCCTTTGCCGACAATGCGGATCGTATCATCGCGAAAATCGCTCAAATCGATGGTTACAAGCTCGGCAAGGCGCATGCCACAGTTTAAAAATAACGTTATGATGCAGTAATCCCGCTCATAAAAATCGCTTTGTATATTTTTTAACAATTCAATGGCTTCGTTTTCGGTCAGGTACTTGGGCAGTGCCTTTTGCGGTGTGCCCAGGCTGATATTTTCCGTGGGATTGACGGTCAGTTTGTTGACCTGGGTACACATATAATGGAAGAAGCCCTTTAAGGCGCTCAATTTGCGGGCGCGGGCCTTGGGGCCGTTGTCCGCGTTGCGGGCGTAGTCCAGGTAGCCAAAAATATCCCTTTTGGTGATACCGGCAATGTCCTTGGTTGATATGCTGGTCAGGTCGATTTTCTCGGGGGGTGTGGCATCATCCACGCGATCCCATTGCAGCATCATATAGCGGAAGAACCCGCGCAGATCGAGATAGTAACCGTTGACCGTGCGCGGGGAGCGCAGCTTCACGAAATCAAGATAGTGCAGGTATTCAATTACATCGTTGGGGATGTCCAGATACGGTGCATGACGATCCGGATGGACGACATCAATATAACTGCTCAAAACACAAGCCCTCAGTTAGATTCAGATTGCGGAAACGTGCCGGAATGCCGTTTCCGCTTTTTATTGTAGCACAGTTGGGGATGATACGTCAATTTCACAGAGTTATAAGAAATGCAAACAGTCACGCATATTACAATGCGTAGCAGTTCTGCATAGGCGTGAATATTCATACAAAAACAACCTAAAAAACCAAAAGGGGGAGGCTTATACGTTCTGTAAAAGGCATAACATACTATTTCGCTAAATGCAAATTTAGCGAAATATAGGGAGGTCAAAACAAGCTCTCCGTGGGCCTGTGGAGCCAGTTAGCTGTGCCCGGCCATAAAACCTCAGCCGCATGGTATGGGCTGCCAATCTCCAAAAGCCAAAAATCAATCTTGCAATTTACAGAAAATCTGCTATGATTGAATAAAAAGGAGCTGCAAACTCATGAACAAGGATACTATCATAAAAATTCTACTGGGCATTATTGCTCTGCTGGTGTTTGCGTGGGTGTGGCGCATCATCAGCGGTATGCTTATCGGCACACTGATCGTGACGACCTCACTACTGTCAGTGTTGATTGCCATGGTTATTCAAATTGTGATTCCGATTGCGATTATCGTGTTCGTTGTCAAACTAATCCGAAAGAAATGAGTGTGGTTACGAATGGCGCTGTTCAATAAGAAAAAACAAGAAGTCCCACAGGAGCCCAAACAAGAGTCGAAAACGGATACTGTGGGCAAAATCAATCTTTCCCTGCGGCCGGATGAAATTGATTTGCTGCGCGAGTGCATGAAACGCACAGAAGACTACTATCGCGGTTTGCTGCTGCTGAAGCAGGATTGGAACGCCGAGAAAAATGAGGCCGCGATCGCGGTCATTAAGGTCAAGCTGAATATGATTGACAGATTGCAGGAAAAGACGCTGTATGACGGCCAGTCGGAATACTATCGCAACCTTCAATAAGCAAAAAATCCCACCCGCAGGAGCAAATAATGCTTCCTATGGGTGGGATTTTTTATCGATTGATGGATTGCGCCATCTTATGGTAAGTGTGGCGCTCACCGCGAATGGCAATCGAATACGCCATGATATTTTGCGGCAAGGCCATACCAGGCACGCCGGTGTCACCGATGTGGTGGATATCCGCACCGACCATCTTGCACATCAGCGCGATTTGGCGGATTGTGGCGACGTCCGCACCTTCCTGCGAAGTGCCGATGGCGGTCAGCGCCAATTTTCCGTGGCTGTGTACCACTTTAATCAAATCATGCGCGTAATTCTGCGTGATGCCGGGCACGGTACCGGGTGCGGGCAGCAGAATGATATCCGCACCAGCGACCATAAATGCCTCGGCGTCGGCGGGCGTCATGATCTGTTCCCCGCCTTCCCCTGCTACGCCGGATGCGTGCATCTTGCCGGCGGCCAGCATCACGCGGTCGCCAACGGCGGCAGAAATATCTTTTAACGATTCAACGATCAATTCGTTGCTGACGCCGTTGCCAGGGTTGCCGGTCAGCACGATAAGATCAACGCCCATATCGGCAGCACGGCTGGCGTTTTCCGCGGTGGCAAGGCGGCCGCTGCTCATCTTCCACAGCGTACCATCGTTGCTTTTTGCGGCTTGTGGGTCGCAGGGCTCCAGATTGATGCCTACCACGCGGCCCGTCAGGCGCTTGATTTCCCGCACAGTCTCTTCCTCGGGTACTTTGGGCAGTGCATTGATGACCGGGTGCTGCACATCAAACATATTCAAAAGCAGAATGTCCGCACTCAAAGAAGCCGCATACTCAGCGTTCGTCACGTCCACCAGCAGCGGCGGCGTCAGGCCAATGGTCTCACAGGCCAGCACGCGGCCTTCGCTGCCTGCGATGGCCGCCAGCAGGTCGGTTTTGCTGTACGCAGCTAGGTCACTGGGCGTGCAGTCCAGCAGGCGCTTCACGTTCATTCGTCGTCCTCCTCAATCACGCGGCCGATGCCTTTGCGGTAGAATGGCTCACTGCCGCGCATACCCTGCTGGCCCAGCGGAGAAACAGACGTTGTAATGTTCAAGTCCATCTTCTTCTCACGGCTGGCCAGGTATGGGCGGGCAGCCTGCGCCACGGCGGCGAACAGCTTGTCGTCCTTGGGACCATCCAGAACCAGTAAGTAGCTGCGAGCCTCGCCATTGACAATCATGACCTGCAGATAGGCAGAACCAACGCCGGGCGCACCGGCCAGCACCTCGCAGACCGGGTCGATCATGGCATCAGGCAGCACGCTGGGCTCCACCAGCGTAACCTTGTCGCCGGGATGGATGCGGTGCGCTTCCTGCTGGGCCTTCTGCTCAGCCATTTTTTCCACAATTTTCTTGGCGACTTCGTCCTTCTGCTTTTTGACGGACTCAATGAGCGGGCGTTCCAGACGCAGGCTGTTGTCGCCGGGGTTGACGACCAGACCGGAGGCGTCGGTGTTCTTGGCAATCATGTTGGCGTAGTCGTCAAAGCGCAGCAGGATAATCTGCTGCGCAGCCTTGGGCTGCTTGGCCTGCCACTCGTGTACGGCGTCCCAATCGCTGAAAGCCAAGTAGTAGTGCTTGCCCTCGGGGCTGTTGACCATGACCAGGCTGATTTTGGTATCCTTGGGCAGCTGCACACGGCCATCCGCATCGGGCTTGGGCGCAGGCTGGCCCTGTAAATCAAACACGGCAGGGGCCAGCAGCGGCGAGCGCACCAGCTCGTTTAAAATATTGTTCAGATTTTTGGGGCTGTTGTCCTCTTTGAAGGCCGCAATCGTCTCCTTGACCTTCGGGTTGAAAGTCGGTGCCTGGGGCTTTTTCTGTTCATTCTGTTCGGGCATGGGTCGATTCCTCACTTTAATTTTATTGCGTTGATGGCTTCCCGCAGGTAGGACACACCCACCAGCTTCAAGCCGGGAAATTGCGAAGGGTCAATCATTTTCAGGTTGTGCTTCGGCACAATGGCTGTGTCAAAACCGACGCGCTGCGCCTCGCGCAGCCGCGTTTCCAGGTGGGTCACGCTGCGCACCTCGCCGCCAAGGCCGACCTCACCGATAGCAAGGGTCTTTTCCCCCACCGGCAGGTCCAGCAGACTGGATGCCAGCGCAATGCAGACCGGTAGGTCACAGGCGGTCTCGTCCAATTTCAGGCCGCCGATGATGTTGACATAGACGTCTTGGTTATAAAAGGCATACCCGGCGCGCTTTTCCAGCACGGCTAGCAGCAGGTACATACGGTTATAGTCAAAACCACTGGCGGTGCGCCGCGGGCTGGGAAAACTCGTCTTGGTGGCAAGGGCCTGTATCTCGCTCAGTACCGGGCGGGTGCCCTCCATCACGCAGGCCACGCAGGTGCCGCTGATGCCCAAGGGCCGCCCTTCCAGCATGACCTGGGAGGGATTCTCGATTTGCGCCAGCCCTCGGCCGGTCATATCGAACATACCGATTTCGTTCGTGGAGCCGTAACGGTTCTTGACGGCCCGCAGCACGCGGTATGGCAGGGTCTTGTCACCCTCAAAGTAAAGCACCGTATCAACGATGTGCTCCATGACCTTGGGGCCTGCAATCGCACCGTCCTTGTTGACATGGCCGACGATGAAGGTGGGAATTTCCAGCGTTTTCGCTACACTTAAAAAGCGGGCGGAACTCTCCTTCACCTGGCTGACCGTGCCGGACGACGACGAAATATCGGTGCAGCGCATCGTCTGGATGGAGTCGATGACGACCAAGTCGGGCTTCATCGATTCGATCAGGCCGCATATCTCGTCCACGTCGCTCTCGGCGACCAGCGAGATATTATCCTCGGGCACATTCAGGCGCACAGCACGCAGTTTGATCTGCCGCACCGATTCCTCGCCGGTGACATAGAGCACATTGCGAGTCTTGCTGACCTCGCCGCAGAGCTGCAGAAGAATCGTTGACTTGCCGATGCCCGGCTCGCCGCCGATGAGCGTCACACTGCCGATGACGATGCCACCGCCCAGAACGCGATCCAGCTCGCTGATGCCGGTGACGATGCGGCTTTTTTCCTCGGTCGTGCTGATGTTTTTTAATTTCTGTGCCACCAGGCTTGTCTGCCCGGTCACGCGCGGCGCGGCAGCGGCCTTGCCGCCGGATGCCTTGGCGGGTTCTGCCACCACATCCTCGGTCATAGTGTTCCACGCCCCGCAGGAGGGGCAGCGTCCCAGCCAGCGGGGGCTGGTCTCGCCGCATTGGGTGCAGACATAGATGGTTTTGAGTTTATCTTTGGGCATGGACGCCTCCCTGAACTATACTTTACCTATTATAGCCCAAAATGGGCGCGGGGGCAAGTATCCACTGAACAAAAACATTTGTAGCTGTAAAATGTACTTTTCCTCTTGCTATTTTTTGAACAATGTGTTAAAGTTAAAAAAACGCTTTAAAGCTATAAAGCAAAAGAAAAGGTGTGGTGTTATGGACTTCAACGTGAACGCGCCGATCCTGTTTGTGCTGGTCGGCATCATTGTGGCGTTCGTGCTGGCACAGTCGGCGTTCTTTCTGTGGCGTGCGGTCAACCACGCAAGGGAAATCGGTCTGCCGCAGGAAACCATACGCAAGACCATTTCAGCGGCGGCCGTCTTTACGGTAGCGCCCGCTGTGGCCATTCTGGTGGGCGTTATCTCCCTGAGCAAGAGCCTGGGTATCGCCCTGCCGTGGCTGCGCCTATCGGTCGTAGGATCCCTGACCTATGAGACCGTGGCGGCGGGGACCTCACTGACGGAGCTGGGGCTGGACACCAATACCCCCATCCCTACGGCGTCGGACTATGTCACGGTGGCCGCCGTTATGACGGTGGGCATCATGGTCGGCCTGGTCTTGGTGCCGCTGCTGACCAAGCGTATCCAGGGTGGTATGATGAAACTGGGCGCAAAGGATCACCGCTGGGCAGATATCTTTAATAATGCCATGTTCCTCGGTATGATCAGCGCCTTCCTCGGCTATGTGTTCAGCGACGTGATGAATGTGACCCACGGCGATTTCTCGGGTCTTATCCCGGTGCTCGTCATGCTGACGTCGGCGGTCGTGATGGTTATTTGCGGCGTGGCGGCCATGCGCACGAAAAAGCGCTGGATACAGGACTATGCGCTGCCCATCAGTATGCTGTGCGGCATGGCAGTGTCCATCCCGCTGACAAACTGGCTGAGCTGAAAGGAGCGGTACTCATGGAAAAGACAGTTCTGGAACAGAAAGAAACCTATGTCGACAGTGTGCACCGCTGGGGCCGCATTTGGGGCCTGACGCTTTTGGCGCTGATTGTGGCATACCCGATCGCAGTGTCGCTCATCTTCCACGCACAGGTCAACTGGCCCGCGTTCATTAAGGGCTTTATCGCCATCGGGCCTATGTACTGGGCCGTCGGCATTGTGGAAATTTTTACCTATGTGCCGATGCTCGGCGCGGGCGGCAGCTACCTGTCCTTCGTCACCGGTAACATCTCCAACCTGAAACTCCCCTGCGCCCTTGACGCCATGGAGCGGGCGGGCGTCAAGTCCAACAGTGAGGAAGGTGAGGTCATTTCTACCATCGCCATTGCCGTGTCAAGCATCGTGACGACGCTGATTATTTTAGTGGGCGTGGTGCTCATCATCCCGCTGACACCGTTGCTCTCCTCCCCCATCCTGGCCCCGGCGTTCTCGCAGATTTTACCCGCACTGTTCGGCGGTCTGGCGGTGGTGTTTGTCTCCAAAAACTTCCGCCTGGCGCTGGCCCCACTGCTGCTGATGCTGGTGCTGTTCATCTTTGTACCCGCGCTCAATGCGTCCACGGTAGGTATCATGGTGCCGGTCGGTGTCATTTTCAGCCTGGTAGTGGCGCGTATCCTGTACAAAAAGGGCCTTGTCTAAGCCCATAAGGAGGAATACAAAATGATCGTTTTATGGTTGATTCTGGCGGTTGTCATCGTACTGGCCGCCGTGGTGCTGGTGCGCACGGCCCGCTTTACGCCGGGCGCTGCCCCCGCTGTGCCCGAGGGTGAGGAAACCATCGACCGTGACAAGGCCGTGGAAAATCTGCGCACCCTCATCCGCTGCCGTACCGTCTCCAACACGAACCACGCGCTGGAAGACGATGCCGAGTTTGAAAAGCTCATCAATACCCTGCCGACGCTCTACCCCAACGTTTTCAAGACCTGCAAGTTTGAGCGCCTTGAGGACCGTGGCCTGCTGTTCACCTGGTCCGGCAAGGCGCACACCGAGCCGACCGTATTGATGGCTCACTATGACGTCGTCGACGTTGACGAGGCAGGCTGGAAGAAGCCGCCGTTTGAAGGCGTGCTGGAAGATGGCGTGCTCTGGGGCCGCGGTGCGTTGGACACGAAAGTTACTTTTAACGGCGTGTTGACCGCTGCTGACAAACTGATTGGCGAGGGCTACACCCCCGCGCAGGATATCTACTTTGCATTCAGCGGCGGCGAGGAAGTCAACGGCCTGGGCGCGGTACACATTGTAGATTGGTTTGAAGCCAACCACATTACCCCGGCGCTGGTTGTGGATGAGGGCGGCGCGGTCGTCGAGGATGTGTTCCCCGGCGTCAAGCAGCCCTGCGGACTGATCGGCATTGCGGAAAAAGGTATGCTGAACGTGGAGTACAAGGTCAAGTCCGGCGGCGGCCACGCCAGCGCGCCCAAGCCCCACAGCCCGCTTGTGGCCCTGAGCGAAGCCTGCACCAAGATCGAGAGCCATCCCTTCAAGGCGCACGTCACAAAGCCTGTAGCGGAAATGTTTGACACGCTGGGCCGTTACTCCAACGTTACCTATCGCATGATCTTTGCCAACCTCTGGCTGTTCGGCGGCGTGCTGGATTCCATCTGCCGTAAGAGCGGCGGCGAGCTGAACGCCCTGATGCGCACGACGGTGGCCTTTACCCAGGCCAAGGGCAGTGCGGGCCGCAACGTCATCCCGCCCGAGGCAACGCTCATCAGCAACCTGCGCCTGAACCCCGAGGACACGATGGACAGTGCTCTTGCCTACCTGAAAGAGACCATCAACGACCCCGCCGTCGAAATCACGAAGCTGGAAGGCATGAACCCGAGCCGTATCAGCGAGACGAACTGCCCTGCCTGGGACAAGGTCGCCAGCGCTGTGGCAGGCACCTGGAAGGGCTGTCTTGTCTCGCCCTATTTAATGGTGCAGTGCTCCGACAGCCGCCACTATGGCCGTATCAGCGACCATGTGTACCGCTTCTCCGCCATGGATCTGACCGCCGAGGAGCGCGGTACCCTGCACGGCAACAACGAGCGTATCCGCGTCGAGACCGTCGGTCGTGCCGTGGAGTTTTACGTCCGTTTGATGCGGCAGTGCTGAAAAATAGGTATTAAAAAGAGGTGCAACTCGTTTGAAGGGCTGCACCTCTTACTGTTTATATCCCAAAATTTATAGAGTGCGGCATTCTTGATGCCCAATCATACAAACTGGAAGTTGTTTATTTCTTCTTTTTCGGTTTTGGGGTTGGCAGTTCCTCATACATTGCATGAAACAAGCCTGTCATAAATTCTTTATTTTCAACTTCCTCTACCAACAACATCTCTTTTGCTCCCTCATAGGGTAATTCATACGGAGCCGTCGGCATATAGCGAATTGCTGCTTTTACTGGTTTTACAAGGAATCTATCATCATAGATGCCGCCTACAATCTTGCCGCGATAATAAATAATAAATTCTCCCATCATAGAACGATAAGCGATTTCTTCTAACTCAGATAGCTGCCCTAAAATAAACGCTAAGTATTCCTTGCTTGATGCCATATTTCTACTTCAAATTCATATTTCTCAGTTTCAAAAACTGAAAGTTACAGCACCATTTCCCATAACAATGATGAAATAAATGGTTGAAGGAAGAACATAATAAGTGCTACAGATACACATATTA
>ERZ1034984.3247-NODE-3247-length-11999-cov-20.029387_pt1 | contig 11999 bp, 9 predicted proteins | sample MGYA00520589_ERZ1034984 | MGnify/ENA primary metagenome ERZ1034984 (study PRJEB33766, sample SAMN09781790) | gut metagenome | biome: gut microbiome | host: Homo sapiens | place: Madagascar | study: EMG produced TPA metagenomics assembly of the PRJNA485056 data... | reverse complement strand
GTTTGATTACCAGTCAGATCGACACTGCGCCAAAACCTTCGGGGGTGATTCAGACGGAACGACATAGTTTGATTACCAGTCAGATCGACACTGCGCCAAAACTCAGCGTGCCGCTCGCGCTCATGCTAAAGGTTTGATTACCAGTCAGATCGACACTGCGCCAAAACGCGCCTTGATGTAGCCCTGCTTGCTTGGTAGTTTGATTACCAGTCAGATCGACACTGCGCCAAAACCGACGGCCTTACCGGTCGCGTTTCCGGATGGTTTGATTACCAGTCAGATCGACACTGCGCCAAAACATCCAATACCTTGGTCAAGATGGGTACTGGTTTGATTACCAGTCAGATCGACACTGCGCCAAAACGGGCTGTACAACATGGCGGTCGATGCAGAGTTTGATTACCAGTCAGATCGACACTGCGCCAAAACGCCGTCTGACCTTTCCTCTTCGTATATAAGTTTGATTACCAGTCAGATCGACACTGCGCCAAAACTCTCGCAAAGCTCCTGCTGCTGCTCCTTGGGTTTGATTACCAGTCAGATCGACACTGCGCCAAAACGTGCATCCTCCCGCACCTGCTGCATGCCCGTTTGATTACCAGTCAGATCGACACTGCGCCAAAACAGCTATATGACAGCACCAATCCTGATAAAGTTTGATTACCAGTCAGATCGACACTGCGCCAAAACGGTGAACCTCCAACCCATCGGTCGTGACCTTGTTTGATTACCAGTCAGATCGACACTGCGCCAAAACCTCAAGGCTCGCGGGATGCTATGCACGATGGTTTGATTACCAGTCAGATCGACACTGCGCCAAAACCATGGCAAATTCTTCCGCGCAAGGAAAAGGGTTTGATTACCAGTCAGATCGACACTGCGCCAAAACTTACGAACGCGACGAGCGGGGACGGTTGGGTTTGATTACCAGTCAGATCGACACTGCGCCAAAACGCGCTCCATGACTTCCTTGTCCAGGGTCGAGTTTGATTACCAGTCAGATCGACACTGCGCCAAAACCGTGCCACCGTCCTCGACCGTCTCGAACAGTTTGATTACCAGTCAGATCGACACTGCGCCAAAACAATCAGCTTCGCGCTCTGGCGCTTCCGCGGTTTGATTACCAGTCAGATCGACACTGCGCCAAAACTCAATCAATCTATTAAATGCGATAGGCCCTGTTTGATTACCAGTCAGATCGACACTGCGCCAAAACCATTGGCGCAAATTCCCCACTGCAAAGGACGATCAATGCTGACCGGTACGTTTCCTCAGCTCTCAATAAAGTGCAGGTCAACCACTCTTTTTCTCTCATGCTCATAATAGTGCTCATCACACTTGTTCTCCAGGAGCAAAACTCTCGTTTTTTGGAATAACGCCTGGTCAAGAAAGAGTTTAAAGTCATTTTCTGACAAAAATGTCTTAAGGTTCACAAAGACAAAAGTCCTTTTCTCACCCGCGTCAAGAGCCAAGGATAAGAAATTTAACAGGTTATCAAGGAACGACTTACCCTCCTGATAGCTTACCCCGAAACCCGCAAACTTAAGGTATCGCTTGAAGTCCCACTCCTGGGAGAACCCCAGATCCGCATTCATCCCCAAACCTAAGGCCATGAGAGCCGAGTTGATTGACCTCTGATAATCCTCAACGGCTTTCCGTAGATCCTCGTCTTCGAGATACTCACGTTCCATACGCTTGATGATCGTCCCCATGAGTCCACGCTCATCCCAAGGCAGCTGAAGCGGATTGTCGATTACCAGCAACGCATCCTTCGGCTTCAACTCCACATCCCCATCCCAAATGGAATAGGGCTCCTCCGCATAACGGCCCTCTCCCGACAGCATCGAGCGCGCGAGCCTCGCAAAGAGAGGCGAGCTTTGGACCTCAAGCGTCGAACACTCCCCCGCCTCAAGCTCCATGGGACTATCGAGGCCAGAGAACACGACCCTCATAGGATCAGGAGCTCCTCCATCGTGTCCACCTCGTCATATGCCTCACGGTTCCCCGTGATGTACTCCATCGTCGCGAACTGAGCCTCTGTGACCTTGAGCACCTGAACGAGCCCAGATGTTGGCCTGTTCTTCCTGAGCCTCGCAATGGCATGGCCAGCTGCTCCGTCATTGACCACGAGCTTGGCATATACGGACTCCTGCAGCGGCAAGTAGCCGTCCTTGAGCAGGAACTTCCTGAACAGGCGATAGCTCTTCCGGTCCTTGGCGGTCTCCACTGGCAGGTCAAAGAAGCAGATGAGCCTCATGAAGCGCGACCTCCCCTCCGTGCTCATACAACATCAAACGCCTCAATCGCATCCACAGAAAGCCGCTTTGACAGGGCGTCGAGGCAGTCCTTCACGTACAAAGAGATCACCGACGCCACCCTGTAGGCCCCTCCCCTGTATGGAATCGCCTGGTTAAGCATGTCGACAAGCATGAGCTTGTCGTCCTTTGTGAAATCGCCCTCGACGTTGTCGAATACGATTCTGTCAACGATGGGCCTGAAGGGCTCCATAAGGTCGCAGCTCAGATTGAACTGGTTGAACTCGTTGTGATGGCATATCCCCTCTTGCGTGAGATAGCCCCTCGACACAATCTCTCGGTTCACCGTTGAGAGCAGCAAGGCGTAACCGTAGTTCAGGGCCGCGTTGATGGGCGTGTCGTCATCTCTCGAGAAGTCGGGCCCAAACAGGGAGCGGAAGTATAGGTGGGCAGCATGCGCCTCACGATGGGTGCTGTCCCCCGATCGAACCTCCGCGACAATCTTCTCGAGCTGCGCGGCATCGTCCTCCCTCGCCCTCATCTCCAAGATCCTTGCCTGATGAGCGATTTTGTCCTTGATAACCCTCTGCCACACCTGCTTCTTGGCCACAGGCCCCCACTCAAGCTGCTCGTCAATGCGAGCACTTGTGTTGTGAGCGCCATAAAGCGGGAGGTACTGGCCCACGGGATCATGGCGCTCGTCGGAAACGACGAGCGAGACTTTGGCCTTGGCAAGCTCGGAAAGCAGGTAGGCACTGATATAGACCTGATTGGTATGCAGCACCAACGTCTGGAATTCGGACAGGTGGACCTTTGCCGTGTCGTCTTCCTTGCGCACGACCATGTAGCCGCCCTTATACGAGAGCTTACAAGGGTTCTCGATGACGATGATCCTAAAGCCCGACACGAGTCCTCCTCTCGAACATGCCCGTCACAGACTGGTCGATGATGTAGAAGTCGGTCTTGGGGTCATTTAGCTCTTTGCTAAACCGGATTTTGTATTGTCCGGCAGTCTTTGCTCCCCCGAGAGACGAAAGGTCAATTTGGCGATTTGACCCATTAACAATATCAAGCAACTGAATGAGAACCTTGGCCGCATCCGATTCTTCGAGAGCGGCGATTATATCCCCCAACTCAAGTTGCGACAGCTTTCGCATCAGGCCCGGAGCAATTCTCCTCGCCCTCATCGCAAGACCCGTTATCAGATTCTTTGCTGAGGTAGCAAACCCCTCGGGCAGCGGCGTTCCGTTTTTAACGAACGAAGCAGCACGAGCGACCACCGCAATTTCGTTGTCCTCAATGAAAAGTTCTTTCGCATTTCTGACCTCTTCAGCCCCCGTAATTGCCAATCTGTCCCCATCAAGCTCAATCAGCTGCTTCTTGTAGACCTTCGGGCGAACAATCCGCATGAACTCAAGCCCGGCGTCCGCAGCCAGCCCCATCGCATACTCGGCAAGAGCATCCGGTTGAGCATTAACCCTCTCGGCAAGCCAAACGGGAACTTCGGTAAACCGGAAGCAAGGCTTGCCCTTCTTCGTGGCTTCATAGATGAAGAAGTATGCAAATTGCTGGTTTGAGAACCCACCGAATTGCTTAGGGTTAAGCCCCCTCTTGACCGCAAGCGCAAGCTTCGGGCCCATCTTCGGATTACGCGGCGAATAGATGGTCGCCTTCCAGAATGCCCCCGTATCCTCCTGCGGCATCCTCGAGATGTAGCACTGGCGATAGTTGAGCGCGCGACGCATTCCCTCAACTTCGGCGTCGGCATCCCACGTGTCCTTGAAAATCTCTCCGGTTTCTTTATCGAATCCCGAGGTCAAGAAGCTGTTGATAACAAAGCCCGCCGACCCCGGCATCTGGTGGGTGCGATTGAAGATCTTGGCTTGGGAGCTCACGTAATCCCTGACCACGCGCGTATAGCCAATGGGGTTGTCGTAGATGCCGGGGTGCCTCATCTGGATGAAGAGGCCGATTCTACAAGCCAGGTATGCATCATGTGCATGGTGGAAGTCGTTCGCCTCGCGGCACTTCACAAAGCCCACGGCCTCGCGGAGGTTGTGGGACATGCTTGCCTTAACGGGAACAATCTTTGTCCCCTCATCGGCATAGCGCGCCTCAAGGAGCGACTGGGCGAGCTTGACCATCTGCGAGGTCTCGACCAGCTGACGGGCCACAAAGCCCTTCATGGCGTCTTCCCTGATTTCCGAGCGCGTCAGGTTGTTGAACTTCTTGGGCCCAATTAAATTCGCTTCGTAGAGGCTTCGCCAGTACGAGCTCATCTTGCGCCGGATACTGGGATCGAGCAAAAGCTCATCGGTCTTCCTCTGGTTCTGCTCGCGACAGACCAGGGCCTTGTTCTCAAGGCTATCATCCTTGATATAAGCACGGGGAATGATGTGGTCAACCTCGTAGAGTCCTGCATTTGAAAGTTGGTTGATATCGATCGACTTCCCAGAGTAGAGGCACTTGCCTCGCTGCATGAAGTAGAGCGTAAGGCGTTCGTCAAGATCGGCGGGAGACGTCGCCTTGAACTCCTCCCAGATTCCCGGGTCTTCCTTCTTGAACGTCTCAAGGGCATCCTTCAGTTGGTCATAGCGACGCCTCGTGCGCTTGCCCTTTTTCTTCTCATCCTCATCACGAGTGACCTCGATGAAGACGTTCGCGGGAGCACGGCCGGCAATATCGGCAATCTCGTCAACGATGCGAATTGCCTGGTTGAGGCTCCTCCGAATAGCCGGAGAGCCGGGCAGGTCGTTAACGCCAAGTAGTTTGTCGTTCTCGACATAGTAGGAGCGGTTCATCGCGTCGATGGCCTTCTGGAAGCCCAGGTCCTCATCGTGGAGGGCTTCCATCATCACCATCGTCTCATCAACGAGACGAGTCGAGTTGTAGTTGCCCTCACGAAGGACGTCCATGATGGAGATGCGGCGACCATTTGCGGCATTGACCTTGACGCCCGTAAGGAACTCCCTCGAGAGCCTCCCCCAGCCCGTGAAGCGCTTCTTGCAGATTGCCTTGATCTGGGCGGCGTTAAGAAGGCCACTGCCGGCAGCGCCAAACTCGGTCTCGAGCTTCTCCTTGAGAATCCCACGGTCCTCAAAGAGCGTGTTCCACAGGATGATGGTCTCAACGTCGTCATAGAGCTTGGTACCAGGGACGATGTCGTCAACATACAGAACGTCCTTCGTGAAGAAGAACCACGAACCGAGCTTGGACTCCAGGGCGGAGACACCCTGCCCACCCTTGACGTGCGCATTGTTGGCATAGCCCTCGCGGACAAGCCAATTGGCAATCGCATCGTACTTGACCGTCTTATGCCTGTGGAAGAGGTCGCGAATGATGCCCTGGCGCTGTTCCTTGCTGAACCTGAACCATTTGTCGTTGTCCTCGCTCCAGCGCACGCCGTTGAGCTCATTGAGCACACAGAACTCCTCGTAGAGCAGAGAGCACTTGGGCAGGGCCTTCTTGCCCGCAAGGTAGGTGCAGTCGCCCGTCATGCGCATGATGAAGTTCTCTGCGCTCTTGTTCTTGTCAATCACCTGGTCCCAATTCCAGGGAGTGATGACGGCGTCCTCCATGCCGGGCTTGCGCTCCGACCACTGGAAGCGCTTGTTGCCACGGGCGTCCGTCCTGGCATTCCTGTCCGTGAGAGGTCCCACGTAATAGGGAATGCGGAAGGAGACGAGGCTTGTGAGCTTCTCGGAATCATCCTTGAGGAACGGATAGAAGCGCCCCTGGTTCTCGATGATGGCCTTGAGCTCCTCGAGGTGGAGCTGGTAGTAGATGGCCCCGTTGTCGCTCGTCTTGAGCCTGCGAAGGAACTGCTGGCGCTCGAAGCGCGCCATCATGTCGAGATAGCGCTCATCGGTCTCCGCCCCAGTGCCCTTGAGGAGCTTCTCGACAGCCTTCTTGAAGTCATCGTAGCCAAGCTTATGCAGGTTGTAGGCGGTGTAGCCTTGCGCCTTGTCGTAGCTGTAGTCCTTGGAAGGGTCATCGGGATCAAGCTCGTGGTAGGTGTCGCCACGGAAGAAGGACTCGTAGGCATCCTTGGCACAATAGTCGCGCACAAGGCTCTTGAGCGTAGCGAGATCCGCTGCGTACTGGTCATACTTCGCGATCATGTTTGCCGAGATACTCTCGCCCGGAGCATAAGAGAGCAGTCCCTGGAGCACGTAGGCCGAGTAGACGCCGCAGAGAGCGTCGAGCAGTTCCATGCCGTCATCGGGACAAGCCTCCCGGAGGGCCTCGAGGTCTTCCTCGCTTCCGAGGGAGACCTTGGTCTTCTCGCACGCGAGCTCGCCAAAGATGTCCTTGAACTCGGCGGCAAGACCGACCATGGCGTTCGCGAAGGCCTTGGCTGCCTTCTTGGGAGCGATCTCGAGGTCGTCCGAGCCAGAAACGACCACGAGCGGCTGGATCTCCTGGGCAAGGAACGAACGGTTCAGCTTTTGCTCGTTGGCAAGCGCCTTAGAGAGCGCTTCAGCGAGCTGGGAATCCTCCTCGTCTGGCCCATCCATGCCGCGAGCGGAACACCATTCGCGTAGGGCCCCGAAGAAAGCCACAGCGGCCTGCTTGGGGTTTGCGTTCTCTGACTTAAGGTTCTTCTCGTCTTGGCGAAGGAAGTTGCCACGATGCTTCACGATATTGTGCATTGCCAGGTAGACGAGGCGGAGGTCGGCCTTTTCGTCCGTCTCCATCAGCCACTTGCGAAGATGATAGATGGTGGGGAATCGCTTGTAGTAGTCGTCAATCGTGAAGTCGTCCCCGTTGAAGATGGGGTCGCCCTCCACAAGGCGAGACATGTTGAGGCGCGTAAAGAACTCGGGGTCGACCTTGTCCATCTCCTCCTTGAAGAGGCCCTGGAGCAAGTCGAGACGCCAACGGCGGCGGACATAGCGACGGCGCTGGCCTCTGTGAACGCGAGCCTCCGAGGCAGGCTGAGCACTGTCAAACAGGCGGCTTCCCCATGTTGGCTGCTTCTTGAAGTGAAGCAGCTTGCCGTTTTCATCGACCACGGCCCAGCCCACCGAGCCCGTGCCCATGTCGAGGCCGATGCTGTAGCTTCCCTCGAAGCTCTTGTCCCTGAACTTCCTGAGATTCATGTCAGTCCGCCTCTCCGGTCGTGGTACAGTCGGGGTGTCTTCCGATTACCAGTCGGATCGACACTGCGAGTCAAAATACGGCTTTGCCAAAAATGTCAGCCTAGACGGTGACGCCTCGTAGGGGGCAGTTTGACTTCGCCGGGAGCCTCCTTCGGGAGGCTCCTTTGTTTTTCAGGATACTCATTGCGGGCAAGAACCTTGCCACCGGTGCGCCATCAACCCGCAAGCGGTTCTCTGACACGTCTCTCTTGAATTGTGCTAGCGCTTCTCGTCACGGACGAGGCCGCGAGCTTGCGGGAGCTAGGCCTCGAGGCAACACTGGCCTAGCGACTAGCGGCGCGAAGCACGCGTGTGAGCTTCACCACGCCGCCAAGCGCGAGCAGCGCGATGCACGCAAGGCCAACGACCGCCTGCTCGGGGTAGAAGTCGGCGAAGTCGCGCAGGCGCATGCCCGACGTCGTGGGCAGCCACGCCACGAGCGCGGGCACGCCCACGTGCAGCACGAGCGCCCAGCCGCCGCGAGCCACGCGCTCGAACGCGTCCGTACGCGCCATCCTTCTCGCCCAGCGCCCGCCCAACACAAGCGGCATCGCGGCCGCGACGAGTGCAAGGGCATATGCGACATCGAGCTCGGCGTGGGTCTCGCGCGCGTCTGCCGCGTCATCTGTCACCATCCCGGCCTCGGTCCCAAAGCCGCACGCCAACGACAGCACGCCGTCGCCCATGTCCCAAAACGCCCCGTTGCCGCCAACCACGTCGTTCTCGTCCGCCATGATCACCACGGCGACGTCCTCCTCGGGGACCACCACCATGCGCGCCACGTAGTTCTCAACGTCGCCGTCATGGGACATCACGAGCAGGCCGTCATCATCCGCGTAGGTGGTCCAGCCCATGCCGTAGTAGGTGTCACCGTCTGGGTCTGGCACGCGGTCCCACACCATGCGCGCAACGGCCTCGGAGCTTGCGACCCCTCCCCCGTTGTTCAGGTATAGCCGCAGGTAACTCGCCATGTCGCGAATGCTTGCGCGCACATAGCCAGAGGCTTGGCCGCCCCACTCATCATCATCCTCGCCGTGCGAGAATCCGTCTGCCACGGGAATGCCAAACCAGTCGCGGTGCGCGGGCGTCGCGTCGGCCCTGGGCTCCTCGACCCCGTCGACCGAGGCGTCGTCCATGCCCGCGACATCGAAGATGTTCGCGCGCAGGTAGCTGGCATAGCTCTCGCCGCTCACGGACTCGACGATGCGGCCGAGCAGGTCATAGTTGGCGTTCGCGTAGCTAAACTGCCCGTAGCTCTCCCCCACGCTCGCGCGGTCGAGACTCTCGTAGTAACCAAACCCGCTCGTCTGGTTCAGCAGCATGCGCACCGTGACGGTTGGGGGCACGTCGTAGCCGGGCGCGTAGTCCGCGGCCGGCGCGTCGAGGTCGATGAGGCCCCCGTCCACGAGCTGCTGGATGGCGAGCGCCGTCATGGACTTGGAGAGCGAGCCAATGATGAACGTGTCGTCCGCGCTCTTGACGTCACCGAATACCCGCAGGTAGTTTGTGCCACTTGCGCTCACCACCGTCACGGCCATACCCGGTACCCCAGACGTGGGATAGGCCTCGTCGAGGTACTCGTCGAGCCGCTCGGCCGCATCCGCGTCCCACGCGAGGGCGGGTCGCGCCGGGACGATCGCCGCGAGGAACGCGAACGCCACGAGAATCACGCGGCACGCCCGACGCGCGCGACCCGACGCCGGCATCCGACGCGCCCCCGGAACGCCCGCCTCAACGCAGCAGATATCCCTAGAACCCGCCATAGATGAACTGCACCGGCTCGTTCAATCCCGAGAACACCACGAACCACACGAGCGCCACGCCCGCCACCACCACGAAGCACGCGGCGCCCGCGAGCAGCAGTGCACGCCTCAGTCCCTCGCTCACTCGGCACCGCTTCCCCACGTCACGCAGTCGTCCTGGCCGCGACTCTCGTTCACGAAGTCATAGAACGCGTGCTCGATGCGAACCCAGCCCTTCCAGCCAGGATGTACCGTGTCGCACAGGAAGTACTTCTCGTACTCATAGCCAGAGAAGTCCGCGTAGCTCGCGCCCGCCTCGTCGCAGATGGCGCGGACGCGGTCATAGTACTCTTGGCGGTTGCCGGAGGCCACGTCGCTCACGTCGTACCACTGACCGTGCACCGGCAGGATGCACACGAGCGGCTCAAAGCCCACCTCGCGGCAGACCTCCAGGAAGCACGACAGGTCCGCGTACTCATCTTCCGCGTCGTCGAAGTTCTCGAACAGCTCGGGGTCAAACGTGTGGTTCTTCTCCCAGAACTCGTCGTAGACGCCGTAGTCGTTGTTTGTACAGGCAGCCTCGCCCTCGGTCTCGGCCTGGGCGAGCAGCGCGTCCCAGTCTGGCTCCGTACCGGGCGCTCCCTGGGTGCCGCTCGCCTCGGCAGCTCGACGGGCATCGCTCTTGAGCGGAGCGAGGCCCTCTATGTTCGTGAGGTCGCCACGCAGCTTCCAAGAGTCCGCGGCGGCGAAGGCGGCGTCATTTATCGCGTCAAGCGGCGTGTCGTGCGAGGCGGCCGCGAGCTTGCCGGCGTCCACGCCCAAATCGGCGCAGCGCTGGCGCACGTAGGCCTTCACGTCGCTCGATATCGCGTCACTCTGCATGAACGCGCGGTAAAGCGAGTAGCTGAACTTCGTGTAGAACTTGTTCTCGTCGCCCGCGCCCTTGAAGAACCACTGCGGCGAGACCACGATCATCACCTTCTTATTCGCGACCTTGCCGCTCGACCCATACGCGCCCGCGGCGATGGCCTGCCACAGGCTCTGGTCATACCCCTCGCCCACGTAGGTCATGTCCACGCCAGCCCCGGACTCGCCAAACACGGACTGCGGGCACATGCTCACGCGGCCCTTGGAGATGTACCACTCCGACGAGCCAAAGCACAGGTAGCCGTCGTCGGACATGTTCGCCGTGACGAAGTCCACGTTCTCAGACTTGCCCGTGGCATATACGTAGTCATAGAGGCGGCCGTCGTCGCGAGCGCCGTTGCCCGGCAGCACGAGCTTGTCGAACGCAACGAGCCCCAGGCCAAACGCCACGACGCCCACGCACACGGCCAGAAGCAGGGCCCGGCCGCTCACCTGCGGCAGCGAAAGGCGGGCTCGCCGGCCGCCGCGGTTGCTAGTCCCAGCCAAGAAGCATCCCCACCTGTCCCGAGAAGATCGCAAAGCCAAGGAACACGAGCGTCTGCGTGAGCGCCCACGAGAGCACGCGCAGCCACGCCTCGTGGCGATGTGCGCGCCAGAACTTTGAGCGCTTCTGCACGGTGTGCGTCACCGCGAGGAGAAGCCCGTGGTAGAGGCCATAGATGATGTAGTCCCACGCAAGCCCGTGCCAAAAGCCCATCACGAGCATGTCCACGATGAAGGCGCATTGCGCCACGCGCAGCCGCCCGCCGCGGATGAACTTGCGACGCATGGTAAAGCGCGTGAAGCGCATGAACACGAAGTCGCGAAACCACGTGGACAGCGTGATGTGCCAGCGGTTCCAGAAGTCGATGATGTCCGTGGCCAGAAACGGCGCACGGAAGTTACGCGGGCAGCGGATGCCCAAGCACCAGCTCGCGCCCATGGCCATGAGCGAGTAACCCTGGAAGTCGAAGAAGAGGTAGATGCCGTAGACGAGCGCCGTCTGCAGCTGCTGGAGGGCGTCGCCCGTGGCGCTGGGCGCGTAGATGCGGTGCACCCACGTGGCGATGACGACCTTGTAGAGCGCGCCGGCGAGCAGAAGCAGGACGCCACGCGCGAGAAGCCCGGCGTACTCGTCACGTGGGAGCGTGGCATGGGCGTCCGCGGCGAAGCGGCGGCTGCGGTCGATGGGGCCCGAACTCATCTGCGGGAAGAACAGCAGGAAGTAGAGCCAGTCCTCCAGGCCCAGGTCCGCGCGGGCGATGAGCCCGTCTCGCACCTCGATCACGATCTGGGTTGCCTTGAACGTGATGTAGCTTATGCCCACGAAGCCCCAAAGCCCCAGGTCAACGATGGAGGTGGCCTTGTAGGTGACGAGCGGCGCCAGCGTGGCCAGCACGGCCACGGCGTAGCGGGTGCCGCTCTTGGGCGCGCGAGTGAGCTGCATCACGGCGATGCGCGAGAGCGCGAGGAACGCCAGAAGGGCCACGAGCTGACCCGGTGTCTTGAAGAAGACGCAGGCGAGGAAGGCCACCGATGCGGCGAGCCCATAGTGGCGAAGTGTGTGGCCGGACAGGCCGATGGTCGCGGCCACGCCCACGGTGGGCACGAGCAGCACGAAGAAGCTTGGGTCTGCGAACAGGGTCATGGGTGCGCGTCTCTTCCGCCAGCTAGAGGCGCTTGGCCACCTGGGCCACGATCTTGTTGGCCGTGTTCATCTCGGAGCGCTCCACCTCGGTGGGCGCGATGGAGACGCCAAGCTCCTCCTCGAGGCTCACGAGCAGCTCGATGGCGGCCATGGAGTCAAGAAAGCCGAGCTCAAAGAGGTCCTCGTCTAGGTGGTCGCGGACGGCTGGGTCTCCGGAGACGTCCTCGAGGAGGTCGAGAACGCGGGCGCGTACGTCGTCGGTCTGTGCCATGGGTATCGCTTTCCTTTCTTGGGAGGGGTTGTGAGG
>ERZ1034984.3238-NODE-3238-length-12022-cov-5.655051_pt1 | contig 12022 bp, 8 predicted proteins | sample MGYA00520589_ERZ1034984 | MGnify/ENA primary metagenome ERZ1034984 (study PRJEB33766, sample SAMN09781790) | gut metagenome | biome: gut microbiome | host: Homo sapiens | place: Madagascar | study: EMG produced TPA metagenomics assembly of the PRJNA485056 data... | reverse complement strand
GATCAACTATCTGGGAACACAGGATTTCTTCTCTTTGATCTCCAACACAGCAGGCGGTTACCATTTCTACAAAGATGCCCGCCTTCGTAGAATCACACGTTATCGTTACAACAACGTTCCTATTGATATGGGCGGCCGTTACTTCTATATTAATGAGAACGGAACCATCTGGAATCCGGGCTGGTCTCCATGCAAGACGACTCTGGATGAGTACCAGTGCCGCCACGGTATGGGCTACACCATCATCACCGGTAAGAAGAACGACTTAAAAGCTGAGGTTACATTCTTCGTTCCTCAGAATTACACCGGAGAGATCCAGCAGGTGATCCTGACCAATGAGGGCAGCGAGGCAAAGACCTTCAAGCTGTATTCTTTCCTTGAGTGGTGTCTGTGGGATGCGCAGGATGACTGCACCAATTTCCAGAGAAACTTCTCTACCGGACGTGTCGAGGTTGTAGATTCCACGATCTATCACAAGACAGAGTACAGAGACAGACGTAATCATTACGCATTCTACACCGTCAACGATGCCATCGACGGTTTTGATACAGACAGAGATTCCTTCATCGGCCTTTACAATGGCTTTGGTGATCCTCAGGTTGTTACTGAGAACCAGTCCAGAAACTCCGTTGCAGACGGATGGTCTCCGGTTGCATCACATTGCAAGGAGATCACACTGGCACCGGGCGAGTCCAAGAACCTGATCTTCATCCTCGGTTATGTCGAGATGCCTGTAGACCAGAAGTTCGAGGCAGACGGCGTTACGATCAACAAAGTAAAAGCTCTCGAGATGATCGACAAGTACAACACGCCTGAGAAGGTTGCTGCAGGGCTTGCCGAGTTAAAAGATACCTGGGATAAGCTCCTTGGCATTCTCAATGTCAATACACCGGATGACAAGGTTAACCGCATGGTCAACATCTGGAACCAGTACCAGTGTATGGTTACCTTCAACCTGTCCCGTTCCGCTTCCTACTTCGAGTCAGGAATCGGCCGTGGTATGGGATTCCGTGATTCCAACCAGGATATCCTCGGATTCGTTCATCAGATTCCGGACCGTGCAAGGGAGAGAATCATTGATATCGCTTCCACACAGCTTCCGGACGGCGGCTGCTACCATCAGTACCAGCCATTGACCAAGAAAGGAAACTCCGATATCGGTGGTGACTTCTCCGATGATCCATTGTGGATGATCCTTTCCGTATCCGCATACATCAAGGAGACCGGCGACTGGAGCATTCTCGATGAGATGGTTCCTTATGACAATGATATGTCCAAGGCACAGCCTATGCTGGAGCACTTAAAGGTTTCTTTCTACCACATCGTAGAGAATCTGGGACCTCATGGCCTGCCACTGGCAATGCGTGCTGACTGGAATGACTGTATCAACCTTTCCTGCTACTCCGATACACCGGGAGAGAGCTTCCAGACTTACACGAATCCAAAATTCGCTGCTGAAGGCGGTTACTCCAAGGTGGCTGAGTCTGTTATGGTTGCTACATTATTTACCTATACAGGACCAAACTATGTAGCCATCCTGAAGCATCTGGGCAAGGATGACGAGGCTGCTGCCGCTCAGGCAGAGATCGACAAGATGAAGAAGAATGTCATGGAATCCGCATTTGACGGCGACTGGTTCCTGCGTGCTTACGATTCCACAGGAGCCAAGATGGGATCCAAGGAATGCGAGGAAGGTAAGATCTTCATTGAGCCACAGGGATTCGCAGTTATGTCTGAGATCGGTAAAGAAGAGGGCGCAGATATCAAGACCCTGGATTCTATCGACAAGTATCTGAATACCAAGTATGGTCTGGTACTGAACAATCCTGCATTCAGCAAGTACTACATCCAGTACGGCGAGATTTCCACCTATCCTGGCGGATACAAGGAGAATGCCGGTATCTTCACCCACAACAATGCATGGATCATCTGTGCAGAGGCATATGCCGGACGTGGAGACAAGGCATTTGAGTACTACTCAAAGATCGCTCCTGCTTTCAACGAGGAGATCTCCGATCTGCACAAGACCGAGCCATATGTATATGGTCAGATGATCGCCGGCAAGGACGCAAGCCGTTTCGGCGAGGGAAAGAACTCATGGCTGACCGGTACCGCTGCATGGAACATGGTAGCTATCTCCCAGTACATTCTGGGTGTACAGGCTGACTTCGATGGATTAAAGATCGATCCATCCATTCCATCTGCATGGGACGGACTGACAGCAAACCGTATTTACCGCGGTGCTACCTATCACATCACCGTTCAGAATCCGGATCATGTCTGCAAGGGCATCAAGAGCGTTACCGTAGATGGTCAGACGATCGAGGGCAACGTACTTCCTGTCTTTGAAGCCGGAACCACACATGAAGTTGTCGTAGTCATGGGTTAATCTCCATGTCCTGACAATTGCTATAACTTCAAAAGGCTGCCGCCTCACAGTACACTGTGAGGTGACAGCCTTTCTTATTTCGTATTCACTATTTCGTCAATACATCAATCGCCTTCTGTAACTGACTGTCGATCACGACCTTGCTCTTCTTCTGTGTCGTGGTCTTATCCTTGAGTTCTACCGTTACATCCGGCTCCAGTCCGGTGCCGTGGATATTTCTCCCCTCCGGGGTATAATACTTCGCCGTGGTCAGTTTCAATGCCGTTCCGTCACTGAGATTGTAGATGGTCTGGACAATGCCCTTTCCAAAGGTCTTCTGACCCACCAGCTGTGCTTTCTTGTAATCCTGCAGCGCTCCCGCAAAGATCTCGGATGCACTCGCTGAATTTCCATTGACCAGCACCACGATCGGCACGGTCACTTCCTCATCGTCCGTCGTGTAGTAGGAATCACCCTTCTCATTCTTATCTCTGGTGTAGACCACAAGCTGATTCTTCGGCAGGATACGGTCCAGCATCTCCACCGATGTCTTAAGCAGTCCACCGCCATTATTTCTAAGGTCGATGATCAGCCCTTTTTCACCCTGCTTCTCCAGCGCATTGACCGCCTTGACAAACTGGTCGGTCGTGGTCTCCTCAAAGGCAGAGACCGTCACATAACCCACCTGCTCATCCAACATCGCATAATCCACACTCGGCGTCTCGATCTGGGCTCTGGTCAGGGTAAATTCCAGGTAATCACTCTCTCCGCTTCTGGCCACCTTGATCTTCACCTTGGTCCCAGGCTCGCCCTTCATCTTGGTCACAACCTTCGTCAGATCCTCACCGGTCACTTCCTCATCGTCCACCGTATAAATGATATCTCCCGCCTTGATCCCAGCCTTTTCAGCAGGGCCGTCCTTGATCGGTTTGATGATCGTAATGGTTCCGGTCGATGCGTTCTGGCTGACATAGGCACCGATACCGCAGTAATTGCCGGAGGTATCCTCCTTGAGTGCCGCATAATCCTTTTCATTGTAGTAGGCGGCATACGGATCATCCAGTCCGGCCATCATGCCGGAGTAGATCGCGTCATCCATCGTTTCTTCCGACACGTCGTCCAGATAATACTGATCTATGTAGCGTCTGATCTCTCTGGCCTTCTTCTGTACTTTTTCAGAAAAAATGCCCTCTGTCGCAGCATTGCCGCCACCGGCCACCGCCATCTTCCAGTCCACCACTCCCGTGAGCTGCAATACCACAGCAATCACCAGAATGACGGCCAGTGCCGCCGCAATGCCACGACCAAATTCCCTGCCTCTCTGTCTCTTATCCTGTTCCATATACCCGATTCTCCATTCTACTTCGTTTCTCTGTTATTTGGGCTGTTTGATGTATTTCTCCGGATTGACATAATTCCCGGCAGCAAACACCGCAAAATGCAGGTGAGGGCCTGTCGATACTCCGGTGTTGCCGGATTTGGAGATCACCTGACCCTGCTTGACCTTGTCTCCCACCTTCACCAGCAGACGGGAGTTGTGCATATAATAGGTATACACGCCACCGCCGTGAGATATGCCTATATAATTACCCGCGGTCGCAGAATATTGTGCGATCACGACCTTGCCATCCTTGGCAGCAAGCACAGAGGTTCCCGCCGGCACCGAGATATCCAGCCCCTTGTGGTAGGTGCTGGCTCCCCTCGTCGGTGCGGTTCTCGGCCCGAAACGCGAGGATATACTGCCCTTGACCGGAAGCGGCCATGCATACTCTCCGCTTGTCGGGTAGATCATGCCGGCATCCCCGTCATCCGCACGCTGTCTCGCCAGAAGATCTTCCAGTTCTTTCTCGGACGCCGCGATCTGCGACGCGTAGTCCGCCGCCTTATCTTTGGCATCCTGAATCTTGCCGCTGTAGACCTTCATCTGCTCTTTCTTTTTATTTTCGAGATCCTTCAGTTCACGCTTCTCCATCTCCAGATCGGCACGATCCGCATTGAGATGAGCCATGGCACTCTTCTGGTTCTCCTGTTCCACCTCGATCTCCGTGGCAATATTCTGATAGTTTGCCACCACATTGCGATCATACCGCAGAACCTTTGCGACATATTCCGCCCTGGAAAACAGATCTGAAATGCTGTCAAATGACATCAGATATTCGATATAACTCTGGGTTCCGGCCTCATACATGTATTTGATCCGCGAGCGGAGAACTTCATAGCTCTCCTCCTGCTTGTGCTGTGCCAGACTGAGCTGTTTCCGGATCTCCTCAAGCTCTGTCTGTGCGTTCTCGATCTTTTCTGTATAATCGTCAATGTTTTCTTCCAGACCGGAAGTCCGCTTATCCAGAATGGTCATGTATTTCTTCACACTGGCCTTATTTTTCTGCAGTTTTTCCAGAACATTCTCAGCCTGTTTCTTTTTCTTTTGCAGGCGTTCCTGCTGCTTGGTATTCTCCTTGATCGCCTCATCGAGTTCCTGCACATCCCCGGAACCGCTTTTGCTTTTCTTCGCTTCGGCCACCATGACCGTGTTCTCTCCGGTTCGGCCATCCGGCTGCAGATAACCGCCGCCGACCGCCACAGCACCGGCCGACCAGATCAATACCGCCATCCCCATGATGACCGCTCTTTTTTTATGTTTCATCGTCATTCTCCATTCCGGAGCGTTTCCGCTCACTGTCTATACCTTCAGATGCTTATGCACCGACAGATAACTTCCCAGCAGCCCAATGCCAATGCCCACTCCCATCAGTAACGGAATCAGGATCCGGAACTCCCGGTGTACCGGAATGAAATCCAGGAGTTCGGAAATGGACGAGAAATGCTGTGTCACAAACCCGATCACCTTGCCATAAAGCAGCCGGAGCAGAATCAGAGGCACAAACGCGCCGATCATTCCCATCGTAACACCCTCCATCAGGAAAGGGAGACGGACAAAGACATCCGTGGCTCCGATCAGCTTCATAATGCCGATCTCATCCTTGCGGGCCGTAATCCCCATGGCTACCGCCGAACTGATCAGAAAGACAGACACAAAGATCAGCAATGCAATGATCGTCCCGGTCACATACCCAACCAGCATATTAAAGCTGCTGAGCCCTCTCGCCAGCGTCTCTGAACTGTTGATCTTGCGGACTCCCTCCAGTTTCTCAATCGTAGATACAATATTTTTCTGCTGCGAAATGTCATCGAGGTATACCTCAAAGGAAGAGGAATCCTCCAATGGATTGTCATTGCCAAAAGAATTGATCAGATCCTGATCTCCCTTTAACTCGTCCTGCTTAAACTGATCCCAGGCTTCCTCTCCGGAAACATATTCCACCTTTTCGACGCCCTCACACGCCAGGATCGTAGACTTGATATGCTCAATCTGTGCCTGTGTGACTGACGGCTCAAAGAATACGGTGATACCGATCGTGCTCTCCGCATGATACACCATATGTTTAAAATTATAGAACAGAGAATGGAAGACTCCCAGCAGGAACAGACAGGCCGTGATCGTACCGATCGCTGCCAGAGAAAAGAATTTGTTCTGGACAATATTGCGAAAGCCCTGTACGATTCCATAGATAAACGTACTCACTGTTGGTATCCTCCTTCCTGATCACTGATGATCTCCCCGTGCTTGAGGGTGACCACCCTCTTCTGCATCTTATTGACAATATCCTCGTTGTGGCTCACAACCAGAACCGTAGTGCCCAGGTCATGCATCTGCTGTAACAGATTCATGATCTCCCAGGAGTTTTCCGGATCCAGATTGCCGGTAGGCTCATCGGCCAGCAGTATCACCGGTTTGTTGACCATCGCTCTGGCGATCGCCACACGCTGCTGTTCTCCACCGGACAATTCTCTGGGATAGGCCTTAGCCTTTCCTGCCAGCCCTACCATCTCCAGCATCGCCATCGCATTTTTCTGTCTGCGGTCCCGGCTGCTCACGCCGATCACGCGCTGTGCCAGCACGACATTGTCCAGTACATTCATCTCATCGAGCAGGCGGAACTCCTGAAACACCACGCCCAGGCGTCTGCGGAAATATGGCAGTTCTTTATGTGTCAGAAGAGAGACATTTTTCCCATCCACCCGGATCTCGCCGGCGGAAATCTTCGTCTCTCCGAGCAGACTGCGGATCAGTGTAGATTTGCCGGATCCACTGCTACCCACGATAAACGCAAACTCTCCCTTTTCAATTTCCAGATCTACGTCTCTTAACGCTCTTGTCCCGGTCGCATACACGACGCTGACATGTTTCATGCTGATCATCGGCTGATTTTCCATCCGTTTGGTCTCCTCTCGCTCCTCGTTTACAGACATTGTAAAGGCGTGAATCGTCCTGTGGCCAATTCACGCCCCATATGTAACCTCTGCCTAATATTCAAAACTCTCCATATAATCCATATATTTCACAACCATCAATGCAATCTTAAAGGTGATGGCGTCCTCAAACACGCGAAGGTCCAGTCCGGTGCTCTTCTGCAGTTTGTCAAGACGATATACCAGTGTATTACGATGAATGTAGAGCTGTCTGGAAGTCTCCGAAACATTCAGGCTGTTCTCAAAGAACTTGTTGATCGTAGCCAATGTCTCCTCATCGAACTCCTCCGGTGATTTATCCCCGAAGATCTCACGGATAAACATCTTGCACAGAGGCATCGGAAGCTGATAGATCAGTCTGCCGATTCCCAGGCTGCTGTACGCGACCACATTGCGGTCTCCGTAAAAGATCTTTCCTACATCCAGTGCCATCTTGGCCTCCTTGTACGAACGGGAGACATCCTTGATCTCCTCCACGATCGTTCCGTAAGCCACGTGCACTTTCGTCATCGCCTCAGTATTTAACATATCCAGGATCACCCGCGCAGTCTTATCCATATCCTCGTAGCCCTCATTGGCCTTGACCTCTTTGACCAGGATAATGTTCTTCTCATCCACCTGGGTGATAAAATCTCTGGCTTTGCTCGCGAACAGCCCCTTCAGGGTCTCCAACGCGTTGGTATCCTTTTCGTTCTTGGTCTCGATCAGAAAGACCAGTCTGCGCACGGAGGTATCAATATGCAGTTTCTTGGCGCGATTGTAGATGTCCACCAGCAGAAGATTGTCTAATAACAGGTTCTTGATGAAATTGTCCTTGTCATACCTCTCCTTGTATGCCACCAGAAGATTCTGAATCTGAAACGCAGCCAGCTTGCCGACCATATAGACATCGTCGCTGTCTCCCTTGGCCAGAATCACATATTCAAGCTGGTGTTCATCAAACACCTTAAAGAACTGATACCCCTGCAGCACCTGGCTGTCTGCCGGAGACTCCACAAAAGCCATCACGGCATCCTCATATTCTTCCACACTGTCGATCGTGGTCGCCAGAGCCTTACCCTCGACATCCATGACACAGATATCGATGCGGGTAATGTTCTTTAACCCATCAATCGTGGTCTGCAATACCTGATTAGAAATCATATATCCTCCTCCAACGTAACTTTATTCTTGCCCAATACACCGTCTTCATTTTATCACTTTTCGCAGGGCAAGGCAAGCACGGCATCCTCTCGAAAAACAACATTCCTCCGGAAATAAGCACGAAAAAAGGGGAGTACCTTACGGTACCCCCCTTTGACTTACTTATATTGAAATCATAAGGCCACAAACTAGTTTGTGATGGTCTGCTCTGTATCCTTATCGAATACATGGATCTTGCTGACATCCAGTGCAATCTGAACTGTGTCACCAGGACGAGCTGTTGTACGAGGATTTACACGTACTGTCAGGTCGATACCCTCTACCTCGAAGTACAGGAATACTTCGGCACCGAGCATCTCGTATACCTTTACAGTAGCCTCTAATACGTTGTCAGTAGCTGCTGCGATGAAGATCTCCTCATCCTTGATATCCTCTGGACGGATACCCATAACAACTTCCTTGCCAATGTAGCCACCCTCGATGAGCTTCTCAGCCTTGCTCTCCGGAAGAGTAACCTCATAAGAACGGAATGCAAGTTTCACTGCATCGCCATCCTGTACTACCTGAGCATCGATGAAGTTCATCTGTGGAGATCCGATGAATCCTGCTACGAATAAGTTACATGGCTTTGTATACAGATCGATAGGTGTAGCAACCTGCTGCATAACACCATCCTTCATAACTACGATACGGGTTCCCAGTGTCAGAGCCTCGGTCTGATCATGTGTTACATAGATGATGGTAGACTCCAGTCTCTGATGTAACTTGGAAATCTCGATACGCATCTGTACACGAAGCTTTGCATCCAGGTTTGATAAAGGCTCATCCATCAGGAATACCTTAGGGTTACGAACGATTGCACGACCCATGGCAACACGCTGTCTCTGACCACCGGATAAAGCCTTTGGCTTACGGTCTAACAGATGCTCGATATCCAGGATCTTAGCTGCCTCATGAACCAGCTTGTCAATCTTGTCCTTAGGAACTTTTCTTAACTTCAAACCAAATGCCATGTTGTCATAAACTGACATATGTGGGTACAGAGCGTAGTTCTGGAATACCATCGCGATATCTCTGTCCTTTGGCTCAACGTCATTTACTAATGTGTTACCGATCCACAGCTCACCAGAAGTGATTTCCTCAAGACCTGCGATCATACGAAGTGTGGTAGACTTACCACAACCGGATGGTCCTACGAAGATGATGAACTCTTTGTCTGCGATCTCCAGATTGAAGTTCTTTACAGCTACAAATCCGTTAGGATACTGCTTGCCAATGTTCTTTAATGATAAACTTGCCATTGCTTGTTGCCTCCTGATTCTCTCATGATAAATAGTTTTGCCGACACAAGGTCTCCCTGCGCCTAACCTGTAATCTATGATACATGATTCCGGAAACATTGACCATAGCACAAATCACCAAATTCATTTTTTAAGTTTTGTGCAAACCGTATACTTTGGTTTTTTTTCGTTCAAAACACCAAAAATAACCCTGTTTCCATTCCCTATAACTGTCCAATTTCCACAAAACCTTCCCCTAAAACTTCGTGAATATCCGAAATAATCACGAAAGCCGACGGATCGGTTTTTCTCACGATTTTTGTAAGCTGTGGCACCTGTTTTTTCCCGGTCACACACAGCAGCGCCTGCCGCGGATGTCCGGTATACATTCCTTTCACCGGAATCTGCGTCACTCCACGGTCCAGTTTTTCCATCAATTCACATCCGATCTGCTCATGACTGCCGGAGATGACCAGCACCGCCCTGGCAAAGTGCATTCCTTCCAGGATTCCATCCATGATCTTACTGGTCACAAAGATTGCCGCAACCGCATACAGGGCCGACCGGATACCAAACACCCAGGCTCCGCACAACACCACGAGTCCATCAAGCACAAACAGGAACTGTGCCACCGAATAATAGCGGATATAGTGATGCACGATCGCCGCCATCAGATCCGTGCCGCCGGTGGACCCTCCCACGGAAAATACCAGCCCCAGTCCAAGGCCGTTGAGCACACCTCCCGCCAGCACACCGAGCACATAATCTTTCTGCGTCCAGTCGATCACCGGAATGCACATCATAAACAGTGCAAAGGTCACATTGGCAGCCAGAACCCGCAGAACATACTTGTTCCCCTTCACCTTCCAGGCAAACAGCAGGATCGGTACATTTAGCACCAGATTCGTCAACCACACCGGAACCCCTCCGTCTACCACCACACCGGTGAGTTTCCTGACAATGATTGCAACCCCCGATACCCCTCCTGTCACCATCCCCATCGGCTCAAATACCAGATTGACCGCCAGCGCCATCATAAAAACACCGAGGATCACCCGCCCCCAGTTCAATATCGTTTCTTTTCCCGTCACATCCATACTCTCTCCAATCCCATACAATCACCACATCATGAGCATTTTCCTGATAAATCAAAAAACGAGAGATGCGGTCATCTCTCGTTATCATACTGTTCGATCGTCTTGCGGAAACGTCTGGCTCTCACGCCCTTCTTGACATTTTGTTCCCGCACCGCCCAATGAAACAGTTTCTCTAAATGTAATTTTTTCACCCATGCAGGTGCTTTTCTCTGTTCCGCCAGGATCAGACTCTCCACCCCGCCAATCGCAACGCAGATCCTTGCATTGAGCTGGGGCACATGTCCCATGATCCATTCTTCCTGTTCGCCGGTATTCAGACTGACTAACAGCAGATCCGGCGTGTGACTGTTGATCTCATTGATCACAGCCGCGTCCTGCGCATCCTGATCGAACGCATACTCTCCGACGATCCGCAGTTTTGGCTGCGCTTTCTTGCAGTAGCGCCGAAGGGCTGCCACCTCGCCGTGGTCTTTGGCCACGATATATACTGTCCGGTCCTGTTTCTGGAGATTCTCCAGCACAATACCGAAACTCTTGCAGCTCACCACCATATCGCCGGCCTCCAGCACATCGACATGATGCGTCGTAAGCAGTGCCTCCTCGCCCGGCAGAAGCAGTTCCGCCCGGTTCAACAGTTCGCAGTAGTCCTGATCCTCCACTGCTCTGTTCAGTGCCAGTGTGGAAGCAAACAGGATCACATCCAAGCGGTCATCTGTGAGATATTCATTCATCTTCTGGATAAATATGTCGTTGGACAACATATCCACGTCGATATCCATAATCTTGACAGAAGCTTGCATAGAAATCCTCATCTTCCATTAGTTTGCATCTACAGTACCCAGGATAATCTCAATATCATACCCATCTTCAACATCTCCCACTACAATCTCAGGATCCTTAAAGTAAATCGCCAGATCCTGTCCCCATGTCTTTTTCTTAACAATGATCCGTGTATGTGTCAGCACCTCAGACGTATAATCGCCCACCTTTGGCACGGTAAATCCGGCGCTGGTCAGGGTCGTCTGCGTGGATGCTGCAAGTCCTGTGATCTTGCTGCCGTTTAACAGCAGAATGTTCTTGCCAACGGAGCTGACCTGTTTCTTCTTGCCGGTAGTTCCATCGGCATTTTCGCCCTCTGTCTGTGGCTCCGTGTAAGAGGTCGTATTCGACTCAAGATCTTCCAGGAACTTCTTGGTACTCTCGGTATCCACGACAAACTTTTTCCCAGAATTCTGACCCGGAACACCCCAGTAGTGGAAATTGTCCACATTCAGTTTCTGATAACACTCCAGATAACCGATCTTATTGTACACGGTCAGGTTGGAAGCCACGCGTCCATACTGATCCTTGATAAAGTCAACAATCTTGTTCTCGTCTCCGCCCAGATCCTTCAACTGGTTCTTGTAACTGTCACTGGCCTGGGAAACCGCCATCTCGACGCTTCCCGTTCCGGCATCCTCAGCGTTCGGATCTGCCACCTCATAGTTCGTGGTCATCGTCACTTCCTGATAATGGCTGCTGTAGACATCCTCGGTCAGAACCGTATAATAACTGATGTCGATCCCCAGCATCTTTTCCAGCACAAGCTCACAGTAACCATAGGCTTCGGTGTCCTCAAAATCCGTGAAATAACTGCGAAGTTTTGCGAGACGTACGATCTGCGGAACCTCATCCTCCACGGAAGCGAGTTTCTGATACATCTTCGATGGAATGGTATAGTCCACCTTGACCGGAATCGTCACATAATCCATGTTATTGGTCTTGGTGTTGCAGATCTCAAGCATCAGATGCGAAATTTTCTTGTCACCATCCACTACAAAGAG
>ERZ1034984.3236-NODE-3236-length-12027-cov-5.078517_pt1 | contig 12027 bp, 5 predicted proteins | sample MGYA00520589_ERZ1034984 | MGnify/ENA primary metagenome ERZ1034984 (study PRJEB33766, sample SAMN09781790) | gut metagenome | biome: gut microbiome | host: Homo sapiens | place: Madagascar | study: EMG produced TPA metagenomics assembly of the PRJNA485056 data... | reverse complement strand
ATCAGGATCAGCACCTTTTTACAGATGCCCTTGAAGCCCACGGCGCTGGACAGCTTCTTGTCGATCACCGCGCACATCAGGCCCGTGATGTAGTCGAGTGCCATGAAAACGATCAGCGCAATCATCAGTCCGTCCATGCCTCCCAGAAAGTACCCCAGCCAGCCGCCAATCGCTGCGACGGCCATTTGAATCTTCGCCCAAATGATGTCAATGGAAAAGTTACGCATTATCAGTTCCTCCTTAAAAATAGGGATAGAAAAACCCGCCTCCAGGATGGAAGCGGGCTGATCTCCAAATGTTCTTTCTTTTATGTTCATGTGCCAAAGGCAAACCAGTCTACAGCACGACTGGTATTGAAGTTGCCGCCTACGATTACCTGGCACGAAGTGGTCGTTTTGTTGTAGACCTTGATCGCTCCGTTATCGCCGGACCAGTTGCCGGAAGTTGTAGCGTAGGTGATCAGTACTACAGGCACGGACGTAAAGCCGGCTGCCGAGTAGTCCACATAGGCAGCGCTGCTGCCGTTGATGGTAGTAGAGCCGTAGGCGAACTTGAAGGGCAGTCTTGCAGCCGGGAGCGTCCCTGTGGTAAGGTTTCCCGCGTTATTTGCCCCCAAGTTTTTTCTTGCATCAGCAGCATTCGCAGCGCCTGTTCCGCCGTTGGCCACGGGCACTCCGCTGGGCATCCCGGAATGAAAGACGCGGTAGTTGTTCCAGACGCCTGCCTCGCAGGCCCGCAGGACGATCGCCCAGTCCAGGCTGGCCTGCAGTGCTTTGGTGCAGATTTCGAGCATGCGGCGGTTATTGCCTGCTGCGTCTTCCCAGGCAGCCAGAGAAGCAGCCCCCTCATAACTGCCTTCCAGTACCGTGCGGCTGCTGGTTCCGTTATAGGTTGGAAGCAAGCATAAGGACGGGTACAGGCTTTCTGAGATACACAGGTTCCCCGTCATGGTATCGCCGGCCTTTTTTACCCCGCCCAGCGCTGCAAGGGCGTTTTCCGCAGAAGCCGCCCCTGTGCCGCCATACGCAATGGACAGTGGATCGGTAAGCTTCAGCGGCCATCCGCATTCAATGGCTCCGGGCGTTTCGGCTACCTTTCCAATACCTATGCCTGTGCCGTCCGCCAGAAAATCCAGAATCACGCCCTTGGTGCCAATGCTGACCGCCTGCTCCGCTTCCTGAAAATGGTCCGCCAGCCGGATCTTGACGTCATAGCTGCTCAGCGCGTCATAGGTCTGGCCCAGCAGCTGGTTGCTGATGGCCAGCGTATAGCTGGCAGCATTTACTGTATATGCCTGCGTCCAGGCTTCCGCGTTTTTTAGTTTGTAGTACACAACGCAGGAAAAGCTGTTCTTGTTGTTTAGCGGGGAAACGCTTCCCTGGAAAGAGAACCGTGCCTTTGTGCCGTCTACCTGGGCAGAGGATCCATCCGCGTTGCAGCGCTCTACGGAAAACTGCCGGATGGAGGGAACCGCATAGTCCAGTACCTGAATGGTGGAGGTATACGTCGCCGTCCGACCACGGCTATCTGTCACATTCACTGTCAGCGTCATATCCCCGGCTGCTGACAGCTTCTTGCCGGCTGTAAAGGACGCAGCCGTATAGGTAGCGCCATCCAGCGTAGTGCGGTAGGAAGAAATGCTGCTGCCGTAGACGCCCTCCGCCGTAATGACCACCGACAGAGTGCTCAGGGATTTCACAAAAGCTCCGATTTGGGCTGCTACAGTCTCGTTGGTATCCTGCAGGATGACGGAAGAAATGACTGGCACAACAGTTAGGGGGACAGTGAGCGTTACCATGCATGTTCGGCTTCCCGTCATTTTCCCATTGATAAAGCTGTTGCAGGTGATCGTGCAGACGCCGCTGGTAGCGCTTGGAATTTCGCTTGCCAGGGATAACGGCGGCGTCCAGGAAACGGCATCCCCAACGTCTGAGCCAATCAAGCCGCTGGCATTGCCAAAGCGATAAGATAGGGTATGCGTCGCGGCATTGTTTGAACGGTTGGTAGAAATCGTAAGCGCACTGCCCAGACTGGCAGAGGCAGCGGATACTGTCGGCAGGCTGATAACGTCCTCAAACGTAATGGTTATGACGACGCTTGCCCACTGCATGTAATTATAGGAATACCCATGGGGCGACGCGGTAGCGGAGGGGTTATAAATGGTGAAGCTGTTGTTCCCGGCAGAGATGTATGCCGCCATGGCATCAAACAGCGGCCCGGTGATATGATAGCCGTTATAGTTTCCGTAGAAAGCCCCCTCAAAGGTGCCCAGTTCATCTCCAACATATTGTCCGCCTGTGACGCCGGAGGCAATATCATCCTGGTAGTTGGCTTTCCGCAGATAAACGGTCTTGGTGTTCTTCACACCGTATCCGGCCTTTTCCGCGTCGATATCCAGCCAGATTTCGGTAATCACCTTGTTCACCAGATTCAATCCGGGAAAGCTGATGATACCGACATAGTTGTAGCTGGAATCGTAGAATTCCTGACAGGCCACATCGTTCTTGGCATTGGCGGAAGAGGTATATTTGCGCGTGCAGAGAGACGCGATATAAGCTAACGTAGTCGCCATGATGGCTCCTTTCCCGGCGTCATCCGTTGTAGATAAGAGACAGGTTGCCATTTGCCTGCGGCTCAAAGGCGAAACGGCCAATGATGAGTTTGCTGATGATCTCCGCCTGCGTGACATAGAGCTTGTTATTGCTCAGGTATGCTACTTCGGTATCGTTCATCAGGAAGGTCAGACGGTCGTTGACCACGCGAAAGGTAAACGGGTTCCCGGTTTTGCCAATGATCAGGCCATCCTCATCAAAGGTCATATAGGTGCGGAAGACCGCCAGCTGTTCCTCTGTGGCTTCCTGCGCGGTTTCCATGTCCTTTTGTATCTGATTGATGCGCGTTACAGCCCAGGTAAAATTATTTTCGGACTGTTCCGTGAGCGTACCGACCTGAGACTGCACCTGGGACATATCGCTGGCCAGCGCGTAGTTTGCCTGTACCTCCTGGCGGATACGGTCGCCATCAGCGCTGATCTGCGACCGAACGGAGGACAGCTTCTGATCCAGCTTTGCGTCGCTGTCTTCCGGCGCGGCGGTATAGTCGGTGGCCATGGAGCCCTTCTCCAGCTTGACCCAGTGGATCGTTGCAGCATCCGAATCAACTTCATCAGCCGGTTCCCGGTAAATGAGCAGATCGCCATAATCAGGCTGATCCTCCGGCGTTTTTCCACTGGCGTAAGCTGCCTTGAAAGATGTGCTAACTGTCTGCGGGCGCTCATCACCCAGTTGGATATTAGACAACAGCTGGTCCCCAGCAGAGGTACGGATAGTGATCTGAGAGTGGCTTCCTTTGGAGATGGACAGGGAGAGTGCGTACTGTTCATTCTCTGCCATGGGTTCTGACAGCACATATCGAGCAAGCAAGTCTGTTGTGCTCGTGGATTCAGAATCGGAATTGAGCACATAGTTCCTGCCGCCAACAGACATATCCTCCAGGGCTTTCTCTACGCTGATTACCACGCTCTGATTGCTGGATAAGTCGAGGGCTTCGCCAAAGTCCGCTGTTACATGAGAAGCAGTCAGCGTCCCAGCCTTGATATTGCTGCCCGCTATGGAGGCCGCGGCGATTTCATTGCCCGTGATTGTTCCGGCCAGAATTTCATTGGCAGTGATCGTCTGCGCAGCCAGTTCATTTGCCGTGATGCTGTGCGCAACGATCTTGTCCGCTGTAATGGTGCGCTCTGTCAGCACATAACCGTCGATCGTATCCACCTGGGCAGACACCAGCTCGCCCATGTTATTGATGGCATAGATCAGGGACTGGTCAGAGCCCCGGATGATCAGACGCTCTACGGAAAGCGTACCCGCGTTGATCTTGTTGGCGGTGAGATCCACAATCTTGGCGTTTGTAATGCTGCCGTCCTCAATTTGAGCGGTGCCAATGGCGCCCTGGGCAATCAGGGCGGAGGTAATCGCGCCCAGGGCGATCTGGGCTGTGCCGACAGCGGCATGGGCAATCTGTGCGTTGGTGATCGCAGCCTGCGCGATCTTGGCGGTCGTGACAGCGAGGTCTGCGATCTTCGCCCCGGTTACAGCCAGGTCTGCAATCTTGGCGGTGACAATTTCACCGTCCAGGATTTTGGCCCGCACAATCGCGCCATCCTGGATGTTTGCCGTGCCAATGGCCGCACCGTCGATTTTGGCGTTGGTAATGGCTGCGTCCGCGATCTTGGCCGTGTCAATTGCGCCGTTTTCAATGTGCGCGTTCCGGATTGCGCCGTCTACAATCTTGGCTCGGGTAATCGCGCCGTCCTGGATGTTGGCTTCCTGGATCTCGCCTGTGCCGATCTTGGCGGAAGTGATCACGCCATCCTCAATCTGCGCTGCGCCGATGGCCGCTTCATCGATCTTGGCGCGGGTAATGGCAGCGTCATCGATCTGCGCCGAGCCAATTGCGGCCTGAGCGATCTTCGCCCGGACAATGGCAGCATCCTCGATCTGCGCCGTTCCGACAGCTGCTTCACCGATTTTGGCCTTGCTGATGGCTGCATCCTGGATGTGGGCCGTTTCAATCGCCGCCATCTGGATCTGCACGGAGCCGACCGAACCGCTCTGCAGCTGCCCTGTGCCCACGGAGTTGATCGCCAACTTGCTTCCGGTGATGATGCCGCTGGGAAGCTGACGGGCGCTGATCACGTTGCCTTCCACTGTATCCGCCACGGTGCCCAGCGTCATCTGGGTGTATTTCTTCGTCAGGCAGTTGTAGGTGTACTGCGTCATCCGCATGGACACCCACACTCCGATGCGGGGAGCAATGACCCGGACGGCATCGCCAAGATAGATGTTCTGCAGGAAGCCGTATTCCCGGTATTCCTCGGTATCCGCGCAGTTGATGAAGTCCACGCTCAGCGTGACAGTCGGTGTATCGCAGCCTGCGTCAAACTGAGCCTGTGCCTGGGAGCGCATCTCCGTATAGCACTGTTCCCTGGTTTTCTTGTCATCGCCATCAGTCTTTTCCTTGGCTTCCGACACGGCAAGATGAATCCATTTCGGATGGGTATAGCTGCCGATGAGCGGGCTGTCCAGAAAGAGCTCCGGCAGGTACAGCACATTGCCGTCCGCGTCCTCGCCCGTGGGCATGATCCGGGTAACCACGTCCGTCAGGTCGATGTCGTAGCTGATGCCCAGCAGGTTTTTGGCCTGCCGGATCTGCACGTTGCTGTCCTGACCGACGCGCTTCACCACATACACGTCCCACCAGTCGCGGGTCAGTTCTCCGGTGTACTTTTCGACCACACCGCCTTCACCCAGCAGGGCGTCCACGGGATTGCAGTTTTCAAACTCCACATCCTCGGCCTGGCTGTCCAGGTCGGAATAGAAGGTGAAGTCGTGCTCCGACAGGCAGGAGGAAGAAATGGTCTGCACGACAGAAGCCCCCACCGCAGAGGATGAGGGCTTGTAGGATTTGATCATATTGTCGAGCAGATCATAGAACACATGCCGGGCATAAACCGTGATCTTGTCGAGCTCCGGAACCACCCGATAAATGCGGAAGGGCTGATCCCTCAGCTGGCGGGATTCCACCACAGAGGAGGTCGCCTCGGAAGCGGAGCCTTCTGTATGATCCAAAACCAGGTAGGTGGTGGACATGTACCCGTGCTTTCCATCCGGCGCGGTCACCTCGTACCAGCTGCTGTTGGTCTTGGCGATGACCTGCACGAAGGAACCGTTCTTATAGGTCGCCAGCACCTTGTACTTGGTGCCCGGCCCGGAGCGCAGGCGCAGGGTGCCTTTCCGCGTTTCCGCGCCGGAGAAGTCTGTATTGACCCGCCAGACCTCCGTCCGGTTGTCGTCTCCCGGTGCGGTGAAGTTGACGCGGGGCGTCATGGCGGCAGGCACTGGAGCGCGGAGGATGCATCCCTCCACCAGCCGCTGCCATTTTCCGGCTTCATCGATGGGATGCACCAGCGTCAGTTCGTATTCGCCGTTCAGCGTTTCCGTCACCTCCGCTGACAGCGGAGCCAGGGTTCCGTTGCCGTTGGTGGAGAAGTCGGTGCAGTCGGCGGGATAGACGCAGATCATGGGTATCACCTCCAGAAGGGTAAAAAGAAAGCGCCGCGTGATGCGACGCTGCTCTGAAACCATTGTCAAGAATATAGGAATCAACCATTTCCTTCCCACAGATCATTTTGTTTTACAAACCCAAATTCCCCGGTTGCCGGGAACCAGACATGATACCATTCATCACCGATAATACCGATAATCTTCATGCTGTCACCACGATGGAGTGTATTTTTGCCCATTTGGGGTTCTTCAAAAACCTGCAGCATTTCCGAACGCGGCAGAAGCTGCGGCATGGCAGATGTGTCCAGCCGCAAAGCACCCTCTGTTGATCCATAAACCAGATAGCGTTTCATCATATATCCCTGCCGCATGCTTTGTGTATTGCCAAGCACCACATGCGCCCAGTCGCCGTTATTTCCACGGATCGTTACAGGCGTACCTGTATAATACTTTCCTTGCGAACGACTGCCTCTATCAGCCTGCTCCCGCAGGTGTAAGCGATCAGCAGGATTTGGATTCACGACCATGGCATATCGACTGGAATCCATCTGAGCAGCGGCCTCATCGAGATTTCGGGGCAGTGTATTCCAGTCAATCTGAGTGATGTCGTTCCATGGATGGTCACCATAGAGAATCATCTGCTCTTCAGCATCGCTCCACACCACTCTGTCACCGAAAAACAGGAAACCTCCATCTGTTCCGTTGACGGCATCATCATAAATATATTCGATGCTCATGGTTTTTTGATCACTGAGAAGGTGTATTGCCACAGTACATTGATTGATCCAAAGACAGTCCGTGAAGTTTTCAACACCTAAACGGGTATCTGCCGGAAGTGGAGTGCTTTCAATCAGATTTGCTTTCCGGTTGCTGGCATATTCGCAGATAACATACACTTTAGCACCAGTGGGCTTCTGAACGAGGAAGTGTAAAGCGCCATCTTTCAGCAGTCCCTTGATGTATGTGCAATCCGGCATGAGTGTTGCAGCAGCATCCTGAAAGAAGCGGTCGGTTTCAAACCAAGCTCCGTATTCCGGATCAACCAGCGTTGGAAAACGCGTTAAATCAAAGTCAGCCAGCTTGATACTGGTTCCAAGCCATGTACCGGGAAGATACTGGATAATATAGCCATCAGACGTGTTGTCATTTTCGTCTGAGATAGCAAAACTGCGGATGATTTCACCTCCGTGAGCTTCATCCCAGAGAGTGCTCCAAGCGTGGGTGTAATCACCATAACCGCTGTCCGCATAGTACTGATCCACGGACCCCCATATGCCGTCTGCGTTTTTCGTGCTGTGATAACGAAGTATTTCTTGATCGGACAGATGGTATGTCCAGAAAATTGCATTGTCGCTATCAACATTCAATTCCGGCCAGTCTGCATTCTGAATCAATGCTGTCGGATTATTAACGGTGATTTCCCAGCGACCACTCTTGTTTTCCAGCACAATCAGGTTTTTAGTTCCATTTTGTTCTATGAAACACACGGCAGTATCGCCCCACGTCTGAAGTTGAATGGGGTTGTTTAGACCGGCATCTGAGAGAACGGCAGTAATGCCTGCAGTTATATCTTCAGCAGAGCAGACTGCGCAAAGCATGATGATCGTAAGCACCAGAATTGGCAAGAGGAATTTCCTCATGTGTTTCACCCCCTACACAATAGACGTAGTAAGCGATGCTTTTCTTGCAAAAAGCAAAGATATAATAGCATCCACAAAAAGAAAACTCAACTGATGAAGACTCACAAATACCGCCAATTCGGCCTGACGACCACCTTCGTTACTGTTCCCGTCCAGCTGATGGCATTCGCCCCTGGTTTCAGCACTGGGAACTCACCGTTCATGTGGTTATTCATCAGAGTGGTGCCCTGGTAGGCTTCCTGCAGCACGGAATCAATGACGATGCTCCCGGCGATATTCTCCAGTTCCACGATGGTCAAGCCCACCATGAGGGTAATATTCCCAGAGCCTGTGACTGTCAGAATCGGCTCGGAATACACGCTTCCCGGATTCGTGATGATCGTCCCGGATGTGGTGACCGTGATGTCAGCGGCGGCATCGGCATAGAAAAACGGATAGCAGCGGAAGTTGACCGCAAAGGTACAGTGCGGATTGCCCCGGAGCACCTTTTCAAAAGGGATTTGGTTGGCGATCCGCGCTTTGTAGTACCCGCCTGTCCGGTTGGCAAAGGTCACCGTCCCGCTGCCCTTCAGCCATGCGGCGATGGCCGGAATCTGCGCCGGGTCGGAGATAAAGCAGGTGGCGCTCAGGATCAGATCGTCGTAGACGTCTTCGCCCTCCAGCTGCGTCAGGCTTCCCGGCCTGCCGGGCACATTGGTCTGTGTGCTGCGTTCAGCGGGAATGGTGATGGGCGGCTGTTCGGAAACATGGATTCCGTACTGCCTGCAGTCCATGCCGTTCCAGAGGAAATAATCCTGCATGAGAAAACCTCCAAAAACGTCAAAAGGCCACCTTTTGACGGGTGACCCTTTGGCGGTTGATTGTGATCAGTCGAGTCTGCGGATGCGATCTATCCCATGGATCGCCGCCAGCGTTGAGCCGTTGGCCCAGGTAATGTGTACACCGCCAGCGTCATCCACGAACATGACTTCTCCATGCATCCCGGCGGGCATGTCCCGGTACGGGTCGCACATCTCGATCAGTTCCACTTTCGCTCCGGGCGGGTAATCCTCCCGGAGCTTTTTCAGCACTTCTGGCCTGATCTGCATCATGAATCCCATAGCGTTTCCTCCTTCCGTTGGGGTAGCAGTATTACTCACTCTGCTGGCCCTGAAAGTCGAGTTAAATCAGGCCATTCGGAGTCCTTTGCCTCGCTGCTGGCGTTTCGTCAGGGCGGCGATCTCAATGGCAAGGGAGCGGATATCCTGCTCATCCCGCACATAGAAGTTGTTGCCGGACAGGTTGACGGAACTTGTCTGGTTGTACGTTTTCCGGTTGTCGTTGTTTCCGAAGGCAATCGCGCCTTCCCTGGCTTCACCCGTAAGGAAGCGGGCGGCATTGCGGATGGTGCGGGCCTGCACCCGGCTTTCCTGCAGGACACCTTCTCCAAAGCCCTTCATGGTCATGGAGCCGATCTCATCCCGGAACACACGCGAAGGAGAAGCAATCTTCAGTTCTTTCTTGGCGGCGTTCACGGCAGCGCGGGCGGCGGACTGCATAGCGCTGACTACACCGGAGCGTCCGGCGTTGATGCCCGCCTTCAGGCCAGCCATGGCATTGGTGCCAATAGATTTCAGACTGGTGGCGGTCAGGCTGCGTGAAACGGCATTTTTCACATTGGAAGAAACCGTGCTGCCTGCGCCGCTCATGTCATAGGTCGTCAGAGCGCCAGCCAGCCCTGCCATCGCTGTCGTACCAGAAGGATTCAGGGCTTCACTGCCCAGGGCAGCACTGATGGCGGTTTCCAGATTGGTGGCCAGGGTCGCCGCATCCGTGGAAAAGTCATAGCCGCCCATGCCTGCGCCGACGCCTGCCGCGACGTATTCGCCAGCGGGCTTCATGCGCTCGGAAGGGCTTTTGATGATCAGCGCGGAGTTGATGGCGGTCTCCAGATTGGTTGCTAACGTTTCTGCGCTGGTATCCCATCCGGCGGCAGTCATGCCTTCCGCGATGCCTTCGGTCACATTCTGACCGACGCCCACAGAATCCAAGTCCTGCACAAACTGCAGGATCTTGTTCAGGTTGTCGATATCCTCCTGGCTGACCTCCTGACCGTTCTGGATGGCGGTAACCACTTCAGAAACGTAGGCGGACAGTTGAGCCACATTCTCCGGATCGAAGTCATTGATCATGGACTGGTTCAGCGTCCGCATGATGCCTTCGTTGCCGCCGTAGATGAAGTTGTACCACTGATCCAGATCGCCCTTGGCATTCTTGATCCGCTGCATGGCGGAGTCAATATAATCCATCAGGGATTTGGGCATGATGCCTGTCAGGGCGGTGCCAAGCGCAGTCATACCCAGCTGATCCACCTCGGCCACCTGCTCCCGCATTTCCGCGATGGCTTCCGGTGCGCCAGTGATCTCCGTGGTCAGCAGGATGTGCATGGTGCCGTCCTTGTCCAGGATGGCCACATCCTCGGGCCGGAGCATGTCGGAGGTGACCGCGGTGACAGGGATCTCTTCGCCGTCCTTCCAGTATTTCACCCCGGACTCGCCCAGCACACCGCTGGGATCTTCATACACTTCGGACAGCCGGACGACGCCTTCCACCTCGACCTTGTTGTTCCGCAGCCAGCGGCGGTAGGCCAGAAGATCATACCCGGACAGACCCACCTGCATGTTCAGGGTAGGCTTTTTCACGCCTGCGGCTTCTTTGTATTCCGTGATGTAGGCTGTGAACTCCCGGAGAAGCTCGGACTTGTCACAGTCCGTCGCCTCGGCGAACTTGGTCACGATACCTTCCACCTGTGCGGAGGACAGCGCCGACACATCCACGTTTTCGGCTTCAGCATATTTGGTGATCAGGCCCACGACATCAGAGGGCTTCAGGGCAGCGGTGGAAGCGCCGCCAGTGACCTCCTCATAGGCCATGACGAAGGCCGTCACCGCTTCCGGCGTCAGCCCGGTGGTATCGACCTTGTTGTCCTCCAGGTATTTGAACACATAGGCCGTGATCTCGCTGGGCTTCAGCTGGGTGACGTCAGTGCCGGATGCCAGTTCCTTGTAGGCGCTGACCATGGCGGTCACATTGGTGGGATTCAGCCCGGACACATCGGTGCCCGTGGTGGCTTCGGCATAGGTCTGCACATAGGCAACCAGCCCAGCAGGCGTAAGGGAGGATTTATCCGCGCCTTCCGGCTGCTCGGTGTACTTCGCCACAAAGGCATCCACCAGCGGCTGCTGTTTGGTCGCGTTCTCCGCTTCCGTATATCCCTGGATAACCGCATCCGTGGTGATCGCGCCGGGATTGCTGGCCCATTCATCCCAGCGGGCCTGCGCTCCGGTCATGTCCAGATCGGTGGTGATCTTCAGAACTTCCTCACCGACAGCCTCGCCGAACATCTCGTTCAGGCTGGTCAGGTTGGTGTCCCATTTGTTCTGGTTCAGGTAGGTCTGGATCGCGGCCAGCTGCTCCAGCGCGGAAGAGAAGTCGATATCCGGGAACATGGCCTGCACCTCGGATTCCGACATTCCACTGTCCAGCAGGGACTGGATCTGGGTCAGCAGCGCGACATATTCCGTCAACGCACCTTCATCCATACTGGCGGTCAGCTGGTTCAGCTGCGGCAGGAAGGATTTCTTCTCAGCATCAGTGGAAGCCGCGCTGTACTGCCGGAGCAGCTGCATCAGGTCGCCCACCTGACCTTTGGCGGTCTGAATGTCCTCCTGCTGCCACACGGGCATCACCACATCGGCCATAAGGGACGCGTATTCCAAAGCGGCGGAGCGCCTGTCCTCATTATATTTGGCATTCAGCGCGTCCATGGCCTGCTGGCGCTCTGTACTGTCCTCGATCAGCTGAATGAGGGCGTATTCCTTGTCGTACTGCGCGTCCAGGGAGGAATTGACAGCGGCCATGCCCTCGGCGGCGGCCACCATGGCGTTTTCATACACGGTGGCGCTGACTTCCTGTCCACGGGCTTCCGCACGGGCCACCTCGGCTTCCACCTTGTTTCGGATAGTGTCGAAGCCGTCTGTGTCGGCGGCGGACAGGTGGTATTTGACCTCGATGGCCTCGCGGGTGTCGATGAGCTCCTGCAGGCGGACTTTATCACGCTCCGACAGCTTCCTGTTCTGCTTCTTTTTCAGCAGCCGGGCGATCTCCTTGTCCATGGAGTCCAGAGTGTCGATGTCAGCCTGCAACTGTGCGGAAACGGAAGAATAGCCTGCCTGGTCGGCAGTTTCCTTCAGGCTGGTGAGCTCCTCACGGGTGCTGGCGGTCAGGCTCTTGAAGGAATCCGTCCATTCCGAAACGATCTCGTTGGTTTCCTTCTTACCGTCCGA
>ERZ1034984.3234-NODE-3234-length-12036-cov-18.479175_pt1 | contig 12036 bp, 9 predicted proteins | sample MGYA00520589_ERZ1034984 | MGnify/ENA primary metagenome ERZ1034984 (study PRJEB33766, sample SAMN09781790) | gut metagenome | biome: gut microbiome | host: Homo sapiens | place: Madagascar | study: EMG produced TPA metagenomics assembly of the PRJNA485056 data... | reverse complement strand
CGAGCTCACGGGAGCGCTTCTCGACCTGACCGGCCTGGCTGGACAGCTGATGCTCACGCTTGTCGAGGGCATCGTTGCGACGATCGAGGGACTCCTCGCGCTGCATCACACGATTCTCGAGCGTACGAATCTCGTTCTTACGCTGCTTGTCCTCGGCCTCGGCAGCCTGCTTGTTCTTGATGATCTCTTCTTTGGCCTCAAGCAGAGCCTCTTTTTTGAGGGTCTCGGCCTGACGCTTTGCATCACCGATTAGGGATTCAGCCTGTGCGTGTGCCGACTGGATCTTTTCGTCGGCCTCGTGAAGACTACCCTGCTTGGCGGTGCGCATGTAGGCAATGGCGGCGATGGCACCCAAAACGATGCCAACGAGCGCTGCGATGATAGGCATGCTCACTCCTTTTTATGGATTCGTTACACAACAAAGCGAACCGTCCTTACGAACGGCTCGCGACATTTGAGTAATATGGGCGCAGCTTATGCGGGTCGGATACAGATAAACATATAAACAAACTCATCAAAGATGAGCACATATCACAAAGCAAATGACAGTGTTTATCGTACGTTGAACCGCAACAACTGTCAAATAAATGGACCCGGTACGGCGTCTAAAACACGGTGAACGGCTGGTACGCATAACGCATGCTTCTAGCATGTGTCTAAACTGCACATTCCTCACGTTCGGCATCGAGACGCGCCTTAACGGCATCGGCGGCGATATGGTACGAAAAGCCCTTCCCCATCAAAAACCGGACGAGCTTTTCGAATCCACGCGTCTCGGGAACACGACGCTTCGCGAGTAAAGCCGATGCGCGAGCCAAATCGTCCTCCACGGCAAAATAATCCTCGGGATAGCCAGGGATATCATCGAGTACGACATGGCGGCGCTTAAGCTCGGTCTCAATCTTGCGCTGTCCCCAGCCGCGTCGTTTGCGTTCCTCGATAAAGTACGAACAAAAGCGGTTCTCATCTAAAAAGCGATACTCAGTGGCACGCTGGACGGCGAAATCAATTGCGGGCTGGCGAAATCCGTAACGAGCCAGCTTGTCACGGACCTCACCCGTGGCATGGTCGCGGCGCGACAGCATCTCAGTCACCATGGTAAGCGCGCATTTACGCTCAATGAGCTGCACCGCCTCGCGAAACTCATCCCAATCGCAGGGGAGATCAGGGCGATTTTTAAGGAACAGGCGCGCGACACGAACAGGAATCCAGATGGATCGTTCAAAACCGCCCTCGAGCTCACAGTCGATATGTGCACAAGGCTTTTTTGATGCACACCCACTCGAAAACGAGGAGGCCGCCTTCTTATCGGGAAAGACGACCGTTGCCTCGGTCACCGTATACGACATGAGGGCATCCGCTACTCGTCGTCGTCATCGAGCATCGCGGAGCCATCAATGGCGTAAAGCTCATCGAACTCCTCAGTTTCGGGCTGATCGGTCAGCTCGACCTCGGACGGAGCATCGTCATCGAATTCAAGGCCGCAGGCGAGGCGAACCTTATGCTCGATCTCGTCAGCACAATCGGGGTGTTCGCGCAGGAATGCCTTAGCGGCCTCGCGACCATTACCGAGCTTGTCCTCACCGTAAGCAAACCAAGAGCCCATCTTTTTGCAGATACCGCACTCGACGGCCATGTCCAGAATCGAGCCCTCCTTGGAGATGCCCGTGCCGTACATGATGTCGAACTCGGCAGAGCGGAACGGAGCGGCCACCTTGTTCTTAACGACCTTGGCACGCACACGATTGCCGATGACCTCGTCCTTAAGCTTGATGCTGTCGATGCGGCGAATATCGATGCGCACCGACGAGAAGAACTTGAGGGCGCGGCCGCCCGTCGTAGTCTCGGGGTTGCCGAACATGACGCCGATCTTCTCGCGCAACTGGTTAATGAAGATGCAGGTCGTTTTAGATTTGGCGAGCGAGCCGGCGAGCTTACGGAGCGCCTGGCTCATCAAACGGGCTTGAAGGCCGACCGTAGTATCGCCGATCTCGCCCTCGATCTCGGCACGCGGGGTCAAAGCGGCGACAGAGTCGACGACGATGGCGTCGATGGCGCCTGAGCGCACGAGCATGTCGACGATCTCGAGCGCCTGCTCGCCCGTATCGGGCTGGGAAATGAGGACCTCATCGATGTCCACGCCGATACGTGCGGCATACGTGGGATCGAGCGCGTGCTCGGCATCAATAAATGCCACGACGCCGCCCATAGCCTGGGCCTCTGCCAAAATCTCGAGCGAAAGCGTTGTCTTACCGGAGGACTCGGGACCGTAAATCTCGACGATACGGCCGCGTGGCACGCCGCCGATGCCCAGCGCGGCATCGAGGGCCAGGGCGCCTGTGGGAATGGCCTCGACCTCGAGCTCGGGGCCACCGTCGCCATACCTCATGATGGAACCCTGGCCGAATTTCTTCTCGATCTCGGCCTTGGTGGTGGCGATCATATCATCGCGCTCTTTACCCGTCGTGCGAGCATGAACGGTACGTACGGGACCTGAATTCTTGGCCATGAATAGCCCTCCTCTTAACAACCTGCATCGATAATAAACGAACGGCTGTTCGTGGTCAACCGTTCAGATAAATCATATGCAGCCGTCCTTTCCAAAACCCAACCAAACGCCGACCAAACACTGACCAAAAACTTGACCGCAGGCGAACCAAACAAGGCATGACGAGATAGAATACGCCAACTACCTGCACAAAGAGCAAATTCGTCAGAGGTCCCTTTCTCCACAATTAAGGGGCCCGGAGGCCCCTTAAAACACGTCTATTCCATAGAATGAAGCACGCACACAATGCGACCCAGTGCCTCCGCGACCGCATGGACACGAACACATGAACGATCGCCCTCATAGTGACAACGAATGGAGTCCACGACCGGCACTCCCCCGTCGGCCGAACGAAACGCCCAGCCAATATAAAAAGTGCCAGCCGGATCGTCCTCGGTACCTCCACCGGGGCCGGCATAGCCCGTCGCGCTCACGGCAATATCGCTCTGGTACAGCTCCAGCGAACCGGCAGCCATCTCGCGTGCCGTCTGATACGACACCGCGGTATAGCGGTCGAGCGTCTCTTGCTCAACGCCGAGTACGCGATGCTTAATCTCGTCGCAGTACGTCACCGCACCGCCGCGCAGCACCGCCGAGGCACCCGGGATATCGGCAATCTTCGAAGCGATCATTCCCGCTGTCAGAGATTCAGCCGTCGAAACCGTCACACCACGAACGGTTGCACGCTCGACAATATCGCGTGCGAGCTCTTCATTGTGCGTGGCAATCTGCTCAAATGATTCCGTCATGCCTACCAGGACCTAGACCGAAAAGACGATCTTGCGGCAGTTCCAGAAGTACTGAGCGCCCGAGATAACGGTCAGGACAACGGCAACGGCGTACAGGAAGCGCGACACCGAGTAGATGCCGAGCGTCAGCGCCAGCGGGCCAAGGTGCAAGCCGGCCATCGCAAAGACGCACAGGTAACCGCAGATGGAGACCATCGTGGTCGCCGTCTTGTACTTGCCAAGCTTATCGGCGGCAACGACCACGCCGGCGGCACTCGCGACCATGCGCAGGGCGCTCACCAGCAGCTCGCGGAACAGGATAATGAACACGGACCACACGGTTACGGCACCAAAGTCCAAGAACAGCAGCAGGGCCGAGAACACGAGCAACTTATCGGCGATGGGATCCAAGAACTTGCCAAAGTCGGTGATTTCGTTGCGCGAACGAGCCAGGTAGCCATCAACCTTATCAGTGCACGACAGGATGACGTACAGAATAAAGGCGGCGGCAGCGAGCGGGCCGTCGAAGGTGCTCCAATCCGTACCGGCAACGCTCGTATGAGACAGCGCCGACACGATCATGAACACCGGGATAAAGACGATGCGCACGCACGTCACGATGTTGGCGGGCGTCCAAACACTCGTCAGTTCCTTATTGCTCTCGTTAGCCACGACGCTCTCCTACTCCACAACATGACCGATAAGCTCGTAGCAGAAGCTATCGGTAAACTCGACCGTCAGAATATCGCCCACGGATGCCTCGCTGGCATCCAGATGCACCGCACCATCGGAATCGGGAGCCTGGAACCAGGCATGTCCGATGAGCTCGGCACCGTCCTCGGTCTCCTCGATACCGTCGACGATCACCTGGGCGCGTTCGCCCACATGGGCCGCCGTGGCGGCAAAGCCGAGCGACTCGGCCAGATCCATAGCCTCCTGGGCGCGCTCGAGCTTAACCTCTTCATCGACCTGACCATCCATCTTGGCGGCTAGGCTGCCCTCCTCACGCGAGTAGGCAAAGACGCTCGTGTAGTCAAAGCCGACGGTGTCCATAAAGTCGATAAGATCGCGGAACTCGTCGTCGGTCTCGGTCGGGAAGCCGACCATAGCCGTGGAGCGGATCACGATACCGGGGATACGCTCGCGCAGGTCGCGGAACAGGTCCTCGAGCTCCTGGCGCGAACCGGAGCGACGCATGGCCTTGAGGATGCGCGCGTCGCAGTGCTGCACGGGGATATCGATATAGGGCAACACCTCGGGCGTATCGCGAATGGTCTCGATAAGCTCGTCGGTCATGCCCTCGGGCTGCAGGTAAAGTACGCGGACCCACACGTTTTGAGGACGCACCGCCTCAGCAACGGCCTGCAGCAGCTGCGCCAGATTGCGCGGCGCGCCCTCGGCGAGGTCCTCGTCGGCAAAGTCGGTTCCCCAGATGCCCGTGTCCTGACCGATCAGAACGATCTCGCGCACACCACCGGCGACCAGGTCGCGCACCTCGGAGATAATGCTCTCGGCATTGCGCGAGTGATAACGACCGCGGATATACGGGATCATGCAGAAGCTGCAGAAGCGGTTGCAGCCATCGGAGATCTTGACGTAGGCGACAGCGCCCTCGACGGTACGCTTGACCTGTGGAATATAGGCGGCAATCTCGCGCTCAACACCCAGCACGTCATCGATGACCGCCACGATGCCGTCTTCCTCGTCGGCCTTCACAAAGGCCGCGACCTCGGGCAGCTCGTCGGGCAGGTCATCGCCGTAGCGTGACGGCACGCAGCCGCACATGACGATCGGGCGGGAACGTACGCCGTCCTGCACCTCGTTGGCAAGCTCGAGCGTGGTCTCGATGCTCTCGGACGTTGCAGAGGCAAGGAACGAGCACGTATTGACGATGGCGATATCGGCATCCTGCGGATCGAATGCCTCCTCGTAGCCCGCGGCGGTCAACAGTGAACGCATACGGTCGGTATCGACCTCGTTCTTGGCGCACCCGAGGGTGATATAGAGCACGGAGCCCAACGGTGTATCCATGTTGGAGAGCGGTCCTTTCGAATGAATTAGCGGTAGTTGGTGAACTGCAGCGGCTGACCGTAGTCCTGGTCGCGCAGGAACTGGATTACGGTCTGCAGCGCATCTTTGGAAGTAGAGGAGACACGCAGTTTGTCGGCCTCGATCGTCACCTTGACCTTGAGCTTCTGATCCTTGATGTCCTTATTGATCTTCTTGGCAGTCGTCTGGTCGATACCCTCGACGATGTGACCGAGCACGCGCACGGTACCGCCCGATGCAGCCTGAGGCGCATCCCAGGACACGGCCTTAAGATCGATGCCGCGCTTGATGAGCTTGGAGCTCAGGACATCGATGATCTGCTTGGAGACAAAGTCGGCCGGAGCGTTGATCGTAAAGAGCTTGTCGCCCTTCGAAAGCTCGATGGTGGCGCCGGAATCTTTAAGGTCATAGCGCTGGGAAATCTCGCGCGTGGTCTGCTGGAAGGCGTTGTCGACCTCCTGCATATTGACCTCGGACACGACGTCGAAGCTGGAATCTTTAGCCATGGTTAATCCTTTCGCTTACGAGCGGACTAGTAGCTGTCGTACGAATAATCGGTAGAATCGGTCGTCGTTTGACCGTCGGTGGCGGTATCGGTGCCGTCCGTGGACTGGGCGTCGGTTCCATCCGCGCTGTTGGCATCATCGGTACCGTCAGTGCTCTCGCCGTCCTTGGACTCGTTCGTCTCCTTCTTGGGAACGGTGATCGTCACGCGTGCCACGCCCGACGTCTTAGTGTCGTAGCGGACCTTTTCGCCGTTCTTGGTAACGGTGACATCGGAAGGCTTTGACGTGGTGATCTCGATCGAGGACTCGGGCGTGTATTCCTGCTCAAAGGGGCCGGTCGCCTGGGCGCCATAGACCGACTTGCCATCAACCTTGACCTCAATCCAAGCAGTCTTGCCCTTGGCAACGGAGATCTTGACCTTTGTGACCTCGTTCTCTTCCTTCTTGGCCGTCGTCTTGGCGGCGTCCGAATCGGTCGACACGTCCGTCGTCTCATCGGTGTCCTCATCCTCATCGACGGATTCGGTCTTCCTGGAAGACTTCTTAGTCGTTGTCTTGGTGGCAACGGGCGTCTCGGGCGTCGACTCGGGCGCCGAGGAGCCGCAGCCACGCAGGAGCACCACGATGAGCACAATCAGCAGCAGCGCCACGGCGCCGATACCGGCATAAACGATACGAGGATCGAGACCGTTGTTCTGGGGAGCACGTCCACCGCCGCGCCCGCGATTGGAACCACCGCGACCAGTGCCTTGGGGCATACGACCGCGGTTATTGTCGGAACGTCCGCGATAGCTACCCTGGCGCTGCATATTGCGCTGGCCCGAGCGAGGGGCGAGCTCGCCACGACCCTGGTAGTTGCGCTGACCCGAATGAGGCGCTGAGGAGCGCTGACTATAAGGCTGTGACTGAGATCGAAGGCGAGGCGTCACCTGCGTAGTATCGGCGTCTGCATAGCCGCCGCGCGGACGACCGGAAGAAACGCCACGGTACCCGCGATCGGAATAACCACCATCGCCGTAGCCGGCGCGAGGGTCTCGTGCGACACCGCGGGCAGCGGGGAGTGCGCGCTCCTCGGGCGCCGGCGTGCTGCGAAAACGATCGCGCTGGGAACGAATCTCCTCGCTCGAGCCCGTCTCGGTAATATAGCCAGCCTGCTGAGGGCGCTGGCCATAACGCGTCGAACGCCCGCCCTGAACCATCAGGAAGCGGCCGCTGTCGACCGAGGAGCGCGAATTGACGTAGCCAGCGGCGTCCTGAAAACGACCGCCCTGCTGCGACGTCTCGCGCTCATATGCCATCAGATCGTCAAAATATGCGTTGACGACCTCCCGCGGATTGAGGCCCAAAAAACGCGCATAGCTCGAAATCATGCCCTGCGCATAGCCGCGCGGAGGCATCGATGCAAAATTGCCATTCTCGAAAAACTCGATGATCTGCGGCCTGATTTTGATGGTGTTGGCGACCTGCTGAATGGAAAGGCCCATTCGGCGACGCTGCTCGAGCAGCATGTCACCAAAGCGTGCAGCCATCAGAATCCTCCAAACTCACGATCTTCACGTGCCATCTCGGCATCGACGGATTCCAGCGCGGCAAGGCCTTCTTCATCCAGCAGGACCTCGCGCGGTTTGGAACCGTCGGGCGGTCCGACGACACCCTTTTCTTCCAGCATGTCCATAATACGCCCGGCGCGCGCATAGCCAACCTTCAGGCGGCGCTGCAGGCCAGATGTGGAGCCCAGCTGCGATTCCACCACAATATGAGCGGCTTCCCAAATAAGCGGATCGTCGTCCTGGGGCTCGGCAACGCCGGTGCGCACGATGCCGCCGCCACCTGCCATGGACATGGAGGCAGGTGCCACGGCCGACAGAATCTCCTCATGGTAGTCGGGCTCGCTTTGCGACTTGACGAACTCGACAATCTCGTTGATCTCGTCATCCGAAACAAAACAGCCCTGGATACGGCGGGGCTTGCCCCAGTCGACCTTAGAGAACAGCATGTCACCCAAGCCTGTGAGCTTTTCGGCACCCATCTGGTCGATGATGACGCGGGAGTCGATGCCCGTTGCGACGTTAAAGGCGATACGATTGGTAATGTTTGCCTTGATGAGACCCGTCACCACGTTGGAGCTCGGACGCTGAGTCGCCACGATAAGGTGGATACCGGCGGCACGGCCCAGCTGGGCGATACGCACAATCGACGCCTCGACGTCCTTACCGGCAACCATCATCAGATCCGAAAGCTCGTCGATGATGATGACCAGGTAGGGCATCTTTTGCGGCGGGTTATCGTAATGCTCAAACTCGCCGGCGGCCTGCTTTTCGTTATAGGTCGAGATCTTGCGCACGTTAAGGCGCTCGAAGACCTTCAGGCGGCGCTCCATCTCGGACACCGCCCACTGCAAGGCACTCGCGGCCTGCTTGGGCTCGGTCACCACGGGCACGTAAAGATGCGGCAGGCCGTTATAGCCTGCGAGCTCGACGCGCTTGGGGTCGACCATGATCAAGCGAACGTCCTCGGGAAGGGCGCGCATGAGCAGGGTCGTAATGATGGAGTTGATCATGACCGACTTACCGGAACCCGTGGTACCGGCGATCAGCAGGTGGGGCATCTTGGCGAGGTCGGCAACGACCGGCGTGCCCTCTGCATCGCGGCCGATGGCAAGCTCAAGCGGACCGCCCTTAACATAGGGAAGCACGTCGCCCAAGTTGACGTTCTGACGCTTGCGATTGGGAATCTCGATACCCACGAGCGAGGTGCCGGGAATCGGCGCAAAGATACGCACGGACTGAGCAGCAAGCGACAGCGCGATGTCGTCCTCAAGGCTCGAAATCTTGCTCACGCGCTCGCCCTCGCCGGGTTGCAGCTTAAAGGTCGTCACCGTGGGGCCGGCAATCCAACCGACGACGCGAGCGCTACGGCCAAACTCAAGCAGCGTAGACTGCAGCGACTCGGCGGTTTGTTCCAGTTCCTTGTCCGAAGACGCGGCAGAAGCGGACTGAGGGTTTGCATGCAGGATTTCGAGAGGCGGCAGCTTAAGGCCGTCCTCATCTTCGCCCTCGTTATCCGCAGGGGCATTGTCCGCTCCCCCATCGCTAGAAGTAGACGCCTCGGCAGCGCTCGCAGCAGCCGTATCGGCAACCTTGGGATGCTTGAGGAAATCAGGAATTTGAGGGGCGGCCGAGACGGGATTCACGGCAAAAGGAGGCTCGGACTCGTCGATCTTGTCCGGATCGTCCTCCATCGAGAGCTGGCCGGTCACCTGACCGCGCTTTGCCTGACGTCGCGGCAGCAAGGTGGTTTTAGCAGTCTCGAGCGGGGACTCGTCGTCCTCGTCATCACCCTCGGTGAGCTCAATCTCGCTATCGGACCAAGACGGGTCGGGCTCACTCGTATTGAGCTTGGGAGCCGTCTTGCCTTTCTTGGCATGACGGCGCGGCAGCAGCGTGGTCTTAGCACGCTCGGCTTCCACGGCATCGGACACGTCGACAAACGGATCCTCGTCTTCGTCGCCATCGTCCAAAACCGGGTCGGCATCGTTACCCATGACCGTGGTCACGGCAGCATCGGAACCCTTGTGACGAAGAATGCTCAGGTGCGGACGGGCAACGCCGGGTACCGACAGAGCTTCGTCGTCACCCCACGGACTCGCGTTGACGTCGGCACGACGGCGCTCGGCAAAATCGGCTGCACGGTCGCGGGCAGAGCGCAATACGCCGCCCACCGAAAAGCCAATGATGACGAAGCCGACGACGGCCAGGCCCAACAGGACCACCATCGCGATAGGCTTACCCAGGGCATTCTGCAGCGCGCTCGCAATAAACGCACCGATATAGCCACCCGAGGCGGACAGGTTTTGCGGCGTGAACATAAGGTCGCACGAGTCGCTCGTACCCGGCACCATCAGCGAAAGAATGGAGACGACGGCGGTAAAGACCACGGCGCCACCCGCAACAGAGCGCACGTTGAGCGGCGAGTCCTCGCCTAAAAAGAGCGTGGCGGCAAAAAGCAAAATAACGATCGGCAGCACGTAGGCGCCCAGGCCAAAGCCAAGGTGGTAGAAACCGGCAACCGCAGCCGTAACGGGTGCGGTCGCCGGCGAAATCACGGCAATGAAGGACGCAATCGCCAAAACGGCAATGACCACGCCGGCGATATCGCGGTTGGCCGAAGGCTCGACTAGGGGTTCAAAATCGTCGAACTCGGCCTCGTGGCCCTTATTGGCACGAAGATGGGAACCGGCACCCTTAGCAGATGCCGGTTGGTTGTTGGCCTTATTGCCTTTGGCGTTTTGTGCAGATCCGCGCGCCAAACTAAACCTCCATGACGACCGGGATGATCATCGGGCGAGTGCGCGTACGGCTCCAGATAAAGTTGGAGAGCGAGTCGCGCACGGCCTTGCGAATGGCATCGGAACCGCTGCTCGTAAAGCTGAACTTGCCCTTCTCGATCGTCTTCATGATGGACGCCGAGGCGTCCTCGGAGAACTGGTCGTCGATGGCAAAGGAGACGCCGCGGCCCGAGAACTCGATGGCCTCGATCTTCTTGTGCTTGAGCGAAACGATAGCGACAGCCGTGACCATACCGTCGTTGGCAAGCTTCTGGCGATCGCGTAGAACGATGGGGTCGGTATCGCCGATGCGCAGTCCGTCAACGTAGACGACGCCGGACTCGACGGGCGTACCGCGCTTGACGATACCGCCACGCATCTCGAGCGTATCGCCGTTGTCGAGGATAAAGATATGATCGTCCCTGAGGCCCATCTTGCGTGCAAGTTGAGCATGGGCGCGCAGATGCACGGCCTCGCCGTGCACCGGCATAAAGTAGGTGGGCTTGGCCATGGCCATCAGGAGCTTGAGCTCCTCCTGGCTGCCGTGACCCGAGACGTGGACGAGGGCACGGTTCTTGTCCCACACGTCACAGCCAAGCTTAGCCAGGCTGTTGACGACCTGCTGGACGGCCTTCTCGTTACCGGGGACCGGCGTTGCCGAGAGGATAACGGTATCACCCTCGTGGATAGAGAGCGTCTTGTGCTCGCCGTTGGCCATGCGGGACAGGGCCGACAGCGGCTCGCCCTGCGAACCGGTGCACATGACGACGATCTTGTCGTCGGGCAGGTTGTCAATGTCGAAGGCATCGATGATATCGGCATCATCGATGTTGAGATAACCGAGCTCGCGCGCCACGCGGGTGTTGGTGAGCATGGAACGACCGGTCACGACGACCTTGCGGCCGCACTTGCGGGCGGCGTCGCAGATCTGCTGCAGACGATGGATGTGGCTCGAGAACGACGCGACGAACACGCGGCCCGGAGCATTCTTGATGGCATGCAACAGATTGGGGCCAACCTCGGCCTCGGACTTGGTAAAACCGGGGACCGTGGCGTTGGTGGAGTCGGACAGCAGCAGGTCGATGCCCTGCTTGGCAAAGCGGCTGATAGCGGCATAGTCGGGCGTGACGCCGTCGATGGGCGTCTGGTCGAGCTTAAAGTCGCCGGTGTGCATAACGGTGCCCTGATTGGTGCGGATGAACACGCCCAGAGCGCCGGGGATGGAGTGCGTCATCGAGAAGAAGTCGAGCGAGATGCCGCCGAGGTTGACATGGCTGCCGCCCTTGACCTCGCGGAACTTAGGCGCGCGGATGCGGAACTCGGAGAGCTTGCCCTCGATAAAACCGAGCGTCAGCTTGCTCGAGAAGATGGGCACCTTGTTGTTGAGGTCCTGCAGCAGATACGGAAGCGATCCGGTGTGGTCCTCGTGGCCGTGAGTGACGATGATACCGCGGAGCTTCTCCTCGTTCTCCAGAACGTAGGTGTAGTCGGGAAGCACCAGATCGATACCGGGCTGGGAGTCATCCGGGAACATGAGACCGGCGTCGACGAGCACCATGTCGTCGCCGCACTCGAAGACCGTCATGTTCTTGCCGATGCCGTCAAGACCGCCGAGCGGGATGATCTTCAAGGGAGATGATTTTTTAGCTGCCATAGGTTAGTGTGGTTTCCTTTCTTCGAAACGGGTCTGGAACAACCGACGGGGCGCTTCTGGCAAACCGACCGTCGGGAACGTACAACATGCATCACGGAGTCGACGCATCAACCCCAATATGATACCCATTTGCACAGCCACAGACCACCCATGCATTAAAGCCCCATCTGGACCCGTCTATCCCGCCGGTTTCCCGTGGGGCGGGCACTGATGAAGTTTCCTGC